>JAABUK010001188.1_pt1 | contig 50679 bp, 51 predicted proteins | sample 5559141 | NCBI WGS metagenome assembly JAABUK01 (sample SAMN10711869, study PRJNA513367) | rock metagenome | isolation source: Antarctica rocks | place: Antarctica: Victoria Land, Pudding Butte nord | collected 2016-01-03 | reverse complement strand
GTACTGCTACTGGGGGTGGGAAGAGGAAGAGGGTGGATACGGATGTTGGAGGGGAAGAGGATGGGAAGAAGAAGATGGCGTTGGATACGGTGTATGATGGCTTCAGCATCTATGGACGCATACTGTGCTTGGTGGTAAAGAGGTCTGGTGCGGCGAAGGGGAAGGAGGGGGCGGGACAGGGACAGGCGATGATGGAGGATTGGATTGCGTCTACACAGGCGGAAGGGGGGATGATGGAGGATTGACGTATACGCAAGGTCTACGTCTGAGAAGAGGTGTGGTGTTCGGGGTCGCCGAGTGTCTGGAATCGTTCCAGTCAGGAGAGAAGTAGCTTTTACAGCTGAGCTGGCAGATGCTCTATCAGGCTGGAAGGCGCCGATGCTGTTGGTAAGCCTCATATTCCTGTCAGCTTTCCACGTCCTCCTCGTTGATGACGGTCCAGGAGCCCGAGGGAGTGGCATACCAGACTCCGTGTCCGGGATACACCTTGTATCTACAAAACACAACATTGGGATCGGAAGGGTCCCACCACAATCGACCCTATTTCTGGGATATGCCTGGCATCTGCACAACGGAGGATTTTTCGACTTGATCGAGGTTTCAGCTCCGTTGTAGCCGAACGTGCATGGCATGTGTGGACCCTCAAACGCAGGACCTCATCAACATGAGTCCCATCTCGAAAACCGGCAGGCTCTTCGACTGCGTTCAGAGCTCGATCCTCGGCGCTTTGCGGGGGCCACGATGTTCACGGAGCCAAGGTCGCGAAGCCACGCGTTGTATATGCTTCGCTTGGTTGTAGCCCATACCAAAGAAGCGGCTTGGAAGCCTCGGTGCAACGCGCATGAATATCTGCGCAGAGGCAGTATTGTTGATGGCTTGGTCAGGTCAGCGAGAGATGTATGACAAACGCAACTGGCCCCAAGGAAGACGTTTCACTGCTCGTCAGCATGATTTAGTTGGATTTAGATCAATCCCATCAGAGGCAGCCCGCCATCGTTGGTGCAAATCTCCAAAAGGGGCAACCTCTTCTCGTGAAATTCGTAACGATCAGAAAGGAAACCTTTGTCGGAATATGTCGACACTTGAGAATGGCGGAGCGTTCCGTCGTGAGCGAGGGTCCGCCCTCATGGCTGGCTCGCAGTCAGCTGTCTGTCAATCTGTCAAGCCAAATCCCACGCTGTTGCTGCCCGATTCATTTCCACCATGCGCTTGATCCTGCCCCAATCTCTCCAGAGTCGCCATTTCAGTTTCAGATGGCGCAGGTGCTCTCGGGTGTCCCAGATTCCCAATTTGCTTCATGCATGATGCAAGCCATAGAGAGTGCTGGGTGTTCTAAAGGGCGATCTCGACGGCCGCCAAATCCTGCCTCGTGCACCGACGCCACGGTCCTTGGTCGGGAACATGACATGCAGCTTGTCCTGGTAGGACTAGCTCGCAGCCACAGGAATATGGTTGCCAAGTGAGGTATTTAGAGCAGGATACGGTGCTCCACGTTTGGCGACCAGGTGGTTGAATCACGGATAAAGGCGACGGTCATAGGAGCCGGGGCAATCCTTCAGCGAGAAGCGTGTCAGCTTGGTAACGGGTGCATCAGCACACGTCTGGCAGCACTTACCCACACTAGATGTCAGCTAGCAATGGCTCTTCTCGTACTCTGATCACCAATCGCGATCGAAAGGAGGAGCGTGTCGTACTTGCATCGTGAAGCACCCCTCATGTACTGGGGCAGCACACCACCAATAATTAATTGAGTGAGCTTGATAGGCTGGGCGGGTGCTTCTGCCAAGTTTCGAATTGAAGCATCCTACCGCTCGCACCTCGTACCTTGCATGGACTCTTTATGAGGTGTGGCTGCTAAGGCGCTAGGCGGTGTAAGCCTCATGGCCACGTGGTTCTTTCATGCAGCCCATCCCACCTCGGCCCCCTGCAGATCCATTTAGACTTCGGTTTCAATCCATAATCCCATAATCGGGTGTCGCGCGGTGGTGCCATCTCGTATTTGTCCAGTGCCCACCACACTGAGTCAGCATTGTACATGCACGTCTACCTAAGTATGGATCATGTGAGAACGGTGTTTGTGTCAGCTCGTCCCCAACGGAGAAGGACTCTGCGCCGCACCATACTACCCGGTCGGATTGAGAACGAACAAGGCAAGGCCGAGAGTGGGTGGCCTCTTCTGCCAAGCACGATTGACTTCCTTCAGTCAACGAAGTTCAGTCCAATCGCCTGCGAAGGTGAAGGTTATTGTCATGGTGGCCAGGAAAGGAGATTGGTCACAGCTGACGTTTGATCGAGTTTGACGGTCTTTGGCTGGTGGCAATCGGAGTGGGATGTCGTGCATGAAGTACTTTAGATATGGCCCTGTTGATGCCAAGAGCCGTGATTGTTGCAGATTCGAACATCGAAATTGCCAAAGGCGCCAACTTCAGCTTGGCTTCGGGAGCATGTCGTGCGGGTCCGACTGCTCTTGTGTCCGCGTCAGCAGCCCGTTACTCCCGAGGGATTTTGTGAAGCATTCAACTGTGGTTCCGCCGCTTTGATAGACGCTAAGAGTGGTGCTGTTGGCAAGGTGTAAAGTATGTAGGGACCGTACGGTGCGGTAAGGAGAAGCTTCCGGGTTTGACCCCCGTTACGCCTGGATCGCGTAGGAGCACACTATGTTGCTACAGTAATAGTACTTTAATATATTGCCGTTGATACCTTTCCTCGCGCCGATTGGTGAATGGTGATTGCCGAGCGATGACTTTTTCCAGAAATTGGCAAGGGGGCCATCAGGTGATCCCTCATCGGAATTTTCCCCGCGCACACACACACACACACACGAATTGCACTAATTAATCTTCTTTCACCGCCTGGTCGCTGGGCGCGTCATCATCCTCTCTTGGGAGGTGGCCGGGGTCTGCAAGGATTGACCACTCTCGGACGCCCTTTCCCCTTTCCACACCTGCACCCCTGTCGGTGACATGCTTGCGCCCTGAATATCCTCACATCATCAAACTCTACTCACCTCCTGGCAGCACTAATCCCGAGTACCACGGCTGGAAACGGGAAAGATGGCCTGGCGGCCGTTGATGATGACAGTTGTCCGTGGAAATCATAAATACTTGCTCTCCTCCCCTTGACCACACGCTCATTCCACACATCTACCATTTACCACACATCAATCAGCTTCACGTCAACAAGGTCTACTGCCACTCTCTCCAACCTGACCCAAGAGCCTCTACGAATACATTCTCATTGCCCAATACCACCAATTGCCATTCCATCCTCTCCGAATCACACATCAAAGGCCTTCGAAGCCAACAAGATGCCTTCCTATTACAACGGCCCATCTCAACCTCAATACCCTCCCTGTCCGGGCCCACCGCCAAACCGCCCTCTTCCCAAAATCCCGAGGTAGCGCAGCTCATCTCAACCTCTACTCGACCTCTACAAAATTGCTCCTCTCAAACGACAATACCATCTGCGGTCGATCCCTACACACACACGGGTCTCAATACGCTACATTGAATGTGTGGATGTACAAACACGGCAGGGAGGATATTCGGAGGATTTTTCAGGCTTTGCCAGCTGCTGGACACTGGTCATTCCCACCACCAATAATCAACTTCTCGCCCACGCTGTCACGACCCGTTTTTGGGACTACCCCACATCGGCTGGTATCAGCTGATGTCAGATCTCAAATCGCACGACACGGACAGCGCATTCTGGGTCGAGGTGCTCATCGAATCAAAGATGGAACCACCACACCACCATTTCTTCAGCAAGAGCCTCGACGTCGTGGGCTTCCCCTAGTCTACCAAGCAACGTCACTTTCGGACCGTCTTCTGTCCTATCTTCGAACACCACATCATACCCGCACACATGTACCACCACACAATGTTTCTGCAGCTGGTTGCAACAGGTTCTGCACCTACTCATTAGCATGCTGCTCTTCTTCGCTTGTTTGAGATATACCCATGTACAAATATACAGCTACGTTTTCGAATTCACAATTTTGCTCTATACTGCCAGTTCAGATTATCGGACATCTTCCTTTCAATCTTCAAGCATCTAATCATCATCTACATGCATCGTGATCACTTCTCCGTCCAAGCTCATGATCCCACGCACACCTCAAGGAAATCCTTCGCCCAGCTTTCCTTCTCACCCACTCGACCGTTTGTAATCAATTGCATGATAAAACGCGTAGTGTGAGTAATCAATTACGATCCCCAATATCGATTATTCTACTAGTTCCGAGTGTCTGTTTCACCATTCCCCCCACGAAAATTTTCCGCATATCGATCTTTTTCCTGCCTTGATGGGTATGACATGACTCGTGTTTGAGGAGGTCTACCTTACTTTTTTTGTAACGCTGAGTGTATTTTACATGGAGATTTTCAGTGTTTTCCTTCGATAGCGCTAGTCTTGTCTGAAATTCGCCTCTTGTGTGTTCCGCGGATGATGCCCACCATCCGTCTAGTTCCCACCCGTGACATTCTTTGGCCCCTGCATCACGATCTCTTGCGCCCTTGTCTCATCGATGATCGATGATCGATATGTTAGTGTCTATTGTCTATTGATGCCTGTCCGCCACGTTCCGGGACTAGCAATGGTAGTAGAAGATCTGCAGCCCTAAGGTATTGACTCGTAAGGCGGCTAGGGTTTTGAAATTTGGGAGGGGGGGTGGTGTGCAAGAGGCTAGGAAGGGGGGGGATGGGGATTGGAGGTGGAGGGGGATAAGGATGAGGATGTTTGGTGGGGTTATTGATGGGATTTGGACGAAGGAGTATGAGTGGGTTTGTATGTACTCTGGGAGATGAGGATCCACAAGCGTGAGATTTGTGTGTCGGGTTTGTAGCGTCCTTTCTTTTTTGTTTGTGGTTCGTAGGGTCTGGAATTATATCTTTTGGTGTTTGTGGGATGGATTCTGATTTTTTGGGGGTTTGGGTGGGATTGTTGCGGTCGTGTGTACGAGGCAGATCGGGAGGTGCGAGGTGGACGCTGGATGATCTAGCCTCTATTCGATGTTGTTGAAATATTGAGGATTTACGTTGGCTGTGCTGGTTTTTTTTGGAAAGACTCTGGTTGGGAGATGAGAAGGCGGTGTGACTACTCATCAGGAGAGTCAATATATAGATTGGCAATGCGTGATTTTGGTGCAGAGAAATTGAGAATGTTCTTACAACGGCTGTGACGCGAATCATCCGAAGTCTGGACTAGTGACCATAGTTCTGCTCAGACTCCGTACGGAACCTAGCTAGATCAGCTCAACCTCGCGAATACACTTCAAGCTAACTATGAGCGATGGGAGAAAAGTGTAGACTCGTGAGCAGGCGGGGGTCATACGCCATTTCAAGACACTCTTCGAGATCGGGAGGTAAAGTGTCTTATCATCGCTTCAATGGGTTCAGATCGCTTGGCTTGTTGCTGATCAGTATACTGAGGATCCTGATGGTTGAAGAGCGAAGTATGTAGGACATTGATATACGATGCAAACGATGAGTTGCTTCAGCTCGCGATCCGAAATATTGACATGGCAGACGAGTGTTGGGTCGAGGTCTTTTTGGGTGCTAGCGCAGATGGGTAAGTGACTTCTATTTTGTCATGGATTTCAGACCTTTCTTTGAAAGGCTCTGGGGGAAGGGAGATATCACTTAAGGGTTGATGTCATCGGAGTTTTTTCACACTTTCTATTCAGATTCGTTGGTATGGAGATGTCGAACGGATGGTATGGTTTTTGTCCTGCCGTTTAAGTGATCAAGCAGGAAAGACGAGGCTTCATTGTCGAAGCTTTGATGAAGAAGCTGTGCCTAATTTTTTGCGGCAGCTTTCCCGTTGCTTTCTCGCCGTCTAAGGCTCGACGTTCTGCCTGCTCACTTACTCAGTATGCACGTGGCTCTATCTTAGGCATATCCTCCGATACGTCTAGTTCAAACTGCCTAATACTCTGATCGATAGACGGCACCAAGAAACACCCGCCGTCAGCGGCGACATAGTCGAGGGGCTCGGCTGCTTCAAACAGCGCAGTATCACCATCCAAATCTTTCTCATTCGGGTTCTGCACCTTAATTCTCGACTTTACCGCCGTGAGCTCCTGCGTGCGAATGGACGCGATCAGCGGCGCCAGCGCTTCCACCTCCTGACTCAACTCCCCTGCACTATCGAACGCACGATTAACCTAGCCGATGGTGGCTGCGGTGATAGTATCTACGGAGCGGGCGGCGAGGATGTATTCGAGCCGCCAGTTCGCCCAAGTATTATGTGAGATACTGTATGCCTCCAGCGCCTGGGAGAATTCCAAATGTTGCTCCGAGTTTGGATAGCCTTGTGCCCAGGCCGATGCAGCGGATGTCGCACTGCAAGCCGACCTTATTGCCTGCACCAGTCGCGCGGCCGTTGGTTTTGGTGAACGGGCAGAGTCTGGAGTTTCGTACAGGTGTGGATCTGTTGCTTGAGAATGGGTGTGCCGTTTCCGGGAAATGTCGAATAGATAGATGTAGTAGTCTAGGTTCGCGGAGGAGATGACTACTACCTTGGTGGCATTTTTGTTTTGAGCGAGGGAGCTCACGAAAGATGACAGATCGTTAGTGAACTTCTAATTCCGGAGGTTGACTGAAGAGCTGTTGACTGTGGCATGGATCATGGGATCATTCCATCTGGAGGGTACTGTTTCATAATTTGGGGATGAACTTCGCTGGTGGATATGGTCATATCGAGTGACTCGCAGGAAAGGGTCACGTACCAATATTTTGCCGCAGTGAAGGTCCACTACGCTCAAAGGCTGCACGCTGTACTTCTGCGGATTGAACGTAAGCGAGGACTCCCCTCGGTACCAAAGCAGAGGCTTCATGCACGTTGCACCGCCGCCTCATCTGGGACTGCGTATCGGTGGATGTGCCGCATCGAGGGTCTTTGGGTGATTGAGCGCCATCGTAGTCGATGTCCTTGTTGGCGGATATGCTGGGACCTTGCAAGCAGATGGCTTGGCGGGCGACGGACTCCTGGCAGTAGGACCAGGATGGTTGAGTCCGTTTGTAAACATCCTGGGGCTGCGACGCCGAGGGTCAGCAGAGTGGCAATGAGAAGATGGCATTCGGCATTCATGGTTGCAAGTATTTGACGTTTTCGGAAGTAATTATTCTAAAAATCGAGACTTGTGTTGAGAAGAGCTTGGTGATATCCAAGAAATCGTATACGACAACAGCCCATTCCTACCTTTATATGCAATGGTGAGCAACGCTGACTTGCCTATTGAGCGTAGCGATGTTACTCGATACCAAGCGGCATGCTGTCGTGTGTAATTGCACGCTCCACGGACGGATTTGCAAATCTCCTGGTGAGACGGCCGAGACCCTGTGGCGTGCAGCTATTGTTCTCTTGTCTGCGCTGTTTACGATGGTCAACTTGAAGGTTGTGGTGCACGTAAGTGCTGTTCTCTCCACTGCGTTCCGTTTGCCGAGCTGACTTGAGCACGAAGAGCCCCTTTTCTCCGAACGGTTTTCGAACGCCGTCAGCAGAGGAAGTTTAAGATACAGTGTAACAGATGGGAATTTGTTTGTTAGGCCATTGAGTGAGGATAGGATGTAGTAGTATTTTGCGTATATGCTATCAGATGCTCACTCTCTTACCTCGCGTTTCGAAACAGTGATATTTAGAGGTATAGACCACAGTCAGCGTCCTGAATTAGTTCAGGCGTCATCTGAAAATAAAACGTGCTTGACGATAGTGCCCATGACCAAAAAGACGAAGCGCCGCTAGTTGGTCCAGTAAGTCTTTGATCTTTTCTTTGGTTAGGGGCAAGTCGGCCGAGCACGCTCGCTCGAGCCAGAACAACTTGCTTGAGATTTGTTCCAGGACTTGCGCTCCCAAAATCCCTGGAACCCATGTCATTATCTTGATAGGAACCATGGTATATTAACTTGCACACTATCTGCTGAGATAATGGTCAGACCCATTAGTAACACAAAACTCGCTAGTAGTGCATGTCTGAGAACGTCGCCCTGATCCCAGAGCCATTGAACGCCAACTCCGCAGCGTGTGTCAAGATCATACTTCTTCTCGAGCACGTCGACCCTGCCTCTCCACTTTATCCCCCATGTGCTTGCAAATCAACAGTCAATTTTTCCCTTGTCTTCCCTAAACCAGATACAGCCACTACAACTCAGTCAAAAGCCGCTAACAATTGCATGCACCAGCACCTTGGGTTCCAGGTGCCTCAGGCCTCAGATCCACACCTGGTCGCTGGTTCGATCTCATGTTTCGGGCACCGGCCTGTTCGAGAGGCAGTTTTCGTGCAATAGCTGTGAAGAGTTCCCGTACGTTTTCCGCCGTCTTTGCCGATGTCTCAAAGAATAAAAGGCCAGACTCTCTCGCGTATGCCTCAGCGTCCGAAGTCGTAATGGCACGCTTGTCCGGATGTTCAGCAACCAAATCCGACTTGTTCCCCGCGAGAGCGATTATGATATTCTCATTTGCTTGTCTCTGTAATTCTTTCACCCAAGCCTTTGCCTTATCTAGCGAAGACTGCGGCTGCATTAGCTTAGCCTTGTGCGAAGAAGAGAGGGCTTCTATACAGCTTGTGTGATATCATAGACGACAACGGCGCAGTTGGCATTTCTGTAGTACATAGGGGCCAGAGACTTGTATCTCTCTTGTCCTGCAGTATCCCATATCTCAAATTTTACTGTCGTGGTATCGTCAAGGGATATGGTCTGAGTGAGGAAGGCGGCGCCGATGGTCGATTCTCGATAGTCATCGAATTGATCCTAAAAAGGTGTCAGTCACTTAAGATAGACTCTACTGCTTCGTCAACCTCGGATTACTGACCTTAACGAAGCGTAGCACAAGTGAACTCTGAGAACGTGTTAGCTTTGGGTCGTAAAGAGCCTAGAACCCGGGTAGGAGTGACCTTTCCAACTGCAGATTCTCCTACCAAAAACGTCAGCATTCTTGTCGGGGACATCCGTTATTTCATGATCGGGCTCGACGTACCGAGAAGGACGAGCTTGAATTGAGCAAATCGTGCTCCTGGCCGAGCGCCTGTAGACACTCGTGATGACATGATATGTCTGGTCGGCAGATGATATGATGATGGAAATTGGTTCCAAGCGACAAATGAGAGAAAGTGGATGTAGAACGGTTGATGTTCGTGACAATGGGATCTTTGAAACGCAGATGCCTTCCTAGCGGCGTCAAATGACGCTGCATCTCGTAGGGCTAACTGCCAAGCCGCTAGTGCGAGAGCTTCGTGATATGAGCTCCAGACTCTCGTCTTCTCCATCATAACCTCGAGTAGGACAACTCAAAATGCGCAGCCTGGTTCCGTTCAGAGACATCAACGTACACGCCTCAGCCTCTCATTATGCATTCACCTCCCCGTCCTCACCGTCTGCGCAAACCCTCGTTGTTGAGCGCCCATCTGGCGACCTCCGGTTAAATGATGGCGTCCTCTTGGGCACCAAGCGAGTGTCCAGTATTGCGGGTATACTGGGCATGATCAAACTCAGATTAGGTGAATTGCTATTCCTTCCCTACTGCTAGTATACTAATGACTATAGACAAATACCTAATAGTAATTGCCAAAGCACAGCCGATGGGAAGGTTGAAAGGGCACATGGTCTACAAAATCATCTCCACCGAATTCCTGCCCCTTTGCGAGCGAGCTCTGCACGATCCAGATGAAGACACCTATCTCGCCCTCCTCAAAACCCTCTTGAAGACCGGTCCCATGTACTTCTCATATTCTTGCGATATCACAAACAGCTTTCAACGGCAGGCACAGTCAGATCCCAGACAACCACTGTGGAAACGTGCGGACGATCGCTTCTTTTGGAACAGATTCATCCAATCAGACCTGATAGATTTTGCAAATGGCGCTGGTAGTGGATCCGGTCTTCGCGGCGGACAACAAGCTGGAGCCGACCCCTTTATCCTGCCAGTCATGTTCGGAATGATGAGGATCACACAGACTCGGGTCAAAGCGACACCGTTGACGTTCATGTTGATAACAAGAAGATCAAGGCATAGGGCTGGGACGCGATATTTTACCCGGGGTATCGACGATCAAGGACATGTCTCGAATTATAACGAGACGGAACAGATTGTCATATTGCATGACGAAAGCGGAGAGTTGGCCGGCTTTGCTGGTGGGCAAGGAATGCAGAATGGCAAGGTCGGAGGCTACGGGGGTTACGAGACTCAAGTCATGTCCTATGTACAAACAAGAGGCAGTGTCCCGGTGTACTGGGCGGAGGTCAATACGCTGCATTACATCCCAAACCTTGAGATACGGGGGGTTGAGACAGCTGTGGACGCCGCCCGACGGCATTTCGACGAGCAGATCAGCTTGTACGGCGATAACTACTTGGTGAACCTTGTCAATCAAAGAGGGCGGGAAGACAAAGTAAAGAAAGCCTATGAGCAAATGGTCCGCATCTTGGTCTCCTCGCCCGATGAGTCGACCCAGGCAGACTATGTCACGGACGAGAAAATACACGTCGTGGAGGCAAGCGATAAGGAACAGAAGTACGATCGGCTGCACTATGTATATTTCGATTTCCATAACGAGACCAAAGGATTGAAATGGCATCGGGCTCAGTTGCTGCTCGACCAGCTGAAACCGGGTTTGGACAGAGGACAGTATTTTCGAGGGGTGGATATGCCTGCTGATGCGCAAGGTAGATTGGAGGTTCGAAACCAACAGACGGCTGTGGTAAGGACGAACTGCATGGATTGCTTGGATAGGACAAACGTTGTTCAGACGATGCTGGCTCGGTACACCTTGACGCGACAGTTGACTGACGTTGGGGTTTTAAAGCCAGGGGAGTCTGCAGAAGATGACAAGACGTTTCAAAACTTATTCCGCAACGTTTGGGCGGACAACGCCGACGTTGTATCAAGATCATATTCGGGGACTGGAGCTTTGAAGACAGACTTCACGCGCACAGGCGAAAGGACGAGGGCGGGGGCCGCTCAAGACCTCAACAATTCCATCACGCGCTACGTGAAGAACAATTTTGGAGATGGCCCCAGACAGGATGCGTTCGACCTATTCCTAGGTGTACATCTTCCCTCTCCCTCCATCACCAACAACAATCCCATCTTTAAAGACCGGAGGCCGATCTTGATCCAAGCCATACCGTACCTGCTTGCCTTCAGCTTCTTTCTCATTATGATCACCTCTTTGACCAGGACTCGGCCAGAAACAACTGTCTGGCCATTACGTGTGTTTGCCATTTTATGGATGATGATTGGGACATGGTGTGCCCACTTCATTTGGACGCATGGCATGCTCTATGTAAGCCATGCAATGCATAAAATGGAATTGCTCGCTGACATCGTTGGTCATAGGTAAATTGGCCCAAGCTCAACACTCCTCGTTGGGCTCAAGAAGGTTACCAGGACACCATGGGCAGTGTCCTCCAGGATAAGCTGATTGGTCCGTTTGTCTCGAGGCACGAGCGTGGCTTGAGTAATACCCGTCTGGGTCATCTTGAAGAGGGCAAAAAGAGGATACAATAAGAAGGAGGCGTGTCTTGAAACTCGATTAAAGTCCTCTCATACCCGCTACCTTGGCTTCTCGCCAGAAACACGGTCCATGACTGCCCGAATACTGCCGGACAGGGAAAACCTGAAAACCGCACAGCATGCATGGTCAAGTATTCGGTAGAGAGTCGGACATATTCAGAAATTGCGTGCTGAGCGAAGTAGATATGATTCTGTCTTCAAGGACAACGGTAGGTCATAGATACCATGCCGGATAAACTCTTCCACACCTCTGTAATTACCCTCTGAGTCTTTGTAGCGAGGCTCAAGCTGTACGGCCGTGGTGACAAAGACATCGTGCTCGCGTAGCCTAGATTGAAGCATGGTCTCGATGTGCGAACATATATAGCAGATCTTGGTGAATCCTTCACACAATTTGTAGCGTTTCCAACCTCGCGCATTTTGTCGACGTCAAACTCCTCCTCCCACCCACAATATCTTGACAGTAGAGCCGGATGCTCCAATCTTAGAGGCACTAGATGCGCTGCATTGTCTAAGCTGTTGATCGTACGCAATGTCGCACCACGACCACCAGAGCGACCATGAGGATGGCTCAGATGTACATCGTAGGCTGCCTCCAGTATAGGGCAATAGGCAGCGAGCTTGTTTCGGACTATGTTGGAGCCAGGTAACTTCACGCCACATCACGAACATCTACAGCTCTCGTGGACTCCATCTGATGAAGCACGCTCCCGATGTCTTCTTCCAACGAGGAGGAGCTTTTCCAATCCGCACAGCGCCCACAGGACCAAATTTATACGGAGGAGGACCGACTAGACTACTCAAGTGTCGATTCCTCTGACGGACTTGATGGCGAGGATAACGCCACTATTGGAGAAGTGTCTCATGTATCTCAAGCTTCTACTGCTGTTGGCGATCCACTGCCAAACATTGCAGCTCAGGACCTAGAGGAAAAGGAAACATCATCAGAAGAACGCTCGCCAGCACCCAACCTTCCACCCTCGCGTCCGAATAGATATCGAGGTCCTCCCTCTACCTGGCGCAATTGGACTGCTCCCGAGAGGGATCTGGCGGCCAGCCTCGATCAGCTAGCAGCCAAGGATATCAGCATCCACCTGTACAATGCTTTCATGCTCAAGAAACCTCGCGGCACCAAGGCTCAGCCGCGAGAAACTGAGCTCTCGGACGATGGTGGAGATGGACTTGATGGGTCTGACTATTGGAAGCCGCCCAAGGTGTGGACGGCGTGGCCGTTGCCGCCGGTGGATGTTCCTAGGGAGGAAGAGGGAAGGCGGTGGGAGGCAGTGACGACTTTGCCTAAGCCTTTCGCAGTGAAAGGAATAATGTCGAGCGAGCTATTGAGGGAGTTACTAGTTGCCCAGATTCTACGGAAAGCTAGGGGGCAATTCAATGATAGGGAGTCGGAGGATCAGGACTCAGAAGCGTCGGAGACTGGATCAAACAAAAGCCCGCCTCATAGTCCATTGGTGATAGACAGAGACCAAGAGATCAAAGATCTAAAACCAGTGGTGATGACAGATGATGAAGGAGCAAGTCAGATTCTACAGCCTACGGTTCAGCATGTCATGACGAAGATAGATGATCTACTACTAGGGCTTCATCACGCTAGACGTTCTTATCTGACTGTTGACATCGCTGCAAGCGACTCCGAAAGCCAGATCAATGAACGCTCAACATCTCAGCGTAAGGTCAAGAAGAGGAGGCATAGCGCATCGACCCGCGATACCGATGTTGACATGGCGTCTGAGACTGAGGACGCATCAACACGCAATTCAGTATCGAAATCCAGAAGCCAAAGCAAGCGTTCAATGTCCACCTCTCGGTCCAGAAGCAGTCGAAACCTCCGAAATCGTATGTTTCGTATGGGCTGTCGCGACTGGAGCGATTTACTTGGCGTTGCATCAATGACTGGCTGGCCGCCAGGCGTGGTAGAGAGGACTGCTGCTCGATGTGCCTCTCTGTTCGGCGAGGGTATCACTTTCAGGACATTGGAGGAGGGCAGTCCCGGCTTTGCAGAAAGAATTTACCAGCCGGATGATGTCTGCCCAGTTGCTGTAAGCAGGGGCAAAGCCGCAATGGTGGGCAAGGTAGTCCCTGGCATCGGCAAGGAGCAGAAGGAAATGGTTGGCGGCGTGCATGTGGATGGATTTCTGCAGCCGATTGAGGGTAAGAAATCGTGGAAGTATCCAAAGACAGGAGCCAAGAAACGAGGGACATCACGGGAATCGAGTGGTTGAATCTTCAATCTGTTGAATCATGCTCCACGACAGTCACGTCGAGATCCAGGCGTCTCTGGAAAGCTGTGATGAATTGGGGCCGAACCATACGGTCATGTCCAGACCCTCCGGTATTGCTTTTAGAAGTGAGTTCTGGCCGGAAGTGACATCTTCCACTCGGGTGTCGGTGAGTAAATGACCGCAGCCTTCACCCGTGTCATCTGCCAATTCAGCGAGCGACAACTGTCCATAATTCAACATCTACCATGCACTTCGCCGGAATAAGGACAGACCACCATCATTGTACCACGCATCTGGCTCGGTTAGTTATCACATCATCTCACTCCAAGTGCGTATTGTCAGCGTTGACCGGACTACCCACGACAGAAAATTCTCACTTTTAAGTATGCACCCTACCCTCATCAACCACATTCATCCAAGCCTATTTTTAGGTACCTCACTAGATCTGATACAACCAACACAGCAATTGAGACGGGTCACACCATGGCTTCTGAGTATGATGACAATAGCTCTTTGCTCTTCGATTTTGGTACCGGCGAGCCAAATGTCGTTAATCTCGATGAAGACTACGATGATGACAGCGACGGAACCTTACTTGGTGATGAATTTGAAGAACGATTCGTGAACCCTACACCAGATACCGTTTTCGTCAGAGCGGTACCCTCGAATATAGATGCAGGCTTTGCCAACGATCTGCAGCGCTTGGATGCCTGCAGCTTTGACGGGAAGACGTACAAGCCAGGCAAGACGGTAGAGCTTCTAGATGGGGACTTCCTCCGTATTTCAGCTATCATCCCTGATCATGCCACTCAATTAGTCTCCTTTGAAGGTATCAAATTCCGACGAAACAAGAATCTTGGGGGGCTACTTGAGTTCAAGATGAATGAGGTCACTATGCTTCTAGTGTTTGATGAGAATGACCCGAGGGACGTATACCATCAGAGCATCAAGGCTGTCCCGCTATCGGATGTTCTACGAATCCGCAAGTTAGTGGTAACCAACCAGCTCTTTCCTACCTTTAGCTTCCGCCAGGTCGATCCTAATTACAGGAGCCAAGGAAGAGACTACATTATGGAGTACGGGCAACTGGTCTGCCGCACCAGACAGGTTTTGGTTAGCAAAAACGAAGGCTACCTGCAGGTGCACAAGGATAATGAGGCGGATGAAGGATACGCTATAGATGACAAGGAAAAAAGATGCGACTTTCGAGGAGAGACCATCAAGGGTGGGGCGTGCAAGGAATGGCTGACAGGAGAAGAAAGCTTTGATCGAAACGAGCGTGCTAGATGCGGTAATATTGACCCGCTCCACCATCACTTACCTTTAGATACCGATCTACACAAGCACCGATATAGCTTCGTCGACGTATTCTGTGGTGGAGGTGGAGCTTCCCGAGGGGCCAAAGCAGCTGGATTCCGGGTCGATTTGGGGTGTGATTACGACCCCGCTGCAATCGACACATACCGGCGAAACTTCTACGGTACTAGGTGTGAGGCAGTCGCTGTTCATGAATTTGTGATAGCCTTGATAGAAGACTTTAAAGTGGACGTCCTCCATCTATCACCGCCTTGTCAGCCTTTCTCCCCAATACACACACGTCCAGGGCGGAATGATGAGCTGAACCAGGCAACTTTCTTGGCTATTACGGAGCTGATCAATAAATTCAAGCCGCGCATCGTCACGCTTGAGGAGACTTTCGGTCTAACCCGGCAGGTCGATAACATGCCTTGGTTCACAGCTATGATCCAAATGTTCACCAAGCTGGGATTCAGCGTACGCTGGAAGGTGTTCAATCTTTCTGACTTTGGCCTGCCACAGCCTCGAAAGCGACTGATAATCTTCGCGTCGTGGTAAGTACCCTAAAGGAACACACAGTCAACTACTAAATCTTCCCATAGCCCCGGCGAAGTCCTGCCTGAGTTCCCAAGTGCTACGCACTGCAAAGCTGCCGATCTTCATCGATTCCCACGGCTGTCTCGATTTACCACCGTCAATGATGCGATCGCAGATGTTCCCGAGGGATTTCCTCTTCACAACCCCGATCAGATGGTGACACGCAACGATGCACCATATTCCGGAGACTTACCTCTCAGGTATACAATATGTTGTGGTGGAGGGCCTATCTGTCATCCATCTGGCAAAAGAGGCTTTACACATCGTGAACTCGCTTGCCTCCAGGGGTTCCCTCTCGAACACCAATTCGGCCCTTCAAGAGCCAGGAAACAAATCGGCAATGCGTATCCACCGGTTGTTGCCAAGGTCTTCTTCGAGGCGATTATCAAGGCACTGCTGGAGGCGGATGGACTGACACACAGTACGAATCGCGCATCATCATCCCACCAACCCTCTTCTCCTCGCCAAGCGCCTCCGCTTCCTCAAAACGTCCCTTCTACACAGAATGACCAGCTTGACCTCATCACGGAGAAGTTCCATAAGGATTGGGTACCACGATGTATCGAGTTCATGGACCATCCACCCAGCGATCCGAAAGCGCGCGACTTTGAATACAAGAAGCTGAGCGAGGAGGTCACAGCACAGGTGTTGTTCAAGTTGGATGAAGTGACTACGGAGGGGCATCCGGAAGCGAGGCATAGGAGGAAGCAATTGGTAACAGAGACGCAGTCGTGGCTGATGGAGTTGGATCGGGCGCAGAAGAGGGGATAGGAGATTGGAGAAGTATTCCTGGTCATGTGCATACTATGCCTTTCCTCAAATCTACAGGCAGCCTCATTCATCCTCAGATATGCAATACATCCTACATCAGGGAACAAGGATGGCTGTTGAATGAATGGTAGCAATCAAGATACGATCTACGAAGTACCAATGCTTCCCTGTCGTCTATCTTGAACCCTCAAGACTAGTATTCAGGTTCGAGTGCCGACGCTGCATGGAGATTGGCAAGTGGGGAGAGACCGCTAGGTCGGAAATCTGGTCTGTCAGTGCTCGAGCGTAGTTCATCGTGCTGTGTGTAGATGAGTGTGCAATGCGCTAGTCCGTACTTACTATTGTGAATGATAAGTGAGTATTTTGGGAGCTTAGGGGATGGAAGTGGATTAGATACTGTGGTTTGGGAATGTGCCCAAGTCTTTTTGTTTGTGTGTCATAGCTTATGTTGTTGATAGCTTGAACTGGATCTTGCTGTTAGGCTTGTGTGTAGAGTGGAGATGGGTGGGTGGATTGTTCTCCACAAATGATGAGTTTAGTGGGGGAGGGTTGCATTCGCACTATATCCGAAGAAGAAAAATATCTTTGAATTTTATGGTGTTCTGGTAGGGTATGAGATTTGGGGCATCCTATTAGGAGTCTTTGGAATGGGTGTTTAAGTCGCGAGAGCATGGGAGGTGGGAGATTTGAGATTATATGGTGACTATACAGCAGAGTTTCCTCCAGGAAATGAATATCCGTATGTAAACTCTCAACTATTGAAACATGACCACCCAAAACCAGTGAAAAATCGGAGGTTTCCCCCATATATCTCAATCCCCTTTACCACAACTCCACGACCCCACTCCCACCCCATACCTCAATCAATAATAGGAACAGGATAACACTTCGCCACCGTCTCCGTCGCAGTCGCAGATGCTACTCCGCGCGTGACCGTAAGGAAGGCTGGAGACACCATAGGTCCGTGACCGAAACGATCCTCGGTTTTGATCTCCAGCTTGCAGCCGTGACAGTCTACATACTTTGTATCGGTGACTGTGGTGCTGGCTGCGGTTTTGGGCGCTAGGTTGAGCCCGAGCTTGGTGGTGAGGGTTGTTGTGCAGGGGGTGTTGTGAGGTGGCCAGTGTGGTAGAAATGGTGGTGCGCCGCTGGGGTTTGGGACTGTGGGGACATTGGCGAGGCTGGTTGGGGTTGGGGGGTTTGGTTGGGGGTGGTGGGGAGGGAGGCATTTGTGTTGGTTTGGAGCTTTGCCGGCTGCGATTGTGCATGTTGGGTGAGTAATTTTGCGCTCATTGTTGGTGCGGATGTGGTTCGTGACGGTTGGGGTGACAGTGGAGATGGTGGAGGTGGTCGTGTTGAGGGCTTGTGTGGTGTGGCTTGCCCGGGTGTGGTGGCCTGTTGGGACAGGCACGGTGAAATTGTCGAACCATGGGAGCGTAGAAACGTGGGCGGGCGTCGGCAGGGCGGTGCTGGTATGGGCACAATGCCTGCACCGGAGGGGATACCAGAAGCGGGTGGAATGGCAGCAGGGAGGCAGGGGATAGACAGGCATGTGGCGTGGAGATGCATCCACCAATTTCTCGCCGGCACCAGGGGACACAGCTGTCTCCGGATCGGCATCCACAGTTTGAAGGGCGTTCCGATCAGGCGGAGTTCCTGGGCTGAAAGGAAGGAGAGCTGTGCAGCCCACGAGGAAGAGGGTGAAGAGGGTGAAGCACTTCATCTCGAAGTACTGGGAGAAGTGAGTAATAAGAGAATATGTATATATAAGTGGTCAATTTTGTTGGAAGAAGTCACTGGTGTAAACGAAAGAAAGAAAGAGGACACGAAGGTTCTTATACTCATAGAAGAACATAGTTTGGGTACTTGAGACTTAGCTTCAGAGTCATCGCGACATTGAAAGAGATAGCGTAACGTCTTCCCCACTGCGTGGATACATCGTGTGGCCAAAAAGAGCCGAACATGTATTGGCTGTATGGGTGGGCGAATGAGAGCACTAGCTGAAAGCCATTGTCACGACGTGGAAGAACGCCTTGACGAGAATTAAGACACAAGCACTGATAGCGGAGAGGGTGAGTACTGATTGCTCCACAACATAATTCTAGCATCAGGACGAGCCAAGCCTTCCTACCCTTGGCTTGGGCCTTGGCGTCAAGCTTTTGCATGCATTGCACAGGTTTGGAAAGACGAAGCTTTCTTCTTCAGTGGGGATAGGAGGGGTTCTCTAGTGGAGTCGCTCGATTAGGAGTCCTCTGCTCCACTATTTGCATTAGCCACTCTAGCCATCGCATCTGCCACAATGCTGCACGACTAGTTATCTTACTGAAGTTCCGTCTGTCAGGAAATTGTAAGCATTGTTCCAACGTCCGAGAGGGATACTTTGATCTGACAATCTATCCTTCCGCCTCGAACAGTGCTGGGAATTGAAGTCTCAGGCTCTTGCAACTTGAAAACAGACTTCCGTACTTTGGGGGGATTGAAGCGAGAAAACGATGCAAAACTGTCAGCATATCAATACAATTGTACAATGGTCATAGACTGTATTTGATAGCAATGGGGCAATGACGGTGTAGTAGATGGTAGTCATGTAGATATTGGAGAGATATATCTACTTTACTTCAGGAGTTGACTCCTTGACCACGGCGCTAGCGCCTAGGCGGCTGTTGCTTGATTGCTACCCTATCTTAGCGCGAGCTCCGGTGCCTCGTTCATCATTTTGATGTCTTCTTCATTGATACTCTGGTCTCATTGTGTCGAATTTTATGTTGAACACCTCCCGTCCTACTTGACCCATTCTTCAATTGTCTGAAGGCCGATTGGAAAATACAGCATTGCCAGCTTGATCAGCTACCAACCCAGATCGAAGCAGAATGTCCGGGCTCAAGGATCTCCCCGAAGGCATCCTCTCCTTGCTGGACACAGACTTGTACAAATTGACTATGCAATGTGCGATCCTCAAATATCTTCCTGACGTTCGTGAGTTCTCTTCATGATATCTACTTGGGTTATGACTGAGAGAAAGTAGACGTCACCTATGCGTTCACCAACCGCACACCTAATATGCGCCTCAGCAGAGCAGCATTCCATTGGATTCAGAAGCAAGTTGACAGTACGTCACTCGCTCTTGTCACATGATAGGTTATACTGACATGTAATCTCAGAGCTCGCAAGCGTCCAGGTGACTCTGGACGAACTCGAATTCCTCCGGACCACCTGCCCATACTTCAACAATGATTATCTTAGATTCCTCAGCTCATTCCGCTTACAGCCATCCAAGCAAGTCAAGATCTCATGGACGCCCGTACGTGATACAGGAAGCGCTGAGGATGTTGGCGACCTACATCTAGACGTTGGGGGACTCTGGTTACATACGATACTCTATGAGATCCCTCTGCTGGCCCTTACTAGCGAAGCATATTTCAAATTCTGTGATAAAGATTGGACGCACGACGGACAGGAGGAACAAGCGTACAAGAAAGGTATCAAGCTCTTAGAACATGGCTGTATGTTCTCCGAGTTTGGCACGCGGCGAAGGAGAGATACCCGCACTCACGAGGTGGTTTTGCGAGGGCTCACGAGGGCTGCTGCCACTGCGAAAGAGAAAGGATGGAAGGGGAAGCTCACGGGGACTAGTAATGTCCATATGGCTATGAAGTACGGCATCCCACCCGTGGGCACTGTCGCGCACGAGTGGTTCATGGGGATTGCCTCTATTACGAATGACTATGTACACGCGAACGAGACTGCGCTGAGGTATTGGGTTGGCTGCTTCGGCGAAGGTGTTCTTGGGATCGCCTTGACGGATACGTTTGGCACGCCGACTTTTCTGAAAGCTTTCAAGAAATCCATGCCGACAAGAGCTGAAGCGGAGCTCAACACTGTATCCACCCAGATCCCAACGGCGCCACGCCCTGCAGTCGAGCTTGCAGATGGTGTGGTCGACGTCAAGTCCGCAATCACTGCCTCAATACCCGAAGATCAGACACAAGTGGCCAAACGCCCCTCATACGCTCAGACATTCACAGGCGTCCGCCAAGACTCCGGCGATCCATTGATGTTCGTCAAGTTGATGCGCGACTTCTACGATAGCGAGGGTATCACCGACAAGAAAACCATCGTCTTCTCCGATTCTCTCAACATCGAGCTCTGCTTCGAATACATGCGAGCGGCCGAAGCAGCAGGCTTCAATCCTACTTTTGGCATCGGCACTTTCTTGACCAGTAAGTCACCATCCATTGCTCTCCCTCCTTTCCTATATACAAGCTAACAATCTCGCAGATGACTTCACCCATAAGTCCACCTCCAAGAAATCTGTCCCTTTGAATATCGTAATCAAACTCTCCTCCGCAAACGGCCAGCCAGCCGTCAAAATCAGCGACAACATCGGCAAAAATACGGGCGATTCGGATACAGTTCACAAAGTGAAACAGACACTGGGCTATGTCGAGAAACAGTGGGCGGAGGGCGATGAGAGGACGCGGTGGGGGAAGGAAGGGCAGGAAGCTACTATGATTGAAGTGCAGGAATGATTGGTGTTTTGATGAGTCGATATAGAGACGTCGAAAGGGGACTTCTTGATTGATGCTTGCTTGCATTTGCGGGAGGATAGAATCTTTGATGGCTGCAATGCCTGGTTTCACGAGGTGATGAATGATGAATGAAGATGATAGCTCTGATGGCATGAAGCTGCGTGCTCAACTGCGTAATGCGAATCCAACTTACGATCAATAACATACTCTTATGTCTATCAATGACTTTTCTGTCACCCGTCCAACTGCTTGAGGGGGCAGTGAGTCAGATTGGCAGATCCTCTTTACTAACATCGATTCTTGCTCGGTATTGACACGCGTTCACGATGATGGGACCCACCGTAGGCTTTGATGAGTAGACGGATGTTGGCGCGTGGAACGCGATCGCCCAAATGCCTCCAGTTAATTTATCAATCACACCATTGGGTCGTATTGTTATGGCTCTGAAGGGCAAAAGTACGAATCGTGAATATTGTACATAGCTATATGCTCGCTATCATCATGCATTAGCTAACCTCCCCAGCTAGTCTTGCAGCTGGCTCAAGCTATCAGTCGATAGCCAGCTAGCCACTGCGGCTTTTATCTCTGCTCTCTCGCTTGGTATATCATGATTTGCCAGCCTCCCCTCACACCTCTCAAACCGTATATTTTGCTTTCGCCCTCGTACTCCCACTATGCGCACTCTCCGTATGCCCTGAAAATTCCACCACCTCTGCGTCCTTCAGCTTAAGCACCTCCTTGAACTTGGCCCCCAATCCCATCAATATTTCCTTGCTCTTCTCAGGACTCCTGCCCTTGCCGCCTGCAACATCGCCTTCGCCACCACCCGGCACGGATTTGCCTACTGTTTTGGTCCACAGACCGACGCGGTAGAAGCCTTTGCGTACGTTGACGACAACACCCATTACTTCGCCGTCAGACTCGTCGTGTTCGAGGGTTTCGCCAATGGCGGCGAGCATCACGTGTAGCCAGAGTTCGTCGATAGGGGCGGCGCGCTTGTCTGGGACGACCCTTCTCAGCATGATGACAGGCGGCGGGAGGTGTTTGGCACATAAGAGTGGCTGAGAGATAATACATACCTTTGAATTGGTAACTCCATTTGCCTCCATGCTTGTTTTGAGGATCCTATGATTGATGCTCAGCTAGCTGCCGCAATCTGCTCAAAAGGTATGAAGCGGAGATGCAAACGTACCTCCCACTCCGGACGGACACCACGCTTAAATAGATGGTAATCTGACTTTAATGCGAGCTCTGATGTTGGTGTGATATTGTTCTTGAAGGTTGATGTTAACGACGGTAGTTCCATAGAAGTGCTAGACGAACATAGACGCCCCAAAATTCCTCCACAGAGTCGAAGGTGACGACTTCCTTGAGCAGATCATTCCAATTGTCACCCTTTGAGTATCCGTCAGTACGCTTGCCTTGGACATGTCCTCCAAGCTGTTGGTGTTCATACCTTCCCACTAGGCGGCTTTGTGAACCACAAAGTCCATTCGTTCATAAGAGGATGCTTAACGTTGAAGTTCTCTGGATCGTGGAAGACAGTGACGTTCTCATCCCCAGCCTTTGTGTCACCTTGAGCTCCGTCCTCTGAAGTCATGTTGGGGTCCTTATTGGCTTTATCGGGCGAGATGGGAATGGTATCGAGAGGGACCGGGGAGCTGGGCTTGACCTCGGTGGGCGCGGCATCAAGCGTTGCCATCGCAGACTGAGGGAGGAGTGGGGTCGGTGGATTGTGCAGATGGTAGACTTCACAAGACTGAAGTGAAGCTGACTGGCAGTAGACAATTGATGAAGAAGCTGTCGCGGTCCTGCCGCTAGCGTAGTGGCTTCGTGGGTGCCTAAGAGTTAATGTGGCAGTCGCAGGTGAGTACGAGCGAGGAAGAGGGCGCGAATCTGCAGTAGGCAGTGAGAGTGTTTCTGTAAGGACAATAACGGAGTTTGATAACTTGAGACTTCCACTTGAGTATTTAGGTGTCAAGGACCTAGCTATATTGAGCATTAGCGCTCGAGCGCAGGTGGATTACTTTATCCGGTAAAGCGTGCCGTATCCGGCTAGCCTATCCCTTTGCAAATCGGGTAAACTGCGGCAGTCTGTATCTAGTTAGATAATTTCTGCCTATGGTTCAGCCTCACGGGTTTCTCTTCACCCATGTCTACCTCCCTTCCTCTATCCACCTACAAACCCGCTACCCTTGGTCACTCACTGGTCTGATCCCTCAGCGTTGGTTTACTACTAGGATGTCGCGCGATTGAAGTATCCAGGTCCTACAATCTTCGTTACGTCCTGCTTGTGATTCTTGCAGCCCATCTGTTGCCCTGCTTTCTAACCGCCGAGACTCGTGGAAGCTGTATATTTCGCCGGGATACAAGGCCCCTCTCTTAGATCCTTGTCGCCCCGTATCTCCTGCTTACGTGCTCCTCAACGGGCGATGTCCAAACAAAGCATGCGAGCGATACTGCACAAAGCTCGACCCGGTAACTCAGAAGAGGCACAAATTCCGAAACCCTCGAAATCAAGTGGTAGGAAAACCTTCCCCATCGGGATCAAACAGCTCCATAATCCCGATTCACCGGTGGTGGACCTCGTGTTTGTACATGGTCTTACCGGCCACCGCGAGAAAACATGGACAGCAGGTGGCACTTCCAGCGGTCCATGGCCTCAAGCACTATTACCTAGGAAAATTGCTGATGCCCGTATCCTGACATTTGGATACGATGCCGGGGTAACAGATTTGCGGGGCATGGTCTCAAATAACAGGATCGGCAACCATGCTAAGAACTTGCTGGCAGCTTTGGCGACACACCGAGAAGATGATGGCACCAATAACCGTCCCATCATTTTGTCGTTCATAGTCTCGGAGGCTTGGTCTGTGAGGATGTAAGTGATCTATGTACCATTTGTAGTAGTGAATGTGGAAACCATGGTGGCGCTTAATCTTTTCGTCGAAACACCATGATCTTTGTACCCACCTTTTCGACTTCCAACGACTCCTTTGTAAAGAACAGATAATGAAAGTGTAGAAGAATGGATTTATTTCTGATAGTGAACTAAGGAGAAAACTTATAGTCAGTAGCTGACTGCAGTAACTAGGCTCTTTTGGCATCCAAAAACAGCGCAGAAGACCACTTACGGAGTGTTCTTGAATTCACTCGTGGCATCATATTCCTTGGTACACCACATTCTGGCTCTGGTCTCGCAGACTTGGCGGGATCGCTGGCCAAGAAGATCGGTCTCATCAAGCAAACGAACGCCATGATTCTGGAAATCCTTCGAAGTGATTCAGAAGTCCTCGCACGCATCCAAACCGAGTTTCACAGCATGCTTAGAGCACGACTCAGCCAAGGAAAGAAGCCTGTCAACATTACATGTTTCTATGAGGAATTACCAATATTAGGTATTGGCATGGTAAGATCTCTTATGTTACAATATCTATGCCTTTTAATTTATCTTTCAGGTTGTCCCAATGGACTCAGCTATCTTGCCTTCCTACACATCAATAGGCATTCACGACAATCATATTGGTATGACCGAATACGACTCCGAAAGTCATCCTGGCTTTATTAGTGTCATAGGCGAGATTCGGAGATGGATTAAAGACCTCAAACAGTCAGTCAATCCAATGCATCCATTACGAGACAGGCTTCCTGTACACGGATCAGTAACATTGAATTTATCAGCCAAAATTGATGATTTCATCGGTCGAGTTGCGATTTTAGACCAGATTGAGGGGGCTTTGTCGCCCCAAGATCCAGGTTATCACCAAAGACTCGGAATATATGGACTTGGAGGTGTTGGGTAAGTATGATTTCGAAGTTTCTTGGCAGCAACTCCGGCTTATATTTCGATTGAAGAAAATCACAAATAAGCCTCCGCTATGCGCAAAAATCGAAACAGAAACATGCAGACAATCATATCTTTTGGCTTGATGCTGGCTCTAGAGAGGCATTCGTTCAAACGTATCTTAAGATTGCTTCCTATGTTGGCCTTATCTCACCCGACGACATAGAGGAGCGTGAAGGATTAGGCGCTGGAAACACAGGTTCAGGACAGACTATGATCCCTCAGATCAAAGACTGGTTGGGTAAAGGTCATTGGCTTATGATCATTGACAATGCTGATGATGCTGGCATCCTGGTCGATCCGCCTGAATCTAGTCTTCAACCCGGGCATGAGTCTTCAGCTGCACTGATCTCTTATATTCCCACAGCTACTTGCGGGAGAGTTATTTTCACCAGTCGAAACAAACAAGCCGCTTTACGGCTTACCAGAAACGGTAAAGTCTTGCACGTACCGAGAATGGAGGCAAAGGAAGCCATAGAGCTCTTCAATCGGAAGATCGATGGCGACCCAGATTGTAGCTGGGCAGATCAAGCGACATCTGCCGCGGAAATGGTGAGGTTGCTCGATTACTTACCCCTTGCAATCGTACAAGCTGCTTCGTACATTCGAGAGAGTTCAGGCTCTATCAAGTCGTACTTGAAATTGTATTGTGAGAGTAAGGAGTCGAGGACTAAGCTGCTGAGCAAAGAATTCGATGATCCTTCGAGGAAGCTGGAGCAACCCAACGCAGTCACACTGACTTGGGCTATTTCGTTCAACCAGATCAGACAGCAAAGACCTGGAGCAGCTGAAGCTCTTTCTATTATGAGCCTTCTTTATAGTAAAGACATACCCAGAGTCTTGCTGAGAAAAGCAGAACAAGATGCTTTTGACCTGGATGAGGATCTCGGCCTTCTCAAAGCCTACTCGTTGGTAACATCTGATGTTGAAAACAAGTATTTCTCCACACACGACCTAGTACAAGTAGCCACGCGGCAGTGGATGGAGCAGAATGCAGATTTCAGGAGTATCGCAGATACAGCTGTGCTTCGATTGTATGAATACTATACAGACAGCTTGGAAGGGCAATGGCACAAATACACAACCGCCTTGCCTCATGCCAGGGCCCTTTATCAGTTGATCAAGTGTAGTGAAACCCGCAAGCACGAGTTCATCTTCGATTTGTTTCATACAAGCTCTCACTTAGCAGTCATTGGCCAATTGAAAGATGCCGAAAAGATGGATGAATGGGCACTCGTTCTAGGCCAAGAGCTATACCCCCAAGCAAGCCTAGAAATGATCTCACTATGGTCTAATTCGGCATCTACTTCTATAAGATCGGGAGACTTCAGGAAGGCTGAGGCAAAGCTCCGCAAGGTGGTGACCTTGCAAGAGCAAGTTACAGGAATAAATTTCTGGGATCGGCTCAAGACTGCGAAGAAGCTGGCACATACGGTTGCTCACCAAGGAGACCAGGAGGTGGCATTCAACATACTCGAGCCTGCCTTAGCTGCCATCGATCCACTTGCTGTCAGGACCGGTAATTTCGACTTTTTAGATGCTCATCTCGAGCTCGGAGGCATATTGGGAGACCAGGGTAAATACGACAAGGCTGAACAAAAATTCAATTGGGTGTATGAAAGTACTCAGGACGCGGGAGGGGTAATAATTCATAATTCAATCGCCACTCTCAGTATTACTGCAATGGCCAGGTTAGGTGCTGCATTTCTAGATCAAGGAAAGTATGAGCAAGCAGGCAAAGTGCTAGAGAAATCTTTGAGTCAGGCCCGTCAAGTCGCACCGATCGCTCAGGTTCCGAAGGATGAGATACGCGAACATTTAGCGAAACTTTATCAACATCAACGCAAATATGATGAAGCAGAACGTTTAGCTCGCAAATTCGCCCAAAGCAGAACGAGGCTATATGGTGAAGAGCATTTCGAGACACTAAATGCTATCGTAACGTTGGCTGAAGTCTTGTCGTGCATGGAGCAGCGTTTTGACGAAGCGAGATTGCTCTGCCGACGTGCACAGAAAAGACTTTGGGCAACTGAGCAGCAGTGGACGTATTCTTATTGGCAGGCCTTTCGCTTGAGTACTATTAGGGCGAACCTTGGAGACCTAAATGACGCAGAGGTTATTTTGTCAGAGGGTTTAAGCCTGTCAGAAAATAAGCCTTCCGAGCGATATCGCTTGCTCTGCAGAAGGAACTTGGCTCAAATAGCGCAGTTGCGAGGCGAATATGATAAGGCAAAAGCACTTAAAACAAATATTCTCAATGATTCAGAACAAGCTGCGGGCTCCCATCACCAAGACACAATCATAGCAAGATATTCACTAGCAACATGCCTCGTCTGGACCAACGAACCTCACTTGGCTGAGCAGATGTTTCAGCAAGTCTTGCGGGACTGGGAAAAGATAGACGGCCAAACTTCCTCGCATTACTATGGAGTACTCAAAACCTTGGCAAAACGCTCAGGCTGCAAAAGCTGTATCAAGAGGCCGAAGTTTGGATTCGAAGGGCATATGAGGGATATATGAAGCTCTATGGGCCCAAACATCCTGACACAATTGACTGCCGCCATGAACAAGGGCTTATAGTCCTCATGGAAAGGAGATTTGACAACGCAGAGGTGCTTTTCAAGGAAGCTTTGAACAAAATGCAGGCGACATTAGGACCTTGTTATCTCACCACCATTGCATGTACAAGAAATCTGGCGGAAACGCTCTTCCACCAAAGAAAATTCGATCAAGCTATATCAAAATGCCAAGACGCATTACAATGTTCGAACGAGCTTTGCGGCTCTGATCACTTGTCAACTCTTAAGATATTGAACCTTTATTGTTGCTTGACAGAATGCCTTGCTGGGCAAGTCATTAGAATCAGAGACACTGACGCGCTGGAGGGAGACGGAAAGCAAACGCAATTACTAACAGCCACAGCTTTCTACGAGGGCGCTCTCAGCCATATTGAACCTTTGTTCGGAAAATCGAGCCTTCAAGAAGTGCAGGTACTTAGTCACGTGGCAAAGCAGATGAACAAAGCTGGTTACTTCAATGATACTGAAAAAACTTACAAAAGAGCTCTCGATATTGAATTACTCCTTGCTGGAGACCAGGCCATAGAGACTCGACGCTTGATGCACGACCTCGGATTTGTGCTCATGAAATTGGGTCGTCTTGAAGAAGCTGATGCTATACTTCAAAGAGCCGACAAAGGAGGCATACCTCCGATTGAGCAGGACCACCGAGACGTTTTCGAGATTTCTCTTACGAGAGCCAAGCTGTATTACGAGCGAGGCCACACCACAGCTGCAGAGGACGGCTTCTTAGACGTGTTGGAGAAGAAAAGGCAGCAGTTTACAGGAGACGAATCCGACAAGCCAAGATTCGATTCCCAAACATCCTACGCATACTGGGCTCTTGGCAATATCTACGAAGAGCAAAAATGGCTTGAAGACGCTGAGATACACTTCCAACGAGCGGTCCAAAACGACGACACAGCCTCACTGAACAAACATTCCCTCATCCTACGCCGAGACCTCGCGCGAGTCATCTGCCTCCGTGGCGACTACACAGAATCGGAAACCATACTGCGAAGCATCCTCCCTAAAATTGACGAGGTATTTGGAAAAACGGACATGATTTCTGCTACGGCTACTTCAGTCTTAGCGTTGGCGCTATCAAGGCAACGGAGAAACGAAGAGGCGTTGCAGCTTTGTGAGAGGAAGTATGAAGCTCTTAGAGACGGATTGGGCGATGACGACGAGACGACCAAGGAGATATGGAACAGCTGTGAGGCCTATAGGGAATTGATACGTAGGAATAAGGTGGCTGCAAATGCTACGCTGGAGCTGGAGGCGGGAATTGTGGGTAATGCGAATTTGAATCTTGGAAGTGCAGAGGATGTTGATTAATTCGATGTTTTTTGACTTGGAAATAGGACTGACAGAGATGCAGGCTGGGTGAATGGAGTCTTTAAACATGAGTGAATACTAGCTTGCAGCAGAAGACTTTGTTGACAAATCGAACGTCTGGGATTTACAGATTTTAGTCTTCTTGCGGTGGACGTTATGGAGTGAGCGTTGCTCCAGAAATACGTCGGCTCCATCGAAATACAACAATAATTGAATCTTTCCTACAATATCTCCGCTGCCGAGGTCTTACAACAATGTAAAGCTGAAGAGTCTTATAATCCGACACTTCTCTACACTTAGATGAGGTAATTCCGTCGCATCGATAGGCAAAAAGATCGACAAGGGAAGAGGCCTGGTATGCTTCCTCTTTTAGCACTAATCACCGCCTACCAAATAACGACACGGACCACATATCTTTCAAGGACTTTGACCGAGCGGTACTATGAGAATCAATTGAACTCTTGTCGTGCGACAAGCGCTTACAGAAATAGTTGCAAAAAAAACCGTGCACTGCTGGGCAGCGCTATGACTACGCGCTACACAGTACATTATATTCGATGCGTTACGCATTCAAGAATGAAAGGAGCCTCCGTGCAACGAGCTCCCGTTCACTCGTGATTCTGGTGAGGTCACGGTCCCCAACATGGTCGCCGTCAACACAGCTTCTTTTCTTGCCAATTCCCTCATCTTTACGGCCGCACTCACAACTTTTCTTCCTCGTCGTTCTCTGCGCCAATCCAGTGGCTTGGCTTCGAGTTTGACACAAAATATGTCTACGCCTACCAATGGATCTATATCAAAGGAATTAAGGTACGCTGATAGAATTCAATTTCCAAAGCCATAGAGACGTCATATCTTTGCACCCGAATTTACTGACTATAGATTTCCATCAGCCGTCTACCACCAGATCCGTCCACCTTCGAGGTCCCAGGGTTCCCCAATGTCGTTCTCATGCTTCGTCACTATGGAAAACTCTTAGGAGTCGCTGGTGTCGACGATGCTGTCATGAACATAGCCATCACAGATGCGCAGGCTCACGATCCCCATCTAAGCTTTGGTCCGTCATGCACTTACGTGGAGGATCATGTCATAATGATAGTAATTTCAAAGGCAAAGATAACGTGGGGAGAGTGGACGGCGGCCGCGATTGTGCTACGGAACTTTGTCCGAAATTATGAGTTCGTGGCTGTGGACTTTTATATGATAAGGATTGACGGCACTCGGCTTGTGAATGGATACATAGAAGAGGTCTTGTGGTGATAGGAACCTCAGGTCGATTGTTGGTGTAATTTTAGATCCGCCCGAACGACTCAAGGGAGAAGCAAGGCAATCTGAGCGGTTTCCAGCAATACTTGATCTATCTCGTCAATATGTCCTCTTCCACCAAAAAGCATCCCCGCAATAGCAACCCCAACTACGCTAACAAATCGCAATCCATACAGCCAGTATCTACGTTTCCCAACAGGACAAAAACCCATCTACCGTCCACAGTTCACCCGAGACCCTAACAGCAATCAAGCCCCAACGCATTGAGCTACAGATCAATCTGGCTGAACATCAACGTCATCGACTTCTGCGTCAATGATTCCACCTCGCACTTCCAATGGCGTTATCGACGCTCAAGGTCGAACTCGCAGGTCCAGCTACACATAAACTCAGAGCTTGTATTAATACGCAGATTCGCTACTCATATGACAATCATGGTCATTGAAAGGTCGGATGTGCGGAAGTGCTTGTTTACAGTCAATACACCTACAGTGGTGCATTGATATGATACGGGATTACCGGATCTGATGTCGTTTATTGGTCCATGAAAAGGCAAGCTTTATAGAAAATTCCAAAGGCCTTCCTGATTACGATCCTTCGGTTAGTAACGGCAGGTGGACCAGATGGCAGAATGTATTCGACGGGTTAATGATTGTGTACTTCCTGCCCACGATCGTCGAAGGTGTCTCACTTATATGAAAAATCGACCTATCAAACTAGCTAAGCTAGCCCAAGGCACCTCTCATGCATTGCGGGTTTAATTGTGTTTCGGTCTATCGCTCACAACACAAATCGTGTTTTTATCCAAACCAAATTCCTTGCCATATCGAATCTAGGAACGCTGTTCGATCGAATGTAAAACACATCAATACTCCACCCGCCTTCTTTTGTGGTAGATATATAAGTTGACCAAACATATCTAAGCAATCAACCAACCAACCCCATTCCAATATCTCAACAACCCCCAATTCCCAATCTCATATTCTTCCACCTTCCTCAAAAGCCATGAACCCTAATACGAAAACTAGCATAACAAATCTCACCACCAACACCCTCTGCTCATCCCACCCTAAGCCCCAACCTCCATCTCAACCCTAACACCTCATACCCTCCAAATTACCTGACGAATACAAACCCGCACTTGAAAATGTATGGACTCCTTGCGCCACGATACTCCTTCCAGTGAGGAATGAAGCTTCGAAAATAAGTGCCCTGTTGTGAACAGTGCGACTGTTTCGGAATGAAAGAGGTAAATATACATTCCGCTGTTTGGTATGAGAATCCAGATGGGATAGTAGGGTCTATGAGACTTTGATACTGGGGAAGTAGTGACGGAAATGGAACGTGCCGGGATTTTTGTAGTGGGTTTGGTATTGTAGGTTATGGTACCGGACGGTTATGTAATGGGGTGGTGGGCTGATGCGTGTGGTAGATGTGTAGGATGGGTGATTTGTCGCTTTCTGCTAGTGAGGTTTTGGATGTGACCTGTAACTTTCATAGGGATGGGTTGTGGTGTAGAGGGACTGGTAGAGGTGTGAGTTCTGGGACGAAGTTCTGGAGATGAGTGTGTGATTTCGTGGGAGGAGGTATTTCGGGGTGCGTAGGAATGTTGTATTATTAGGTGGATGATGAGTTCGCTGCTTGTACGTATATCAAAGTACTTCCTCAGCCGCTATTGTCTTCTCTATTGCCTGTTAGCTCATAGCATGATCTCGTAACAGTAGAGACGATGAGTGATACCAGGGACGTTGTGAGTGGGCCCACACTGCGTTTGTCTCTATTGGCAGTGCCGTTACCTTTGACACTCGAGCTTTTACAAAATTTACGGGCATACCAGATTCTGGCAATCACTGCCTGGTAATTTAGACCTTGTATTGGGAAAGTGAGAGGGGCTTGTATCGGCGCTCGTCTGGCTTTTCGAAGGAATTAGTGATGAGGTTTGCAAGTACTTCAACGCAAATTGGAAGCAATTTGAGATTGGGGTGTCACAAGGTTATGAGGCTTTGGTTCAAAGGGGGGAAAGAGGAAGAAAAGATGGCTGGGTGTTGCGTAGCGAGTCGGCCTGGCGAGTGAGCGAGAGAGGGGTCTAGATGATTTGAGAGATGCTAAATATGGTGTCACATAGATGTGCGGCAAAAGTGATCCATGGGAAATCCAGCCGCCTGAAGTCGAAGGGGTGATTCGTGGCGAGCTAGAGGATCCTCGCTGCCAGTGGATATTGGTCTCGTTGGGAGTTCGCTGGTGACCGTTGGTACGACCGCACGATTTCGGTTGGTGCAAGGGTAAAGTTAGGTAGGCCCGCGTTGCTGCCAAGATAAGTCTTGGATACCCAAGACTTTGCTACTCCGTCAGAGCTGTGGTACGCAGGTCAGTAGAAATAGGCGAGCGACCCCTTTAGAAGGTTACGGACTGAATGGCGGCCGATCGTCCAGAAATGTATGGAGCTTGCGAATGACTCGCCATCATAGTAAATTCAGCACTCGGAACTTTGGTCAGGCCGTTGAAGGGTATCATCATAAGCGTGGCAATCATAAGCTCTTGCGGATCTTGTCCTCCACTTTCTCTTCGAGGTTCTTCTCCTCTCCCTCCACTTTCGCGCCGCCCTGACTATTCACATAACTCAGATAGCAATTCCACCCTGCATCTGTCAGCATTTTGACCCAAACAATGCCCCTAGAACATCTTGAATTCACTCACCCAAGCTGACGATATTGACAACCAGCACCCTATGCTCCAATGGCACCAGTTTAAAGTTGATCGCCTGCACCGCCGGCCATAGCATCCAATTCTTCTGTAGCGCCGTCCAGTACGTGCTCTCTAACTTTTTCTTCGGATCACTGCCCTCCATGATCGCCATGCTAGTTAGGAAGCATCCTAGATTGGCGGAGGCGAAGACAGTCTGGTCGGTGAGCACGCGTGCGGCTATTGTGAGGTTGGGGCGGGAGGGGAAATTGATGCGGCGAGCGAGGAAGGCGAACCAAGTGGTGGCTGCGGGGCCGAATACAGCTGTAGTGAAAATGGTTGTTAGTGAGGAATCCGGTACGGGGGATAAGGGAGGGGGAGGAAGGACAAAGACGGGGCATGTACCGCCGCCGTAGAGGGCCATCCGTCCTGTTCGGGCAAGGTTGTGCTTGTCGAACCCGACCTTTTCAACGGCTTGCTGTGCCATGACATCCCCAGTTGCGAAGAGAACCTGAATCGTCCCGCATCAGTAGACACTCGAGAAGCTGCATCGGTCCGGCGCCCGGATACTGACAGCAGTCGTGATACTCTGCGTCAGCATTGGCCGCTGCGCGAGCTTCATCTGATACCTGCGACGAACAAGTCAATAGATACTCGGGAAGACTCTAAAAGGCACCAATTGCATCCCCCTGACTCACCATCTTAGGAGCGACATCGTGCTAGGAATGGTAAGAATAGCAACGCAAAGACTACACGAATTGAACGGTACAAAGAAGCATACATGGTTGAATTCGAGGGGCACCAGTGCGAAGATAGTCGCTCAGCGGTAAAGTCGGTTCTGACAGCGCGCCAATCGGCAAGGGCCGCTTCAACGATTCAGGGTCCGGGGTCCAGGGTCAAATCGATGGACGCTAAGCCTTCCGTTCTTGTATATTTCCTTGAGCGAGGGAAGAGCTGTGGAGTACTTAGGATGTGCTCAGTCCTTGGTCATGGACCGTAGCTTGTCGATTGACGCGACAAGCATGCTCCTAGGAGGTTTCAGTTCTTCGATTAATCTCCATTGGCCAATTTATTACAAGGTTCTATCCTACGACTGCCCATAGGATATCTTCACCAACAACGCCCTCGGCTTTCGAAACCAAGGCGACAAAATAAAAGGCAAGCAAGGACGCAAGGCGTGCTTGGTGGCAGTTTCAAACACTGGCCTCCACTGCACACAAACATTACGCCGAGAGATCCTTGGATAACAGACAATGATGAAAAGCCAGTCCGCCACATCAAGGTTTTGACTTGTTCCTGGAAGACGTCAGTCGAGCTCTGTAGGAGGACTCGAAATATTAAATTCGAGCAATCTGCTCACTGGTTGTGAAGGATCTCCACCACAACGACAACGACGACCACAATGATGATGATGATAAGCACTGTTAACGGTCAGCCAACACAATCATGATGAAGCCAATTATATACGCAAGATACGTACGGACTATGCCCAAGCATATCCACTTCTTCCTCCTCGCAGACCTCGCCTTGTCCACGGCTCCCACAAGCTGCTCGTTCCCCTTATTCACGTGTGTAACAGTGTCCTCGGCTTTATCATCGATGTGTGCAATAGGAGCCTCTTGCTGGACAACAGCAGCTTCCATATCCTGGAACAATTGCGCAAGCTCAATCATTTGTCGCTCAATCTTCTGAATGGCTTCGTGGCGGCCTTGCACTGCACGTAACGCTGACTGTGACTGGCCTCGTCGATTTTGGGAGAGTAGCTGTCAAATATGTCAGTATGTCTCACCATCATGATCAATTGGCACGTACAGCTTGACTGAAAACCTGGTTGTTCGACGTATCTTGGATAGCCTCTTTGACTTCCTGTTCGCTCGCATCTGGCCTCACTATACGGTACTGTCTCTCCATCTGCGACGACAGCTGATGCCTGTATTCAGAATCGACTTGTTGATACTCATTGATAGCTTTCTTCAACTTGCGCTCAACTAATCCGACTTGAGGTGCGTTCCTCGGCTCTCCCGATTCTTTCCGCGACTTGATCGACTTGATACGAGCAGTAAAGCTTCGGTAGAGGGTCATGGTGTCCGCACTCAGCGCGTCTAGTTCACGATTTGTGGCGGTTCCTTGGCTAGCATCAGGATCATTGATGGCTTTGGTCTGGAGGTGTCTAAGGCGTTCCAAGTTTCGTTGAATGTTGTCAATGCCTCTGTCGATGTCCCGGCACTCGTTCAGTATAGCGTTGGGGTCTCTGCTCGGTGGGGCGCCGCCGCCCATTGCGCCAGTCTGACCATTCATAGGGGTCATCTCGACATCGTTGCCGCCAACTGGACTTTCGTTACTTCTGATTCAAAGTCCCAATTGCCCTGTAGTGCTTACCATAGCCGCCGGTAGGTGCCGCGTGGGCTTGCTCATACCGATTGTCATAACCCCCTTGCGGCTGTTGCCCTCCGTACGTAGGCTGTGAAGGGGCAGCTTGTTGAGCATATGGATTGCTTTCTTGCTGAGCTTGGTATGGGTTTCCGGCATTCTGCTCATATCTATTGCCTTGCTGCTCGTAGGGGTTGGTCTGTCCGTAGCCACCCCCGGTGCTGTTGTAGCCGCCTCCGTATTGCTATGTCGCGCATCGTCATTAGCTGCTGTGCTCATCTGCTCGATGCTGATATGTCGAATGACAGCCTGTACCACTGATCGAGACATCTAGAGCCTGGAAAGAATGGGGGTTTGCTTACAGCCATTGCAGCAGTCGCGGCGAACTGGAACCCCTGATTTCTCCGGCACCTTGTCTGGTCAAAAGGAGCAAACTTCTAGCGAAGCGAACAAGTAATCGATGAATGAGACTGGATAGAGGATGAAGGAATGAATTGAATTAAAGTGATGCCTGATGTGGAGCCGAATTATGATGTTGACTTGCTAACAGGGCGCAAGAAACGTGAGATTTTGGAGGTGTGATTAGTAAGGCGCCGCTTGCGGCTAGCTCTAGAGCTTGGACTTGTTTCACCGCGCTCAATTTCCGGCTGGGCTGGGCTGAGTTTCTTCACATCACCGAACCCTGCCTTCTATGAAAATGTTGTTTCGTACATGGCTGTGGTGGTTTTCCAAATGAGGATGCTGCTCTGCCACGAACGCGCGGACCCAAGCTCGTGAGAATCGGAATGCCTGCAAGCATAGTGGAATGCTGCCTGCTGCGGCTCCGCCTTTCTATTTATAGCAAGACCTTCGCTGCTTTGCGAGTAGCTTCGTGATCTAAACATCCGTTCCTACGCTCCGTCGGTATAGAGTCTTCCGTTTCCTTTCTATTCACGTTATCAGCGTAAATGAAATTCTGTGCAGACTTTGGAAGCAGCCCACGATACGTGCCATACCAGGTCTCGGTTCTTCGGGCGATCATGAATGTTTTCTCACATAAAGGCCTTCCAACGAGCTTAGTATGTCGTGACACTGGACGCAATGATGTTGTATAGATAGATGCGTTGCCTGGGGATCTTCCAGATCGTTATCATTTCTTGGTTGAATTCTTGCACTGAGTGGTCGTCGCTGTTTGTACAGAGTATGACGACAACCTTCCGGTTAAAGGTCTCTGGCAAGCCCTCGGCGTGATCTTGGTACAACAACTCATTTAAGAACTTTATCTCTTCAAGATCTGCTTCATACGATGCGGCTGGTAGTGCTCAGAGGCACCTTCTTCAATGAATTGGCACGGAGGTCCCGAATCATTTCTGAAGCGTCAAACATCAAGGAGATGTTGCGCAAAGATTATGTGGGAATAGACCGAGATGTTTCAAAGGATACGCCTGAGGCAGGTGATGGTCTGCCAACGGAAGACAACTCGAAGCTCCTTGATTTAAGAACGATGCGCACTGTTCGGATTATCTCTTCGCACCGGTTTTCTGACTCCCCAGGGCTGGTAGAGATCCCGTGATGCGTCGCATTAATGTTGTATGGACATGCTTGTCAAAGCCTAGCTGGATAGTGGAGACATGAGGACGAGCTCAAGCATTCTGATGCGATACTGCGTGCCAGGCGTTTATAGGTTGAGGACTACCGCTCAAAAGTCAAGGCGTCTTCATGCTGTATGTGTTATCCTCAGAACAGGCAGGTCAATTCCGGGACGGCTGAGACATCATTGTTGGTGCTGGCGTCCGACAACTTCAACATACAACACAACAACTAGCGTGCCTGGATCCGGACAGCACGTCGCCAGCCAGTGTCCTAGTCACGAAAGCCGTATCTCAAGGCTGATACCACGTTAGCGAGGAATCCAATTGCGACGGCATAATTTCTAGACGTGTGGTAAGAGCGTTGGACTGGTAGGAGGAGAGCATTAGGTGTTTCTCCAAATGCTAAATGGGGACAGGGATGACCCGAGCCCCAATATTCGTTCTCACACGACATGAAGTTCAGTCAAGTATGAGAGATGTTTGAATTTGCCACAATCTATCTCAAGGACTGCTGAGTCCTGTGTTGGACAGAAACCCGAAAAGTGTATGCATGCATCCTGACACAAGACAGGCCCTAATGTTACCCTCCTTTCCACTCCACATATCATCCGTCATAAGCTTGACCTGGGGCCACTTTGTATAGTGGTCTGTCATGAAAATAGGCCTCGACCACCGTCTCGTCGTTCAACACACGTATCCAAACAGTATCTCTCGTCGAAAACTTCCATTCAGGATTGAAGCCCTTCCTGATCTCATAGCTTTTCCATTCCCTGAAGTGGTATTCCGTGATTTCATCTCCTGGCACCTTATTCACCATTCCTTCGCGCCATACAAGTGATTTGTTCTCCACCTATGAGTTCGAATCAGTCCTAAGCTTGGGGGGACAAGAGCACGGGAGGGGAAGAGTTGAGACTTACTTTTGGGCCAGAACCATTATCTTTTACCTCCGATGCTTGACCTTTCACTTTGCTTGCACCTGCGTCGACGCTAGCACTGTCACCCATTGTTGAATTGTATGAGGGGTGATATCAAATTGATTGATTGCTTGCCTATCTTCCTAGGGAGTTTCACTCTACTTAAGGTTACCTAGGAATAAAGTTTTCCTAATACTCCTGTTTGCGTATATCTGCGACCGGTATATATAAAGGAATATACCGAGAGCGTTTATACGCAAACAGTCCTATACGGAAACGTCTTTGAGGCTATTAAGTCTCTTTGTTTTAACACTCCCCCTGACTTGAGACCCCTAAAATTCCGCATTCTCCCCCTTGCTCGACTTAGCGTAAACCCCTCTAAGACCAAGGTCTTAGATAATTTTGGTAAAGGAGGACTAGTGAAGGGCCTTAGTTAGCGTATCAGCGGCCTTATCCTTACCTAAGACTTATACAGGAACGATTTTTCCATTTCTAATATATTCTCGGATGAAATAATGGCGGATGCTAATAAACCTAGTACGCCTATAAAAATCTAGGTTCTTTATTAATATTAATATAGATGATTTGTATGAGAACTCGTTGATTTATGAAGATGCTTGAGCGATGGGGGTGCTGCCTTCGCTAATCTGGTTTTCTGAGAATTCGATGTGTAAGTAATTGAAACAAGATTTGGGGTATCGAGCCTTTTATGTCTCTGGCAAGCCAGAAACCAAGTATGCGAACGCCTTTCCATAAATAGACATCTCACCGATAGGACAAGAAGCTCTGTCTCAAAACATTTCATGAATAGAAGGTGGGCTTAGCTCGCCTATGATTGAGTGAAGTAACGTGGGGTGGACGGCCGTAGAAGATTAACTGGGACGTGGCATGACTCTTTCTTGGTCGTACGGCCTTTACGTTTCGGAACGATGCAGAATGCCGAGGAATTGGTCAAGGGACTGGTGGTATAGCCTTCTCAACGTACGACAGAAGCAAGCTAAGATCCATTGCCACCACATTAATAGTCACAGGCGACGACATTGGATCAGCTCTTCGAAGATCCCAATTATAGCGAAACAAATGTGACTGTATCGGACCGGGAATCGTTCGAGTACAACAAGTAAGACCATGATATGAGATTCCAGACAGTACCTTCGAGACTGTGAGGACGGCGTCTGTGTTACCCATTGCAGCAGAATTAGACATCTCGTCTCGGCCGTAGTATCGGCATTCGTATCAGGTATTTATAGCGAGCGCATGGCGTGGATGATGTGTCGGATCGAACATCGATCTGGAGGCTTCCTAGAACAGCGTTGAAATTGTGCCAAAATATGTTGTAACGGTGGTCAAAAGTGCATGTGATCGAAATGAACTCGTGCAGCTCTTAATTTTTGTACCTTGGTAAATTCACGCCTGAGAAAATTGTATCTGCCCCTGTTTCAAAGGAGGTGGAGATGGGCTTTTGCTAAGAAATTGGACTTGCGAGAGGACCATGGCATGTGCAGATAGAGAATAGTATCACGCAAATAACGTCGACGAAGTCGTATGCTCCCTGATAAAGCGAGCTTAGCAGAACAATGTTAGTACGGACTGCAATGTCAACTCGATGCAAGAACCTGCACCGATTTTGGACAGAAGGGAAAAAGAGGAGGCGTGGTGGAAGCCGCTCTCGACATGCTTCGGAATAGGAGACCCCGAGAAGTCGAAGAACGCTTTTAGGGCTCTTGATGGAGATGATCGATTCTCGTTCTTCCACTAACGACGATTCAGATCTCAAATCTCTGTACCACAACCCCCTCACTTCACGTCGACAACTTCCTTGAGATCTCCCGGACTGTAGCATGCTCTTCGATCGGCTCTACATCCGTCAGCATTCGCTCTGCCAGAGTACCACGGGAAACCGACACAACCCTGATAGAGCAATCCAGAGCGGCTACTTGACTAGTCGAGTAGCCTTTTTGAAGAGCCTTTATTCTCTATCCGCATCATCCTACCAGAATCAGCCACCTGCCACATCTGGATACCCTGGGCTAACATGTCTCGCAAGAAATCGGTCTTAGCATTCGAAGAAAAGATGACTCAGCGCGACATATCAACAAGCTGCTAGCAAGTGCTGCGGCAGGGTCAGGATGCTTACGACCAGGACGGATAATGCAGTCTCGACCTTTCAAGCTTCAGGGCCAATGGATTTGCGAGGAGGATATTCGCGGGCTTGGACTGGCATAGCCGTACTATCCATTGTGTGTATTCCTATCCTTGATTCATCAGTCAGTATCCATATGGTGCTCTTCATAACAAACAGGGCTTTCACATGGAATTTCCAGGCATCGAACCGAAAACCCGCGGTCTCGTACCTGGTAACTACTCGAAACATTGACAACTCTTCCCTTTTTGAATATACCCTTCAGTAGTATCGTCAGCCAGACAGCCCTATTATGGTTAGTGCCGGATTGGTGCTCGATAGCAATGGCACTCATCTCAGCAGTAGTCTCGCGGACGCATGTCAGATCAGTGAAATCAGGTTCCACGAAGTTAGCTACAGTCTTCAGGCTATCGGGTTTGACTTTGTTGTTTGATTCTGTACCGCCGTCCCCAATGAGTTTTTTGTGTGGCCGGAAAAGGCCGCCTTAAACTGACGCGGGTGATGATCACTGGGAGGGTTCTTGTACAGGATTCCGATCTGCGAGTAGTTGCTGATACGCACCAGTCTTCACTTTCGACCTCTTTGGCAAAGGCCTCGACTATCTTGTTGCCTGTAGTTATCCGAGAGAGGGATTCCGAATATCGTCGCTTAAGAAGGGCGACTCGTTGGAAATTCTGAGGGTATTCTTGGAAAGAGGATCTCGAGTGGCATGAGGGTGGATGTTGGTTTGGAGATAAGATGTATTGCCTCTCTTGTATGCACTCTCTGGAGGTCTCTTAGTCTAGTCCTCCTTGTGATTGATAGCATATCAAATCCATGTTCAACAGTCTCGAAAGTAGTTAGAGTGGGGAGGAATACTCTGGCGCATCTGCAGATATTGATGAAATCCTGTCAAAGAATTCCGCTACGGGCTTCAGCTCTGATCCATCAAGGTTCGCTAAGCTTAGGATCAAGCGCTGTAAGGGAAGTTTTTCGAAGAACAGATGCAGGGTCCGGTATGAACGCCTTCGCTCGACGCTAAAAACCAAATCAGCTGGCTTTTACGGAGAATACATCATTGAAAGGCAGAACGATGTTCAGAGATATTGATGGAAGGATGTACAAGAATATATCTTAGGTTACGATATCGTAACGGGTCAGGCAGCGTCTCCGAAGATCTGCATGACCAAGCTTTTCTTATTGACTGCAGGAGAGTCAGCAAAGTGCTCATAGCGGGGCATCCTAAGATCTCACTTTTTCCCATTGCATTCTTAGGCAATTCCTCGACTACTCTCAACTCTTGTGGTATCTTATAATTGGCAAGCTTGTCTTTCAAAGCCCTCCGCATGTCCATGACACCCCACGTCTTGCCTCCTCGGCCGCTTTGCGCCTGTGCTGGATTCAGAACAACAACTGCTGCCACCTTCTGGCCCCATTGCTCCGACGCCACTCCGACGACTGCAGCCTCTGATACTTGCGGCCTGAAAGACGTTAGATTTGGTCAGCTTTAAGATTAATAAGGGAATGCTCACAGCGATAACAGTTCCCTCTCAATCTCCAAAGCACTCACTTTCTCCCCACCACTCTTGATGATGTCTGTGCTCTTTCGTCCTCGGATGAAGTACATGGGTCCTTTCGCCCAATCTTGCCCGCTCTGACCAGTACCTTCTATAAGTCTTCTCGTAGCGATATCACCAGTCTTGAACCACTTTGCTCCACCATCATCTGCCACCACGAACTCATCTGCTGTAGCCTTCTCGTTTCTCCAGTATTCAGAAAAGACCGTAGGGCCGCGAAGCTGGATCTCGCCTTCTCGTTCTTTGCCATCTTTGTCAGTCAGCTCATCAAGAGGTATGACTTCATTTGTCTCGCTATCTACAAGCCGCACTTGAACCGAAGGCAAAGGCCATCCAACACTCCCATCGACTCGGTCTCGGAAGTCCAAACCGCAGCTCAAGGCCATACCGACTTCGGTCATGCCATATCGCTCCAGAAGGATATTTCCACCACTTAATTCTGTCCATGCTTTTTTGGTGGGCGTGGGAAGAGCTGCAGACCCCGATATGTTCAGTCGCATGTTCTCTGGCGCCAGCGCCTTCTTTATTGCTTGCTTTGTAGGCTCTGAGAGCTTGTCATAAGACGAGAGAAAGCGGTTGTAGATTGTGGGCACCACTGTAAGGAAAGTGATTGGCTCCTTGCCTTGTGTTTGCGGAAGAAACGGAGCGGCTAGGCGTTCCCACACTGCGTCGACGTTGAAAGGGAACATGAATTCGATCGTGGAACCAGCGAAAAGAGGTGTCAAGAGTGCATTGACGATACCGTGGATATGATGTAGAGGAAGAACGTGCATTAGGTGGTCTCTAGCGGTGTACTCCCAGGCTTTGTGCAGGGATTCTGCTTGAGCTGTAAGAACACTTGTTGGTAATAGGACACCCTTCTGTGTAACATATGAGCTTAGCATAGCGTACAGTGGATGGGCGTCCTTACCGGCCGATTCGTCGTTCCCGAGGTGTAAAGCATCATGCCACCTTTGTTCATGGGCAAAGGGACTAATTGTACATCATCTCGTCCTAGCCCTTGTCGCCTCTTCTCAACTATCGTCAGGTTTGGCTTGTTTGGCATATGCTCCAAACCTTCTTTGAGCACTTCTTCCGCCTTATCTTTAAACTTTTCGGACGATACTAAATTTACGGCTTCGCTGTTTTCGAGAACATATCGAAGCTCGCTCGCTGGAAAGCCTGAAGAGAGGGGTACAGCAATGTTGTCGCATGCGAAGATTGACAGCAGTGTCACTGTCGAAGATCAGCCATGCCCTCCTACCCAGTAAAGCACATGTACTTCGCACCTACATAGTCATATCCATTCTCTACAAGAAAAGCAACCCGTTGGCCGCCAACGGGACCGGGGGAGGCAATCTTCAATTGACGGTAGAGCTTGATCTTCGCGTCCTCGACATCCCTGAGTAGATCTCCATATGTGAAGCGTCTGTTAGATTTCGAGTGAACTATAGCGGTGCTCTCAGGATCATGGCTGGCAATAGCCCTGAAGATGGGCAGATCAGGGAACGTCGAAGCCATTCGAAGTTGATGCGGCCGTGATGGTAGTTTGAGGCCTGTCCAGCTGAGACGGGCGACCGAGGTTGTTGAGAAATGTATGCGTTGGAGGACCTTTGTGATCATGATCATGAGAGGAGGGACTCTGCTTCGGCGGCTTTTGGGGCCCCATGAGGAAGGTCGGTCGAGAACGAACAATATGGATTCACCGGATGTCGTCGCCGGCGGAACCAATTCCGCCCAAAACGACTGATTTCCTTCCTCAGGTCCTGTCTATATCAACGGCAAAATTGGAAAGTGAATATACTTTGGTCTGGCTACGCGCGCAGCGAACAACTTATATTGGGGAGATCGAGGAATCGTCGTTCTCCGCCGCGTAATGCTCGTTCACCGCGCGTTGAGTATCGCAAGACGAATATCAACAATGTCGATTACTCCAGTCGAAGATGCCATGCGCCTCAAGGTTCAAACAGTACATGTTGAACAGAAAAGAAACTGCAGCTGACTGTAAACCAGATCACGGAAGCTCTCAAACCATCCTCACTCGAAATCTACAACGATTCAAGCATGCATTCTCACCACAAAGCTATGCAAGGTAGCATTTCAAAAGAAACGCATTTTCGCCTCGTCATCACCTCAGACGCGTTCAAGTCAAAGATGCAACCTGCAAGACATCGCATGGTGTATGCCTTGCTGAAAGAGGAGCTGGACCGCGCAGGAGGTATACATGCTCTTCAGCTCCGGACGAGAACTCCAGAGGAGGAGGAAAGACAAATCGCTCGAGAACAGGCAGAGCAGGGAGAGCCAATTGCAGACATCGAGAAAGTGTAAAAGTAGAATGGGTACGGGCCACGCGCTGCTGGCCAAGCAGATTTCGATGCTTCATCACAATATCGTCTTCACCTGTCTCGACTGCATAATTCTCACGGTGTCAGCGCACGACCTTATACCACCTTTACCTAAATCAGGAGTCCTGGGGCTTGCAGAGACCGAAGTCGGTAGTCTACCCACTTGGCTCTGGGAAGGGATTGTCATGCTCCAGCTACAGGTTTCTTCCACAAATAGTAGGTGTATGAGACTGCAGGATGGATGGGCGCAGGCAACATGTGCTAATCTAAGTAGCAAAAAATCTTTCATCGGTCTTCTAATCCGCTAGGTCTGCTCAGAGTGCTAGGATTGGGGCTCCCAGGTGCTTTACCGAATTTATGGACTTATACTGTGTTGGGCGGTACTTTGGACATTCCGATCTACAAATCCCCTCTGTTTTATTTTGGAGCTCTGAGAGCTGGATTGTCGTGTGCATTAATCTGAATGAGTCCCGTCTACTCTACTCTTCCCTTTGGGATTTGAGCTCAAAGCTCTAGGACTTGGGATTGTTTGTTCCTATCTTTCAGCTTTTGAATCTGCTAGTATAGAGCGCAGTTGACGATTCTCTTGCAATGTTTACTACTTTCGCGCAATTCTGGCTTTGGGTCAGAGATCTTGAAGTGGCCTCATAACCGCCTTAGCATTCTCTTGAAAACGACAGAGATATATATATATATATATATTATATACACCCCGAACTTGGGATTGGCGATTGCCGTTTTCGATCAGGAAAGGGAGCAAGGGGGCGCAGTAGGGGAGCACTGGGGGAGCACGGGGAAGCACCGAGGGAGCACCGAAGGAGCACCGAAGGAGAACAGAGGGAGCATGAGGGAACATCATGGGCCGTTGCAGGGGCGCAGCAGGTGGGAGCCTGGCCTTACTGTACCAGACCGCTCGGACCCTGTGAAAAGTATTCCTCTGTCCTCTGGCACACAGCACAACAAAGAATGCATTGTTAGCGCTAACCTGTAGGGGTCCATTGTAGCGCTTTAGCTATTGCCCCAAACCCTAAAACACCAGCCAAGGCAAGCCTTCCCATTGATAATCCGTGGTGTAGAACTTATATCCAAGGCTCAGAAAGTGTGCTATGCCTTGCTACTAATCTATATCATTGGCTGGAGATGCCGGGGTGAAGTTCCGTCTACAAATATATGGACTCATTGAGAAATAGGATCGTTGCTGTGTGTCAGAGTCTCACGAACTCATGCATTGTAAGGCTACAATGATAAAGACTTCCAATGATGTATCCTTTTTAAGCGCTTTCCGATTGCCAGTCACCCACCATGCATCTCGGGTGGGGGGCAATTTTGACGAGGCTGAAGCATGTGGAGCGACAGCCTTCTAGATCCAATCCCCACCCAATAGCCTCTTTCCCCCTCTCAGCCCAAACATCTCGAAACATGTGGCTGCTGATTCTGACTGCAGCTATAACTCACACCGATTGAAGTGTTCGGTGGAGAATCAACAAGGCTGAAGGTCAATTCGAGTGACATCGCCTAGTAGTACCGTATTATGTTTACCAAACTTATAAGCTGAGCATGATTCTCTATATTCAAAATATTCTCCTCATCTTGTGCAATTTAATTCTTCACGCCTGTATACATTGCTTCGAATACTCCTCAATATCTATCATGGTTATTGATCTAAAATCTGTCAATTTGAAACGTCGAGCTCTCTATCTTCCTTTCGACCATATAGCTTAGGAAAGATCGGTGACCAGGATTTCTTTTGACATTGCACAGTATGTCTGGTACTTCGTCAGAGATCCTTTGCCAGCCAAATCCCGGCATTGCTGGGACGGGGGTGAGATGATCGATAGCTTACGCGACTATGGAACGAGACTGACTACGAATAGGTCGTTATTTCATACATTCTTGCTGCAGTGGCTACTGTAATTGTGCCACCGTTTGCCTCAAAATCAAGAATCCTCAAAAAGACAGCCGCGAGCTTGGGAATTACTCAACTTATCACCAGCTGGGCTATTACTATATGTGGGCTTATTACGTACCCACACTCCATGCTCGATCCGCATGCCACTATGTGTCTTGCCCTTGCCCTTCTTGGGAGCGCCAGCCATGCAATACCATTTTGGCTCGGTGAATTCCGCACGAAAAAAACATCAAGCAGACTGCGGCTTGGACTCTGCGTTGCGCAGACCTTTGTCCTCATCGTTGCTTTTCTAGCTAGGAAAAAATCGCTAAATCAGAGAACTAACGATGAGTCTGACGACCATGTGAATCGGTATGAGACGTCCCTCATAGTATTTATGTTTTTGACTTTCTTTTGGGACGTGGTTCTATTCGGGTCATCCTTTGGAAAAGGAGAACCAGGATGCGGGTTACGCACCACAAATGTTTTAAGTGCATTCTTCTTGACCATCGTCTATATATCGACAGTTATACACCTGAAATTCAAGCTACGAGACTGCCATATGAATACAGGTGACGACAACCAGTGGACATTCGGCCAATATTTGGCCCTCTTCGTACTCGTGGCACCGATCTATCCCACCTTGGAAGCATTTCTCGGTATGTAGATCTATGGAGTCAAACCGAAAGCTCGCTGAACATAATCTAGATGGACCAGAAGAGCGAAGGAGGACAAGCCCTGACGAGGAACAGCCAGCATCCAACATGGAAAAGCCTGTGATAGACCAAAGCGAAACGAATAGATCCGGGTCGGGGCCCCAACAAGACGGCCAGCTGGGAACCGGAGAAACTTCCCACGGCGAGAGTGAGTAGATAAGTGAGAAGCAACAGCATCATATAGAAAGTGTTTTCAAGAGGAAAGGGGAAGGGCTTGAAAGCATAGTCTTCGAGGAATTTGGAGCGGCAATGATGTCTTGATAGGAGGAATTGAAAGGGTCACCCGGAATGGCACACCATATTGTGTCTCGGAGGGGGGACCTTCAGGATGCTTAGGAAGGGCCTGGCTTCGGCACAATCGTTTCAAACTCTTCTTGGCCTGATGTATGGCAGGACATGAAGTTATACAAAATTCTGTGTCAACACAGCTTATTGTTCAAGAATGATCTCTCGCCCTTGGATAGCCAGGAACCGAGCGATAAACTAATACTAGATACGCTCGCTTGACTTTCAAATGGGGATTCATAACAGCTAGGCTCCCCGGTTTGCTAATGAAATAGCCCTGCTGTTTCTACCAAGTAAAAGAGTATCACCAATTATAGTCTAGAGCAAAAATATATGTAATATACACCCCGAACTTTGGATTTGAAATTATCGTTCCGGGTCGGGAAAAGGAGTAGGGCCGCTTTGAAGGGAGTATAGAGGGAGCTAAAAGGAACACCGAGGGAGTACATGGCCGGAATTATCAGAGGTCTTCGATTCGACCTTTACGTGGCTAGTATTGACTTGCTCCTTTTTACGCCTTGCCTACTCCGCTATCCCCACGACAATCTTCTGAGATCCCACGAGAATTCAACGTCGGATCGCGAAGGTACTTTATAGACGCCCTCAATCTTCAGTGGCATCCATTCTTCCCAACACTAATCAGCGATAATATCCAATATATATAATACCCCAACCCTCTACATCCTGCTCCCTACATCCAAGATTCCAATATCCACCCTAAGCGATGAAATCATCAGCATACTTGAGCAATCCAATCCCAGACTCTACGTTGGCCCACTCCAGACCCGAAGCACACAATTCACCAGTCGTGAAAGCATCTCCTGTAGGTGAGAGACCTGCAATGACCAGGATACAGTTATCCCAACGGACGAGTGGAGAACTTAACCCACGATCCTACCCTCAACGCCGCACGATCAATAACCACCCTGTCGCTCCACAGAGTCCCAATCGTCATGAACATCAAAGAAATCAATCAATCAGCACAGGAGTTTTGCGAGGACTGCGTTTGGTGTCCAAAAAACTTGTCATTCTCTCTGTCAGCATGGGTACTATGATCCCTGTTGGGGCGGTTGGATGGTTTCGTTTGGGTGAAGGGTTTGGCGGGTGAGGTGTTTGCACTGTGGGGGTATGGTGAGAGGAGGTTACGGTTGCATGGTGTATGTGAAATTGGAGGGGAGGTTTGGAGTTGCAGATGGGGAAAGGAGAGGATCTGGGGGTTGAGGTGGTTGGAGGGTGGAAAGTAGAGAGCATAGATGGGATAATAGAAAGGGTATGAGCAAGGGTGACTCAGGTCTGAAGAGGCTGGAATTCTGGAGGGTTGGGAGAGGGAGGAATTGAGACTTATTGGAGAGGCAATTATGATTCCAAGAGTATGTTGCAGGGCGAATGGTGTGCGGCCTGGATGGAGAGCTAGGGAGAAGTCTTTCATGAGGGAGTTCTCAGTGTGGTGCGTAAAGAAGTCGAGCGGTTTGGGTTGTGATGAAGACGGAGCTTCTGTTTATGAGTGTATGATGGTTGCCATCTTTTAATGCATGAAGGAAGAAAGCAGTCATGGTATGTAAGACCCTAATTTCTATGGACTGTATGCCTTCGTCGGCGTTTTGCTTGCCCGGCCTGAAGGTGACGACTTTGGCGTTAGTGTCCCTACCAAAGTACGATATGCAACAATCTATATTGTGCATGTTGCCAGGCGACCGTTGCTGTAGGCAGAGAAAGGCTGACGGGATGGAAAGGGTACCTGTCCACGTGCAATATACATAAGAATAAAAGAAGGAAAAGAAGGAAAAGAAGGAAAAGCATGAAAAGCATGAAAAGAGTGTGAAATAGAGAGAAGGATACTAAATGATTGCGAATTGGACATTATACTAATCGCCTCGTCGAATTAATGATTCATGAAGAAGGTTTGGGTCTCGTCTGATGACAGGCTTGATTAGAGACATGGAGTATCTCGAGAGGTGTAGTGTGGCCTCAGTCTCAAATCCTAGCGGCGGTTGTTGCTAGCAAGATTTGATCTCGTTGCCAAAATGGAAGCGTATATTGGGTCTTGACAAACCATTGCTCCTATGTTGTCCCTTTTAGTACAATAATGTTGTTTCTTTATACAAAGTAGACTGAATGAACCGTTGTTAAGGTACAGCCTCGAGGAGTTGTCCATTGTGATACAGACAAAGGAATGTCAACAAAGGCTTGTTCTCGATATAGGCGGCTCATCCCACTCGATAGCGGTATTGGAGAAAATACCTACACCTCCCACATATCATATTCCGAACCCTTGGACTTCTGCTGGACGAACTCTTCACTCTATATATATAGCTGCGCCAGTTCCTCAAGGCAGCCTATCCAAGAACCGCAATTGGAGCCGACAAGACATGGCGGACTTTAACGACTTCCCAGATCTTCTCGATTTCGATGGCGATTTCGATAGCGATTTTGATGTTTTGGGTAAAGACTTTCTATCCGGTGAGCTTTCTCTCGATCTCTCTGGTGGAGATATTGACCTTTTCGGTGAACCATTGATTCTACAGCCACCAGAGCAGAAGTCGTCAACTCCAATACACGAGACTCCTGCATCTCCTGCAACTGCTGTTTCAACAGGCGCAAAAAGCAACGTCGAATCCTCGACCGTATCCCCTCGGGCACCTGAATCTTCCCAGGCCGTAGATCCGCCAAGAAGTGCGCCAACGAGTCCGTCTAAGCAGAGTCCGTCTCCTCGAGCACCGCAGAGCACATTGCCTCCTGGGAGAAGTTTTGCTCCTGTACCGCAACATCTGCTGGTGCGAAAATGCTCGCCACCATCGAATACCCTTCTTCCACCGAGTTCCATAAGGCCACAAGCAAGGGTCCTCCCTTCAACCTCTGGCTTCCCCCAAAGGACGCAGTTCATATCGCCAAATGCTCCAATGGCTGGGTACACTAGCATGGGCCCTCCGCCGCCAGGACCGCTCAATGTGCGGAGATACGCCCCAGTTGCTCTTATGACTGCTCCGACTTCTGGAGGAATGGCTCCTACTCCAAGTAAAAAGCGTAAGACCGACGCGATCGAGGAGCCAATGGCTGACCCTTGCAACAGTGTTGACGATTTGGAATTGTCGGCAGCTTCTGATACCGCTGGCGAGGGCTCACCGGCGAAGAGGCGAAGGCTGGAGCAGCGAAAGCAGGAAGTGGCGCACACAATGGACGATCGTCAGAGACAAACGGCTGGAAGCACTGAAGGACAAGCCATGGATCTTTTCCTCAAGGGTAGGCAGGACGAAGCGCTCGTGCAAGCCAATGACTATAGAAGATTGAGGGATAACGCGCTTGAGCAGGCCGCAGAGTATAAGCGGCTAGGGACTAATGCGATTCAGCGGTACAATTATCACAGAGAGAAACGCCGTCAATTGAGAGGCTGAGTTTGGGTTGTTTGAGCGGTGTTTAGACTTGTTCATTAGGTCAGCATTATTGTAATAAACTTCGGTAGGAGTGCTGGAGGCCTACCTACCATTGTATAGACGATAGGAGTCCAGATATCCCAGCTTCCAAAACCTGATATTACTTTCTGGGTGACTGAGACTGAAAATGTCACTTGTCGAATTTGTCGGGCCACATTGTCACATTCTAGTCCTCCGCTAGGCAACGAGAGTGCCATACCTTCGATAACGTAGATGCCAACCGAGTGTCGTCGACTGGCCCCAAATGCTGGGATAACTCGTCGCCATATATGCCGGGCTTTCTCCCATATCATGTCCATCATGGATAACGTCCTCAGGAGCCCATAACCACCTTGCCCCTTGCGTTTCCTAGATCTTTCAACATAACAAAGCCCATCCCCACAATAACCTTCCCAGTATTCCCACCACAAAAGCCCAGCCTCACATCCCCGCACCCCCAATCTGCCCCCTAAAACGCTCAAAATCCGCCTTTCCCGTACTGAGCAAGTACCTCACCTGCCTCATCTCCGTCACCTCCCTCCGCCGCTCAAACTCTTCTCTGGCATAACGTCTCATTTCGTCTCTTGTAGATAAGGGAAGTTTGTGGCATGCACGGATGATGGTGCGGTAGAGTGCGAGTACGCGTTGGCGGAGGAGGAAGTGGTCGAGGGAGAGGGGAGGTTTGGTGTTTCGGGGGAGGCGGGAGGCTCGTTGTGTTGGAGGGGGTTTTGTGGTGTACAAACGAACAGGAAAGCTGGCGCGGACGACTTGGTGGGTACGGAGCATACGGAGTGGTGGGTAGGTTAGACTGGTGAGAGGGCGGAGGATTGGCTACCACGGATGGCTGTAATGCTGTACATCCACGATGCCGTG
>JAABUK010001187.1_pt1 | contig 50680 bp, 57 predicted proteins | sample 5559141 | NCBI WGS metagenome assembly JAABUK01 (sample SAMN10711869, study PRJNA513367) | rock metagenome | isolation source: Antarctica rocks | place: Antarctica: Victoria Land, Pudding Butte nord | collected 2016-01-03 | reverse complement strand
CAGTTTGCGGGGAGGTCGAAGAAGAGGTAGGTTTGGGTGTTGGGGACGCAGAAGAGGAATTCGAGGCCGAGCGCGCGGGCTGCTACGACCAGGGGGGGGGGGATGGTGTCGGAGGGTTTGACCATGCTTGAGGGGGAGAGCGGATTAGTTGGGCGTGGGATTGGTTTGTGGTGGGGATAGGACTCACTTTCCTGCAATGATTGCGGGCGCGTTCGAGCATTTCTGCTGTTGTGGGTTATGGTTGGTTCTTTCTTTTAGGACCGGCGACGCGAGGCCGAAGATGGAGCATTGGAGTAGGGCTAAAAGGCTGAGATAATTCTGAGAGCTGAACATGACTGCGATTGTGAATAATGAGAGGAATTCCTTCTTGAGAACGATGGTACGGATTGGTAGATTGGAAGTTCGATACGTTTTTGAATGAGATATAAGTCAAGGCAGAAGCACAACGACAGACCTACTTATACATCACGACCTCTGCTGCGCCTGTTTGCATTGAATCAGTGAAACTGTGATCAGAATCCAAGAACATGAAGGACTATGCTGCGCCTCGAATTTTGTACGGTTGTCGAAGAACAGAGGAAGCCAGATTCCAAATCACGGGACAAGCGACAAGCGCAACTGTGTGGTGGCTCATTGTCCCCACCATGGCTCCATGGCTCCATGGACATTGAAATGGGAATGTATAGCCTGACAAGACTGGATAGCTGCATTACGAATTAAGCACGTGTATATTCTGCCCGTTAGACATCCGTGGCGACGGCGTCAGTACTGAAATAGAACCGCGGGCCGCGTTTCGAAAATGCCACTATACGCGCGTTTCACGGAGTCCTCTAAAAGTACAATATTAGGGGGTTTCAGACTGTCTTGTCCTTAGGAACACCGATCTGCCACCTGAATCAACTTTTGATTCCGTAATCTGCTCCGGAAAATCGATCCAACTGGTTCTGGTCCAAAATACGGAACAATTCAGCTGGCCCTATTGTACACGCGTCTCACGGAACTTCTCAATAGTGCTCGGTGAAGTCCTCGACTGTTCTGGAAGCCTGCAAGCCCGATGTAGTAATGCTACATGGCGAGACGGAAGGACGAGATCGTATGCAGTTGGGGTTTGAAGCGCATAAAGGGGAATTCCTATTGGGAAAAGGCATCACGACGCCGTATTTGATTGCTGAGCGACATAATCGGGCCGAGGTGAACAGATTCTGTGGAAAGCTGCTTTGTTTCGTCCGGTCGTCTCGCTTTTACACCTTGTTATTTGGCTGTTGACCGTGAACAACCCAAGACGGAGACGGCCACGGACTATGAATGTCACACTAGATACGTAGACATCCTCATAATCCCGCCTGCCTCGAAGACCTCCTTACCAAGGCCGCCTTCCCAATCAACATCCTATCGAACAAAAAGTCCAACCCCACTTCGCGAAACCCTTGTTCTCCTCGTAATAAAACGCGAGGAAGATCCGCCAACGCCTTGATGATGTACTTATATCGGAGAGAGTGTTTGCCCGCGGCTGGCGGCTCCGTAGACGCTATCGGTATCCATCCGAACGTGTAAACGATCGCGGAAAGGTCGAAAATGTGCCCGGTCACGGTGTCCGAGGCTGTGAAGCGGGCAAGAAAGGTCATGGCACCTAGTGCTCTGACGAAAAGTCGGCCGCTGGGATCGGGCAGGGTCTCATATCGAGTTCAACTTTCCAGTGGCCATCGTTGAGGTTGGTGATGCTTTCGGTACAGTTGTCGTTTGCGTGGGGAATCGGCATGCTGTTGGCGTCGCGGAGGATGCGGTCTCCGTGTACAGTTGGCACAGGTATTTGTGTTCGCGTCGGCGTACGCCACCGTATTCTGTTCCCAAATGAGGGTAAAGCGTATCTCTACAAAACCTTGATTATACATCATTCTCTCTGTAGCAGTGAAAAGGCCCCAGACGGCAAATCTCCGTTCGATGGTGCGACCTTCTTGCGCGGGGAGCATCATGATTTGGACTTCAGGATAGCTGTACATTCTGCTCTAGAATTGATCCATGTTGCCGGTGAAGTCCTCCAGCGCTAGGCTTCTCATGGCAAAGATGTAGTGCATATGGCATGATATTCGAGGAGAGGAAGTCCAATGTGTGAACCCTCGATTTCGAAGCTCGGGGCCACGGGTTGTGAGGCACATAGGGTCTGTGAGTCGTTGAGCCCAATTGAATGGGAAGCGCTGGGAAGTATCAGTGGTGTAATGGTTGCTGCTGAGCACATCCCGAACAAAGCTGGTGCGAGCCATAGAAGGTGGAGACGAGAATACATACTGCGATAGACAACGTCTCGTGAAGCATAATTTTCAGTCTATGAGCAGCATTTGACAGATTCGAAGCTTCCTTGCGTCGCTGCAGGACACAATGGAAAGCGCGCCTTGGGAATATCATAGTCGACTGGTGGCGCTACGGATGTAAGGTCTTCAACGCTCATACAATTGAAGCCTTCCGTTCGACGGAATAGATGAGATGCTCATATATTCATTCGCTCACGCTGCGCAGCTTCACAGCTCTATTCGTGCTGCAATCTTTTGCGCGATTCCCAAGAAAGCCTCCCCCCTTGAGCTCTCTGGTTCCGCTACCACAGTCGGCTTTCCACGGTCCGCCTGATCGCATATTCGCGCGTCGAGCGGCAGGTCTCCCAAAAGCTCAATCCCTTGACTAGCACAAGTCCGCGATACTCCTTCAGAACCAAAGATGTGTGTGCTATGATTGCAATTTGGACAGATGAATACAGACATGTTCTGCACCATGCCAAGAATCGGGACCGAAACTTTCTGGAACATGGATATTCCTTTCACTGCATCCTTGAGGGCGATATCTTGTGGTGTGGATACAACAACGGCGCCATCTAGTTTGATTTGCTGAGTGATTGTCAGCTGCGTGTCGCCAGTGCCTGGCGGTAAATCAAGGACGAGGATGTCAAGTCCGCCCCAGTCTACTTCATGTAACAATTGCTGTAGCGCTTTCATGACCATGAGGCCTCGCCATACGACAGGTGCTTTCTCATCGACTAAATAGCCCATTGACATTGATTTGATGCCATAATTTGAGAGCGGAATGAGCTGATTGTCTGCCTCTCGGTATCAGCGGATCCAGTAGAGAAGTTCAGAACCAACTCTCCGTACTTGACGACAATCTCGGCTCCCCAGAGAGATTCAGCAGCGTTGGTATGGAAGGACCGAAGATATCGGTATCCAGCACCCCACTGCGATGCCCTTGCCGTGCGAATGCCAGAGCAAGATTGACGGCTATGGTAGACTTTCCCACTCCACCTTTTGCTGACGCTACTGCAATGACTTTCCGTACATTGCGAACGTTACGCTTCTCGGGCAGACCACGCTGCCGTCGAGGAAGCTCAGGAGGTGCGCCGGAACGTGGTAATCCCTGATCCGTAATGCTCAGTGGGTGAGATTGTGAGTAGGCAGATATCGTACCAAAGGATTCTCATGCCGCAGAACTCTGCATGTAGAAAAGAGTCTTCCTCTCATGTCATTAGTAGAATCGCACAGATGAGCGTATATCTTAAGAGTAAAGTAATTCGTCGGTCCGAGGTGCCAAGACCGACAGCCGCTGAGCCGCCAACCGAGCAGCCGAGGGAGCGCCCGCTGCTGTATGACACCATCCCGTCTGTTTCTTGCTGCATCGAGGTCTCTATCTGTCGCAGCATTTCGTGCAATAATTTGTCCTTGGGAGAGGGGCAATGCTCTGATAGGTTGACCTGGTAGGCAGCCTCTCGATCCAACATACAAACAATGGACGTGGCCTACGATCATATCCAAGAGGAGGTCCTCTCTCCTGACGAGGCTGCCAAGAAGGCAGCCAGCGAGAAACAGAAGGAAAGCAACCTTAATACCGAATTCAAGGAAGCATACAAGTCGTTCTCCGCAAGTCCATGGGGAGCCAAACTAGGCGGTTTCTTCAGCGATGTCAAAAAACAAGGGGAGACATACTACGAAGGGGCTCGCCAGGAAGCCACAGCCGCCGGCGGTGATGCGCTCAAAGGCTTCACAGATCTGAGGACAACCATTGTCAATCGAGCACGGTCTATGTCTACAGGCCAATCTCCGCCTGCTACCCCTACAGCTGCTGAATCTGGTGAGGCGCACAAGGAGGATGGGGACAACAAGGAGCGCTCCAAGAGCGAAGCTCTGCGCGACTCGGAAGGTGTTATTTCTCGCTTTCGAAGCGAAGCTACGAAGCGACTGAAGGATCTTGAAAAGGCAGAGGAAGCCGCAGATGCAGCCATCTTCAAATTTGGAGCGAACATCGGCAACTTCCTACGCGATGCTGTTACCATCGCCCCACCTACCGAAGAGATCAATGCCGATGGGTCACGGAAGGTGCTTTTCGAGAGCAAAGACAAAGATGGCAAGCGAGTCATCCATACTACACGCTTCGACGCACAGCTACATGCCATACACTCCTCAATTGAGAGCTTCACGAAAGACCCTATAAGCGCGGAGTATGAGCCGTGGAAGGAGAACTTCGATGTCGAGAAGAAGACGGACACTATAGCTGCGGACCTAGAGAAATACGAGGAGCTTCGCCGGACGTTGGAGAAGCTTGTGCCGGAGAAGGTGGAATATCCGGCTTTCTGGACTCGATACTATTTCCTGCGGATGGTGGTCGAGACCGAGGAGCAGCGAAGACGGGAGATGCTTAAAGGTATGAACTTCACACCGCCCAAGGAACACACTCGAATTAACATACCCTACAGGTGCTACTATGTCTCCTACCGAAAACATCGGCTGGGACGACGACTCGGACGACGAACAACCCTCCACCCCTCAACAGCCCGGCTCAGCCACCCCTTCAGCCAAACAGGCTCCCGACATCACAGATTCCCAAGGATCATCGACAACGATCCACAAGCCCGAAGAAGCTACTCCGGAAGCATCAACACTCAAACCCGCTGAATCGCGCCGCTCTGAAGACATGACATCCCAGCCGGGTAGTGACGCTAGCTACGACCTTGTTAGTGGCGCGACTAGCAGGGCGCCTGGGAGTCCGAAAGAGAACAAGAGCGGAGAGAAAAAGGATGAGGAGGAGGAGGATTGGGAATAGTGCGGTGGATCGAGGGAGTCAATACGCTATGCTATATATGCGACTGGAACAGGTAGGAGTAGGATGGCGTTCTTACTCACCTTCGGGGGTTTATTAGCCGGCGCTGGACGATTCTAACTTGATAGTATATATTTCACGGTCATTCATCAGGAGTTTATTTGTTATTTCCGTACGATAATACACATGAGAGCGATCCTTGTGGGCTGCTTCTTATCTGCTAATGCAGCAATTCAAGTTCATGGCCTACGGACTTGGTTTCAGCCTTCCAGCCACCCTACGTCTTCATCCCCCTCAAACACATATCCTCAGACATCTCCTATACCCAACCCTCGTAAACAACATTCACCATCCTCCTCATCCCTCCTTATCACCCATCTCCAAAATAGATATCCACTGACAGTTTGCAACAACAAGCAACATTCTCGCATATTGTCATGCTCAAATCAGATCAACCTCTTGAACGCACTATGAGAAAGCCGTCAATGAAGGGAAAAGGTATTGGGGGAGGATGAGAAAATGGAGGGTACCTTGGAAGGGAGGTGATTTGGAAGGGAGATGATAGGCTGATGTAGACGGGGTGGGAACCGATAGTCAGTGGATGTGAGGAGCTAATTCGGATGACCTTGCGTAACGTGAAGCCGATTCTATTGACTCGTGTTAGATGTTGGGTGTCAAGTATGACGGTCTCTGCTGAAATTGCTCAAATGGAGGTAAAGCCAACTTCGGGATTTTGCCAGGATATGTGTCGCTGGCCGGTATTCGATTGGGATTAGAGGCGTTGGCGGTACTCTTAGCGAATCATATTTTATTCCTGAGGCTAACGATAGCTACCGCATGCTGGATGAGCGAAGAGGACCTTCGCTCTAAGGGGCTCAGAAGCTGGGTAGATGACCGATGGGCACCATGTCGATTGTTTTGGCGATCTGGTATTGTATGACTATTCTGTCGCTGGCTGGGATAGCAGAGTCCGCACCTATAAGACTTGGAATTATGGAGTGTATTTATTCGAGTATGTACTGTTTTGCTATAGAATAGACAATCGAAAAGAGGAAAGGTGGAGGGGCTGAGAATGATTAGGATATTCTCGACATGGAGATGTTTTTGTTAGGGTGGGAGATATGCACGGCGTTCCAATTGAGTCTTTTAGATATACGTTACTGCGGTACGTATTCCTCATCTCTGTTGGCGCAGATGAGGTTAGGTGGTGCCATCGAGATATTGCTCTTATAAATAAGTGAGGAAACAGTTTCCGGACCGAGCCTCACGAAGTCTATGCAAATTTGCCGAGCTAGATTGAGATTCGATGTCAGATTTGAGGTAGGCCATGCAGGCTGACGGTCTTTATCTCTCGGTTTGAAGCTGGCGGAGGTGGATTCAGAGACCTCAGGAAAGTATTCCTTGTAATGGAAGTTTATAGCACAGTATTGATCGTGAAGATATAATTCGTTGGACGAAATCCTATAGGAGATTTGTTAGATTTTCAGTATACTCTTATATCGGTTTGCAATAGTGGTACGTTCAAGGACAGTGATGCAACCTTCAAGTCATCCTAGTGCATTCTCAATCAGGAAAACTCCACATTTCTTTATAACCAAACTCATACATTCATCCTAGTCATTCAAGCGTCAGCGATCAAATTCAACTGGGGTGTTGAGAACGTCTGTAGCACCACGTCCAGTATCCCGCGGATCTACGCCACATGAACCAATGTATTTGGTCGAGGACCGCCACCTTTGGCAAGTGATCCCACGCCAAGACGGGTAGTACCACTACTCATAGTAAAACCAATCTCTCTCCACGGTTCTGCCCGCAATAGTATAAGCCTTGTGATGGCATCACACAGCACGATGATGTTTTGATACGTGACATAGGGTGGACTAGCACGGGGCTAGGAGAAATGGCATCAGTGGGGGTTCGGTGACATGATACGCTTCGAAAAGACTTACGAGGAAGTTGATTGAGAGATGAGAATCGGTGTCTGCTCCTCTAGCAGCGAAGGGCGATGGAACTGGGGCAGAGGCTTGGTGTGGCGCGACTGCTTTGAGAGCGGCGAGGATGGGTATGAAAGTCTTTGGGCGGGTCATAGTTAGCTTGGCCCTTGTGGTATTGGAGCCTTCATCGCTAAGGTAATTGGGGGATAGCTGAGGAAAAGGCAAGTTTTGCGCCTCAAATAGTGCAAAGTACGGGAATAGACCCGGCGACCTATGAGATGAGAGAAGAACATACTTCCGGGATCGTCATTACATTTCGTGCCCTGGTCCCAAAGAAATCGATTTGGAAATCGTCGGCAGTCAATATCATGTCGCCAGTATTAGCGATGTGCAAGATATCCGAGTTCGTGATTGTAGGTAGCGTGGTAGGGGACACAGTCTGATTGCCTGCTTCTATATCCGTGCTGTCTGACCCTGTAAAGGAGACCAGGGCGATTCGCATGCCATCTAAGATCATGTCCCAGAGGGACGTTTGCAGTCTGTCCGCTGTAATCATCTTATCTCTATCAGCTATCCCAACGATGCTACTCGTCGGATCATGTGAAATTCCTTACTTTGTAAGATATATCATATAGCGCACAAACCACGGCGCTGGCAGTCAATCGGGCTGCTGGTGGGACAGGGACGACGGATATCTGAACCCCACGGAGGTTGGGATCCGTAGGTCTGAAGGTTGTACCTCTGAACGGAGTGTCTCTGTCTAGGCTTGCTAGTGCACCCATTGCTTTGACCATGAGTGCGAGACAGGCATTCCTGGGGAGAATGCCAGGAAGGTATTGACCCGAGGTCTGAATGTCTGGATCTGCAGTGAGGTTTGAATATAGGTTCGTTGACAAGTTGGCATGTCTCTCCTCAGGATGTCCTAAGGTGATGAGTTGAGATGAAGGAATAACGGTAGCGCAGCATGTTGAAGCTAGGCTAGTTAGGAGGCCTACGGCCGCTAAAGAATGGATATTCCACATCTTTGATTTGATCAACGGTTCCTCTACCTATCGCGGGACGGCTGACATATTGTAGGAGTGCACACGATTAAGCGCACAGGTCTGCATGTCGGGTGTATTTGATGCGATACGCGGACTGTGTAGAGTAACCCACCAAAAGAATTGATGGAATGACTGTACCAAACAGGTGAGCTTTTATATGCCAGACATGGAACAAGCAATGGTCGACGCTTGCGGATGCGAAAGCACGATTACCAAAACCAAGACAATTTAATGGTGCTCAAGCGATTGGCCTACCAACGATGTGACGGCTGGATTGGACGAAAAGGCATCAATACGCCAGTCTTGGCTAGCCCGGCTTCAGCATCTTGTGATACATTTCTTATATTCTTTATGCCTATAGGTCATGTAGGGTCGGGTGCCCCGGATTGATGATAATAGCTATTGCCAAAGGTTAAAAGCGAAGGACGGGGAGATGTGGCTCGCAGAGAGTCTGCATAGGTGTAATAGTTATGCATCTACATTATACGTCATCTGCATAAAGCTTGGCATGACGGGGCAAAACGTGGAATCGCTAAGCTTATTTCATCGTCAATCACTTGGAGAAACAGTGGAGTACCGTATTGCAATCCCAGAGCTGATGTTCAGCTGGCCATTTGAAAGAAGCATGAGAGAGATAGAAGTCTACGCTAATATCATTGCCGGACAGCAGCATATTAATCTGCAAATATCAGAGTCTCAAAGAACGACCCTAGGCGGGGATTGACTGATAATAGTAATTGTGGACCGGCTATCTGGTAGCCAAATACAGTCTTCCAGATGATCTGGAATTCGCCTCAAATAGTCAGAAAGCTGGAACATGAGTGATCATCACTGCATTAACGGTGAAGCTGCAGCAGTGGACAGGGATTATGGGGATATTTCCCATGAGCGGATGTCAATTCATGACCTTATCTGTCGCGATTTACTATGAACGAGTAAGATACCAGGCGTGTGCCAGAGATTCTGAACCCTTTACTAGCTGCCATGCATCGCGTCCACAAGCGTAAGCAACGGTACCAAAACTACAACATCTCTCCAAGACTTCTGCAAATTACGTTTATCCGACTATGCTGTTTGGGTTCGCACGCACCCCGAGGAGTCTACGTCCATACCACTATTCACGACAGAAAACGATAGTATGAAAGTGGGAGGTTTACACGATCATGAGAACGATGGACGAGTTCGCTAGGACGAACACCTTCCACCGTCTCAGCGTATGACTTTGGCTTATCTCCACCCATTGAATCGCTACAGTACGGCCTATGAATTTCATAAAGCCAATACCGTCTTCTGGCGTGTTTATCGGCCACCACCGCATCGTCCTGGGGCAGGTGTTGCATGCCGAGGAGGTATCTGGGCTTTACCAGGGTCCTGAATGGCAATAGCCCGTCGAACACGATGAAGATCTTGAGATTGTCCATGGCACTGGTTCGAATGGGAGGTGTATTTTTCCCAGGAGAAGATAACTGGGTCCTGTGCCCTTCTGCCGCATGAGATCGTCGCTCGACTTGGACCCCATATCTCCCATTTACTCCAGAACCTAGCTCTTAAGCTGTGCTCGTCGCCGGGGCTCTCCTCTCTGACGCCCTCCCAGCCATAACCATTTGGACCACGCCTTTGGGCCCAACAGCTCTTCTTCCGCCAAACATTCGCTTCCCCCCTATCGTGCACCTAACCACAAGATCCAGTGCCGCCCCGTACAGCCTCCAAAGCTCAAAGGTATCTACATCATCGGATAGAATGTTGATATATATCTTGCACGCCTTATACTTGGAGACCCTGGGGAGCCTAATGTCAATGCCGGGTCTACCGCGGGTGCTGGGCCTTGTTGAATCACTGCGGCCAAACGTCAGATTAACGTCTGGTTCGAATGTTTTGAAAACCTCGTCCAGGAGGTTGTCGGCGGCTTGGTAGCAGTCCTCTTTGTTGGTGGGAACGAGACGACTTTGTGATGAGCTGGGCTGCTCGAAACATCCATCTGGAGTGGTTGGGTAATCGGCGTCTCCCTGCAGAAACAAATCGAAGGAGGATGTATTCCTTGAGGATGACAACGTCAAGGGCGAGGAAACATTCAGCAAGAGCCCTTTCGATAGAATCGTCGTGCTAGACTGTACGATTGCGAGACATGAGAAGAGGCAGAGTGACAAGGTGGATTTCCACATTGCGCTTGAGCATAGGTGGTGTTAATTCCTTCAAGATAGATAGAGAGGGGAAAGAGGGGTAAGTAGGTGTTGTTTTGTCGTGTTGTGTTGTATTCTACTGGGTGCTACTGCGTGTCGGCTGTTCTTCCGTCTCGGAAAGGAAGACGTGCCTCTTGTGATCCGGACGATTATCGTGGAATAGATCCAGGCCTGACAACACGGCTATAATAAAAGCTAGCTTGCCCAACAAGCGATAGGCGAGCTGTGACTGCACCCTTTCTCCAATGGCTCGGGGTTGGTACTTTTCTCGATGAGAGCGTACAAGTATAAAACGAGCTCGCTGATTCCAAGAGCCAATAGGTGTCTTGTCGTCAAAATGTGAGTTTACGCAGAGACTGCGCCTCACAGATGTGCTCCGTCATCGTTTCAGGTGTACACGACGGTTATATCCCCACATTGCGGAGGGTATCGCTACAAAGTCGAGCGGGTGTGTCTCGCTTCTATGATCGCTCTTATGAAACCAATTCGTCGTCTTCAGCTCCCAATACCAACATCTCCCTACAATGGTTCTAAGAAACCTGCTGACAGCAGTCTTCCTGCCCGCGTTTTTCGCCATTTCCAACACTCTATCAATCCCCATCAACCCGACGATAATCCAACCGGCACTGAACCTATCATCCCTAACCCTCACCCCATGGCCCCCAGCACCCTACCGCTTCTCCGTCCCCAAATCCCCAAGCTACCTTTCATTCGTGGTGAAACTCAACGCCTACGGTCCACCAGGACCCTCCGCCACCATCGAAGCCGAAAGACTGCTCAAAAAATTGGCAAACCAAGTCTTACCCGTCCCCCCCGCGCCGTACGAGCGAATACACGATTTCAACGAGAGCGCATCGGGGGTTGAGGCTAGATTTGTGGCGACGGGGACAGGATATGGGTATGGGGTTGTGCGCACGCAGGCTGCGACTTTGTTTGATCGTTTGCGTCAGCTTACGCGCTTGCATGGCGCTGTGGGGTTGAATGGGGAAGTCGAGGTGTCTGGGATGGTTGTTGAGAGGTTCGAGTTGGAATGGATGTTTGAGTAGGAGAATGAGAGTATAGAGAGGGGCTTGAGAACTGTGGGGGAAAAAAAGAGTATGGTGTGTATAATTAGGGACTTGAAAGATAAACATCGGATTCTCTAGGTTCGCCTGTTCGACGTCGGTTTATGCTCTCTACAGTGGCAGCTATGTCTGTTTCAACTATAACGGCGTCTGCAGGACTACTTTTCCTGCTGAAGGTAGGAAAACAACCTCAACGCAAGTTGGATTCATCCCCTAGACACCGGAGCCCACCGCCTAGCCAGTAATTGAAATTTTAACTCCTCTACCACCTTTACTCGTGCTCGTCCCATTGCAAAGTATAACCTCTTGTGCTCATAAAATCAGCCCTCAACCAACCTCCCCCTCTTCCCTAAAACCTCTCCCTCAATACCCGCAAAATACTATATCCAAAGCCTCATCCCCCCCCATTCCACCCTCCATCGCGATGGCGAGAACATTAAGAAAAGACACAACAACCGGCACCTTTATTATGATGAGAAGACTGTGGAATCAACATCGTAGCTGATCAATCCATACTGGCAATAGAATATCAACTCCTGCCTCCATATTTCCTTCAGTACTATATCCCCATGCGCCAGTATGAAGATGATATCTCTTGGCTCTGCAACCTGACTGTCCATATTGATTCAAGTGTAATAGGTTTAGAACAGAGAAGCCACTATACCAATACACCTGCACAAATGTACTACAAGAACTCAAAAACTCATTACGAATACTTTGCTATACTCCCCAGTGAACAAAGACTACTATACCAAGAATCACCTGCGTACTTATCAGTGTCATAAAAGTGATAGCTCAACACGCAGTTGAAAACCACTATAGTGAGACATCAGTGACCAGGAACCCTTACTGGCCAGGACATATATCGTATGCAGCTACTAAAGCTACCAAGCACCCAAGAAAGCGGCCTTGGGACCTGAGAACATCTATTCCACACCACCACCAGAATCAAATATATATACACTAATACAAGATCCCCTATTGCACTACGACCCTAAATCAAGAGACTCAGGAGAGCTTACAATAGGTATACAAAATCATACCAGTAGCCATATAATAAAACCCCTTAGTATCCAAACCCTGCGCGCACTCAGTCCAATCAAGTCTCCAATAAGCATCCGTATCAGTATCCAGCCCCTGCCTACCACGGTTGGATCAGCCCAGCGAGTAGATGAGATTATACATCTGATCCTCTTAACAGCGAGGAATTCTCTATACCAAGTCTATTACAGAGGACATGCAGGCATCGACTCTTCCCTACGAACGGAATGCCTTCCACGGAGTCGTCATTCTCAACCAATGTCGTAGCGATCGCTCGCAATATACTGGTTCTGCGCATGTGTCAGCTACTCCTCCTGCTCGAGAAGAAACCTACCAGTTGGGTCGGTACCTGCTCTTATTCAATACGCAGATACGGCGCTGTCTTCAGACTTCCAACTCCCTTTACCCTTAATGTCACAGAATCCGCTCTCTCGTGGAATTTCGTTTGCGATACTAGCACAGTAGTGAGGCGCAGTGCGCTTCCCCTTGCCCGACGGACAGTGATCAAGATCGCTAAAAGAATATCGAAGGGGACACCATGGACCTCTTGCTCGCAAACGTTTATGGAGATGATGCCATTCGCTCATACTGATGCAGAGTAGAGATAATGTACAACAGAGTAAAAGAAAAGCGCCTTATGAAGCGCATAACCCAGACACAGCTGAAGAGTCAGCTCTTGACCTATGATAGCACCAAACCCATTCCATGCTTCAAGAGAATATACAAATCGCTTGGGTCATTTCGTGGCATTTCCCTGCCCCTTCCTGTATCTTTTATAGGCTTTAGCCAGCTTCCTCTTGGAAAACAAGCCATAGCTCTTCCATGTCAGGGCCCAGCTTTATGCCCCCACGCGCAAAGTAATCGTCCATAATGATGAATGCTTCTCCTTGCTCAATGAGAATTTCCAAACAACAAGCGCCTATTCTTCTTCAATAGCGCATTCAGCTTCTTCTCCAATACCTCCGTCTCCTTTTTGCTGGCCAATAATTCCCTTTCAGCTTCTGCGGGGCTCATAGTCGGCTTCTTGTTCGTCAAGCTCTCATCGCCATACTTCTGTATGCCCGCGGTCTCTGGCTGGGGGATTGGAATGTGAAATTTGTTACTCAACTTTTTCTGCTTGGAACCTCGGTGAGGGGTCGAGCTAACAGCCGCGAGGTTCACAGTAGGAGGGGCCGGAATCAGGCCATCTAGGGCTTGATGGGAGGGCACATCTCCATAGATAAGGGCCTGCTTCCTCAGCTCAAGGTAACGCGAGGCTTGAGCTGCACTAAGTCCCTGCAAAGCGCGACGGTCTGGAAACATGACCATATGATTGCTGGGGCCTTTTTCGATCTGAATTGCCTCGCCTTGCACGAGAAGGCGATGTTGATCATCGGAGACAAGCGAATCGTTGTCTTCGGCAAAGTCTGACTCGAGGATCTCGAAGCGATGGTTAAGACCTGGGACAGCATTGAAGATATCTTTAGCCGCCGCAGTGATGTCGCCGGCATCGAGCATGCTCTGGAATATGGCTGCCGCCGTGAGCGAGGCTTTCTGCTGCTCGCCAGAGGCAGGCGTTGCCGGGCTGGATGGAGTGTCCGGTTCCTTGACCTCTGCTCCAATCTTGGAAACGCCTTTCTTGCCGTTCTTCACTGGGGTAAGTGGCGCTACTGCCGCCTTCTCCTCGACGACCTCTTCTCTGTAAACTGGCGACGTAGGTCGAGTGACTGTAGGCGTAGAATCGGCAGTACCCTGAGTCCTCTCCTTTTTAGTCTTCTTCTTCCGACCAATGATTGGTGCCTGGACCTCCTCAACTATGGCCGCAGGTTCTTCGGCTTTTGAGCTTCCTTCGACTTGCTCCGCTTGCTTTGCACGTGCTTGTCTCTCCTTCTTCTGTTGACTCTTGGTAACCTGCCTTACGGGCGCGGAGCCCAATTTGCTTGGCGGAGGTGAGTTGGCTCGTGAGGTAGAGGTGAATGATATCGTATCAGAGATCTTCTCGCTCGCAGGTGTATCTGGCCGATGGATGGAGGTAAAGCTGGGCCGACGGGACGCTTGCTTGCTCGAATTCGCAGCCATGCCGGGTGATGAAGCCTCAGGCTTGGGCATAGGAGGGACCCTCATCGTTTGAGGATGTTTTTGACGAACAGCAGAAGGGATGTAAGCTTGGGAGGCCGCCGTTTCAGGAGTGGTAGGCTGAGAGAGCCCAAAGCCACTGGAGCTTTCACCTCTTCCTTTGGTTGCGGCTTTTGTGTTATCCACAAATGCATCCCCAGGCTCTGCGGTTTTCTTCGACACCTCTTTCGCTGCTGTTATATCAAGCTTACCAGGTCGTTGTTTTTTGTCCACGATCCTTGACGGGACCGGGATACTCTTCTCCTTCCGCTCCTTTGATGAGCCAGGAGCAGGGGTAACACTTGTGCTTCCTTCTTTGGCCAAGTCTATTTCTGTACTCGTCCCTGCGATTGGCGCAGCAGGGGTGGCGATAGGCTGTTCCGTGATATTGATTTGCTCCTCAGACGGCGCTTCTTTTGCTACGACGGTGGATCGTGCCGATGGTGTCGACAGGACGGGAACGACCGGCTTGATTGGAGCGCCGCTGGTCGCTTTTCGCTGCGGACGGAGGGGTGCAGGAGGAGGAGCTGAAGGCGCTACAAGAGGTGGAAAGTCTTGAGGTAAGGAAAGGCCAGGCGGGACCGGGGTAGGAGTTGGATGTATCTTCGGGGCTGGCTTGTAGGATGATACTGGCGTTGGCAAATCTGGAGGGGGTAGTAACGGGGTGACATTTTGCTGGCGAGGGATATTCGATGGTTCTGGAGCGACTCCTCATTAGCACTTGAAGCATTAAGTTGGTGAATGAGATGACGTAGACAGGAGACAAATCACAAAAGCAGACGCGACTGTGGTCAGGACGAAGCTATGGACCCCAAGCGACCACTCTATATAGTAATTAGTGATGATGCCCAGTGGTGAGGCAAGTTCACTCAGGCTTGGAAGGTCGGCCTCGTCATGGCACGGCATGTGGAAAGAAAGCATTCTATATAGCAAATATGTGGTGAGAAAATAAACTGATATAATCCTGCCTGATCCTCAGGTCAGGGATGGGGTGCTTACATACAAAGCGCCGGCCACGACGATGATGACGGTGTAGGTGGTATCATGTAGCCCAATATCAACCGTGTGCCGATGCCGCAAAAAGAAACCAACTATTGCCGGAAGATGGCTTCCCAGATCATGAGAAGGTCGCGTCCATGCGTCTTCCAGTATTCCCGTTTTTTCGTTCGCCAGTTGGGGCCCATGCTCGCTAAATGACCACAGAACGAGCCTTGCGCCAATATCATAAAGTAACACATTAAGAAGAAAAACCCTCATATCAGAACAAATCTCAAAGTTGCCACCTGCCGCCGTAGCCGCCTCCGTATATCATGTTGTTGGGATTGAACCCACCTTGACCTTGGGCCCCGAACTGCCCCTGCCCTGTAGCACCGTGGTGCATTCTAGCTTGTAAGATGCTCGGGTCCGCAAGATCCACTATACCACCTCCCCCAGAAGAGGAAGTGTTAGCATGTCTGTGCTTCTTCCCCTTCTTCTTCTGCTTTTGGAGATTGTGGTCTTGATACCCGTGATGAGCGCTAAGTTGCGACCCATAGAGCGAACTCAGAAGGTTTGAGGCAGGGGCATCGGAGGTCATAGACTGTTGTGCAAAAGGAAATTTTAACTCACGCTTGCCAGCATCAGGCCCTTGCCCATTGGTAGATCCAGTCCGTGTTCGTAGAAGCTCGCGCATGAGCTCTTCGTTGCTGTTCTTGCTGCCGACGTTGTTGCCGAATCCAGCGCTACCGCCCATAGCCATTGCGAAGCCATGACCTTGGCCGAACATTCCACCACCACTGATGGGTGGAGTACCGCTTGATTTGAGACCTGGAGGTGGACCTTGGACACCGCTGTAAAAATGATTGCCATGTAAGTTTGACTGCTGAATTGGCTGGTTTTGATATTGCTTGTTCTGATTCGAAGGCATCATAGCGGCTTGTTGGGCCATCAGTTGAGGGTTAGCTACTGGCTTCAGGGCCGTCGAGGCTGATGCAGAGTCGTTGGCAAACGTAAACCGCGATGCCTGTCTTGCATGGCCCTGAGCAGTACTGAATGCTTGAGACTGATTCTGCATCTGGAACGGGTTCGATTGTTGGTGGTGATGTAGGCTAGTATTCCCGGAGTATCCTTGTTGGAACTGATTGCTGTTGACAGGGCTCTGCCGACTACCTTGCGACCGCAGAAGCGAGAGATGTTGTTGCTGCTGAGGGGTGAGCGTTCGATTGAGATTGGCTGCGCTGGAAGCTTGGAAACTAAGTCCACTGAAAGGGAAAGCGCTCGAGGATGCGAAAGGAGGCTGAATTGCACTCCGTTGTTGTGCACTCATACGTCCGGAACTATCCTGTGGGCTACCTTGAGGCTCTGGCTCTCCTCCCAACTGCAAGCTCCCACTAGCAGGGGCTTCCTCCTCTTCTTCTGCAGCGGACATCGCCCCTAGCACGTTCCGTCCTTCTTCTTGCTTTTGTCGCTCTTGTTCCTTAGCCTTTGCCATTCGATAGCGCACCAGCCCACCGTTGGGATCGAAAAGCGGTGGATATGATTCGATTTGTTTGAGTTGTTCAGAGGAGTACAGCGAGCGGTCAAAAGTAAACTTGAACGACGATGCCAGAAACCTCTTCATCACAGCATCGAGTGGGTTTGGTGGCTCTGGAGAGGTTTGGTGCATTGGCATCGTAGAGGCCTGGGGAAGCGTATTCGAAGGTTTTCGAGGTGTTTCTGGCTCGATAGACGTTTGTCTCGTCTCCGGGGGCTGTGAATTGGCTTTTGCGTTTGCTCCCACTGGACTAGATGCCGCAAGACTCGCAGGCTTGCTCGATATTCTGCTCTCGTTTTGCGCGTTCTTAGCAGCCCAGCTCGCGGAAGACGGAAGGGCAGAGCCATCACCACTATCGCTTCGACTCATTGCTTCGTCGTGAGCCATTTTAATTGTGCCAGATTGCGACGCTGCGGAGATGTTTTGAGGGGCTTGTTGGGGCGGCGGCTGAGCCTGTTGTTGCTGTGAAGTTTTCGAGGATGTTGCTTGTTGTGCGGGTCGTTGTGTGGAGAGTGCATTCATGGAAGAGAGATCTTGACGGCTAAAGCTATCATTATCTTCTCCAGTCTCGTGGAGAAACGTGCAATTTCGATTCCCGCATGTCTCATTCCGCAGGAACGCAGAACAATATTTTGTCGTACCATATTGAGCTCTGTAATATACTGGTTAACAGAATGCGCTCAAACTCCATCATAGCTGGGCTCACCTTAACGGGCGATCCAGGTTCTGTGAGCCATCAACAGCGGCAATGCATTTTGCAGCATCCTCTCTATTTTCGAAGGTGACGTAGACTCCTATCGAATTGTTCCCAGTCTGTCCCTCCTTTGCTTTGCTGACCACAATTTTGGTAATTTTACCGTACTGTCCGAAGTATTGGGGCCCCCGTAACGTCCGTAGAAATTCTTCTTCACTGCTCTTCTGACTTAGACCAACAACATAGACTAGGTTCTTTTGCACCACTCGTAGGCCGGCGAGATTTTTGCGATTCGAAGTCTCAACTTGTCTCTGCTCGCTCTCCTTTTTCCTTGCCATTGCCTTTTTTCTAGCTTGGAGTGCTATGTCCGCTTTCTGTCTGGCCGGACGTTAGCGAAGCACAAGGACCGGTATTCGGGGAGATGGGGCGTGCCTACTCTTCAGGACTGACAATCTTCCATTCGATGCTTTGATCATCGTAAGGTCTTCGGCAAGCGGGACACAGGCCATTCATGTGGTTCTTGATGTTGTTGTAGCAGAACTGACACACCTGTTCAAGCAAAACAGTCAGCTCATGGAGCTCACACCGAAGCCTTGTAGCAATTCTGGTCGACTAGCTTGATATACTCAATTTGCCCACGTACTTGATAGCCGCATGGACATGGCCTGAAGTTTTTGTCTGAAAGGTCGAACTCCTCGACACAAAGGGGACTGTGTAGGTAATCGTCAGCCGAGCTGCCGTAAGGGCCTCTGCAGCACAGAGTGAGTGGGACTCACCATGATTCATCGGAGTCATCTATAAAGGCGTCCTGCTGTACTCGACCTGCCATGGTCTAGGGGTAGATTGGAGGCCAGGGATTAGGAGTGCGCAAGGTGGAGGGTGAAGGTCAAATGATAATATCAGCATGAAGATGTTCTGATAGTGATATTAAACGGCTGGAAGGGCCCACGCTGAAGGGGAAGTCAATAGAGGTTGGAAGTGATTGTATGGTGTTGAGGCAAGGTCAGTCAATCTCTTGAACTTTCACGGGATCATCCCACGCTAATGGAAAGCGCGCTAGTCCCAATAGGATTGTCCGCAAGTATCGCATCACCACTTCGCCGTTTGCGAGCATCGCAGAAAAGTGCAAACATTAAATATCATGGCGGCGAGATCAGGTACCGCAGCTCCTCTGAAAGGCTTGGTAAGAATCGGGGCCCAGGCGACCGCTCGATCCTGCCGCCAATTCACATATTCCGCGGTTCGGGCAAAGGATGTGGCTTCCCAAGAGGATAGACCTAACATGCGGCATGCCCAACGACCTCGTGAGTCCGCAATGATGGCGACGCCTGCCTACTCGAGCTGATACGTCCCTACAGCTGGTGGGAAGCTTTACGCGCCGGTGATAAACCCAGCGGACAAATATCAAGAGAAAGCCGCCAGTCTCCACACTTACGGCCAATACCTCCTCTCCTGCATGCCAAAATACATACAACAATTTTCCGTCTGGAAGGACGAGCTTACAATCTACATCCCTCCATCCGGTGTCATCCCCGTCATCTCTTTCCTCAAATATCATACCGCGGCAGAGTATACGATGGTGGCGGATATAACGGCTGTGGATTACCCTACGCGGAGCCAGCGATTTGAAGTCGTATACAACCTTCTGAGCGTTAGACACAATTCGAGAATAAGAGTCAAGACCTACGCCGATGAAGCTACGCCGGTACCGAGCATCACATCACTCTACGATGGGGCGAATTGGTACGAGAGGGAGGTGTATGATTTGTTTGGAGTGTTCTTCGTCGGACATCCAGATCTACGAAGGATTATGACAGATTACGGATTTGAAGGGCACCCACTGCGGAAGGACTTCCCGTTGACGGGGTATACTGAGATCCGGTACGACGAGGAGAAGAAGAGGATCGTAGTTGAGCCACTGGAGTTGACGCAGGCATTTCGTAATTTCGAAGGAGGCATAGCCGGTATGACTGCCCTCCACAGCATTCGCTCTGTGCCGCCGAATGCTAACAATTTTAAAGCGTGGGAACAAGTCGGTCCAGGGAAAGATAGAACGCCAGACGAGGTACGTTCAACAACTCATTGGCATGCAAAAGGACTGCTCGAGTGGCTGACAACTTTCCATCATCTAGTTCAAATTACCAACACCGAAGCCGGAGGAGAAGAAGGAAGAGCCGAAGAAGTGAGCCGGTGGTGCTTGTATATAGGTGTAACGTTAAGGGAGGGCTTGCAATCCTATCACAACACAATCTATTTGAAGTGGCAAGCCTATCTACGCTGAAGTCACGCCGAGACAGCCTACTCCCGGTTCCAATTTGACTAGACGGCCCATTCTGCCACGCTGCCGAACCATAATCCAGTTAGGTACCGCTTGCCAGACACGCCCGTCGCAGTCCCCCCCAAAAGTCGCGATCGTCTCCATCGCGCCGTCGATAGCACCTATACCCCCTTATACTTCCTCGCTAAGCCGATCCACAGTAACCAAAGTCGTTACAAACTCTGGTTCCCCTGCTTCGTCATCATGCTCAATATGTATCGTCCTGGAATGGAAAAAGCTCTGCTTGAAGTCTCAATAGCCCAAATTACCATTCTGGTGGATCACTCTTTCACCCTTCCGGGGGAACGTCTAATTTGCAAGATGGCGCTTTAATTTATGCTAGAATCCAGCCATTCTTGTGCGATATTCGTACTTGCGTTATAAGTCACTAGAATGTGCATGTAGCGGCATACGATGAGCCCGTTGCGATGAATAGAGGCCTTTGAATGAACCCGAAAGCCTGCGACATCTTGATCTTGAGGCTGTATATAATACATGAGGTATTTCTACCTAAGGTAAGCCACAGAGTCTGCTAGGAAGGATCCTCCTAATCCTGACTCGGGCGTTTACTTTTCGTAGTCGTTGCTTTAGCGTATGCACATAACTTCGGAATTCCTAGGGCGTAGAAAACTAGTTTTCCTAAGATAATAGTACTTTATTAGGTTTTAAAATAAATATATAGTATAAGTGAAATAGTCTAAGTAATATAACTCTTAAACTCTTAAATCTATTACTATAATAGGATAGAGATTATTAAGATATTATAAAGGATCTTATTATAAGATCTATTAATTTTATAATAGCCCTCTAACGTAAAAAGTATAACCTTAATTACTATAATTCTAATATTATTAGAATTTTAATAGTTAGGATATTATTTATAAGATATATTAGAATTACTAAATCTTATAGCTTATAATCATACGGGAGTAATTTTCCACGCGCCAAGGATTCCGAAGCAGAACAAAGACGTAGATATATGGATGTGGATAAATAATATTGATGATGTATCTAAATACGTGGTAGCGGGCAATGTACGTGCGTGCCAAGCAATCCATGCCAAGACTCAGTCACGTGACCGAGTCGTTCCGTGACACACAAGCTAATAGCTTTCAAGAATTCACCATGATCCGCTCCGCAAGTTTTTCAGCAAGCATATCTATCGCGCATGAGCAAAGGCTTCCTACACTCCTCAAGATGTGAAGACTTACAGACAGTGGATTGAGTGTGCCCTGGTGGTGTGAATGGAAACGCCGAAGCATCTACCACACGAAGCCCAGAGACACCAAACACCGCGCCATTCGAGTCGACCACCGCGCCGGAATTCCCTTCCTTGCCCATGGCACCTAGTCTCACGTCAGCTTGACGAATCCGAAATTCATGTTAAGATTGCTCTGGTGAATTACATGTTGCTGAAGCATGATGGATTGTGCCAGTAGTTTCCCTCAGCCATTGCAATATCTGTTCATCCGTTTGCACAGCCTCGCCTGGGTCGAACTCGGGCCCAGTGGTAATTCCACTAGCCTGCGCAAGTTTGCGTGCTCGCCTGAATGCTTGGACAGCGAGCTCCTGGTCGGTAGCAGCTGTGAGCCAGTTGGGGCTAATGATAGGGATATCATTGGTGTCCGCGGACGAGATTGTCACATTTCCTCTCGACGATGGGGCTACTATTGCTACGCGGAACGAAACGTAATTGGCATTGTCCTTTGTCGGTGTATTGGGAGCGGCTACGGTCAGCAATTCGAGCTCCGGCCAGTCTGCCGGAAATTTGGCGAGATCCAAGACCGCTCGTGAGCTCAATACTTGCCTGCTGGCATTGGGAAGCTTCTCAAAGCCTAAGGTTCATTTGTGAGCGATGGGCGAATTTGCATCAGCAGAAGGAACGTTTACCTATGATGTCTACTCCAGTGCTCGTCAATGGCCCACTGTGACTTTTAAGAAAAGCATCGGTAGAATTCAGAGAAAAGGCCGGATCTTGAAGTTGCGACTGCGTAGTAACGTTGGCTCGATAAGTCAGGCCGAAGTACGGCTGATCCTGGTCCATGGTTCAGCATATCGGAGAGTGCAAGTCTTTGATGCATCCAATGACGTACCCACATGTTCTGACCAACGCCTTGAAGATCAGAAAGTATAGGTATGCCATATTGGTCCAAGGTTTGCCGTGGACCAATCCCAGATACCATGAGCATTTGAGGAGAATTGAACTGTATCTTGTCAGTAACCTAGCCCTTGCAGAGGCATTGACTCTGCGGAACCGACCGCCCCTGCTGCCACCACGACTTCTTTCCTCGCTTCTAGAACATATGGAACCCCAGCCGTGGTGACAATTACCGCCGAGGCTTTCTTGTTTTTGTCAAAGAGAATTCTTTTCGCCATCGTCTGTTGGTACAGTTGCAAAGTAGTGTTAAGCAATGCACAGTGTAAGAAAGACGTCTCTGAGGAGCTTCGAATTTCCGCCGCTGGATCTATAGTGTTAGTGGCTTGAGCAAAGCCTATGAGGGTTCCGCTATTAAGGCCTAGTATAGGTTTCAAACCCAGCTTCTGCAACCCCTGCTGGACGCCTGGGGAGATTGGCTGCGTGTAGTTACTGTACGAAACATGAAGTGGTCCACCGCTAGTGCTGAAGGCGGTCGGATCATACAATGTCGAGGCGTCATTTGGTTTGGTGAATTGAACACTTTTTTGGAAGTAGGGCAGGAGATTTTCAAAAGTGTAGCTTCCATCATCAACCACGTCCGCCCATTGCTGATAAGAACCCTTTGAGCCCCTGTTCAACATGGTTCAGCGGAAACTCGATAGTTTGATCCTGACGAGACACATACCGTTGATAGGTCAAGTAGTGACGCGTCGAACTAGTGCGAGTCACTTCGAAATGGCCATTTACAACGAGGTCATCAACACTCGCCTTCCACCCAGGCACTTGCCTTGAGCATAGTGTATGACACGCTTGTTCAACCCCTGCCGTGATCAGAGAGATGAGCATGAAGCCCAAAAGCCAGAGATTTCCTACATCACAATGTAGAACTTACTGGTTGTGGGCTGGTCAGAAAGCCCCAGTCGACTAGGGGTTGGATATCACTTGCAGCGAAGGATGAGTTGTATGCTACATAGGCAGGAATCTGGCTGACATTCCCATTGGAGATTCCACTAAAGCTCCCGGCCTCTACCACAGCGACGGAAATTCGAGGATCGGAAGCTAGGCGAGAAGCAACAACGAGGCCAGCTGTTCCTCCTCCCACAATCTGGACAGATTTTTCCAGGTTAGACAGACAGAGGTGGTATGCTAACATGGAAAATTTTACCACGTAGTCAAAGGTCGCGTTGTGTCCAAGCACACCGAACGAGCTGCCAAGTAGCCTGGTCTTTTGAGGCGACTGCAGGAAGCCAAAATCCGAACTCAGCGTCACCGAGAGGTAGCACAGATAATACAGAACAATGATCTTCATGTTGGTCAAACTTGGAGAAAGGCAATTGTAGCAGCGAGCAAGGGCCGAGCACATGTTTATCCTGAACAGAAAAGCCAGGCTACCATCGTCATTACCATCCTGACCCACCAGTCAAGGCTTCGCCGGCTCGCAGGCGGGCGAACGATGCATAATGACGGCAAAGAAAGCATCGGGGACCGGCCAGAAACAATTCGCCCGCCGATCATTATGAGCTCCTTCCTAGTACAGAGTATTCGGAATCGAGGGCAGTGCATGAGTCGGGATTCCAATGATACAATGACTACCGTAGTATTTTCAGTTACAGACCAGACCAGGATCTCTACCAGACCTCGCAGACCCTCGGTGCAGAGCCGTCACCTCACTCATTCGGTACCCATCTTATCGCCCGGCGCGTGCCTCCTCCGGTCCAGACGCACATCGACACCACTCATCCTCACATTGGCCCCATTCCACAGCGTCCACTCCTTTGCGTCGTCATCGAGCGACATCTGCTCATGACCATGTCAGCCATCTTTCTTCTACAATTTGGAGGCAGGGTTTAGAGTGCAACAGACCCGAAAAGTCCTCATCAGCGAAGGCACGAGCTTGTAAATTTCTAGGAGGCTGATGTTCCTTCCCAAGCAAATATGGTTTCCGGTCCCAAATTGGAACATTGTACGGTTCATTTCTTTCAATTGGTCCTCGGAGCAGTCAAGCCATCTGTTGGGTCGGTACTGCTCGGCATCCTCTCCGAAGATGCTTCTGTTGCGGTGCACAACGCAGGCGTTCACACCAACCACAACCCCTCCCTGCACGAAGTGACCGCAGATCGTTGCGCCACCTGGAGGCACCACGCGTTCGAAGTTGAAGCCAAACGCAGGATGTAGCCGAAAGGTCTCCTGGATGCAGCTGTGCAGATAGGGTAAATGTTTGGCTACAGAAAAGTCTGTGTCGCTTTGGATGGTCTCCAAGTCCTTGAAGGGAAGTCTTGCGTCCAGCTCTTCTTGAAGTTTCGCGTAGCAGCCGGGCGTCTTCAGTAAGTAATAGAAAATTGCAGTCAGGGTGATGCCGCTTTGATGGTCGAACATGATATCAGTCATCATCACAACTGCACAAGGAGAAGAAAATGTCTTACGTGGTTTCTGCCCCGGCAATCATCATGGAGAGGCTCAAGCCCAAGACTTCTTTCTCTGTGACGATGTCTGGATGCTCTTCCTTGGCCTTCAGGAACTTGTCAAGCAGATCATCTCTGTCTTTGGTTTCAGAAGGCTCTCGATTGGCGTAAAGATCGATTCTCTCTCTCATGTGCCTTAGAGCGAAAGGAACTCCGGGGAAGGTACTGCCTCGAAATACTCCCTGTTGCTCAAGCCATAATAAGACTGGGTTGTGTCTCAAAAACTTATCCACTATAGGCATTTGGCCCACCTAGCAGTATCTAGAATCAGCACAGTCGAAGTCACGGCTGGTTTAGACGAACGTACGACGAAGCCGTAATTGAGAAATGTCTTGACATAGCGGATGATGCCGGCAATATCAGATGAGGACTCGATAAACCCATGACGCGCACCGTAAGTCAAATCACCAATCACATCAAAAGAAAAGTATAATAGCCAAGTATGGAGGTCGATCAGCCCCTGATTCCCTGGCTTGTTTGCAAAGCGGCGACTCAATTCTTCCAAGTACACTTCGATGGTAGTATCGACAAGGTGCTCGTATGCCATGACAGCACTCATGGTGAATGATGAGCTGACTGACTTCTTGAGGTTGTTGTGCCATGCCAGGTCAGGACTGGAGAACAGCGTGTGTGCCATTTCACCTCTAGCAACGGCAGCTTGTACAGGGTAGTAGCCAGACTGGACGAACAGTCAAGAGTTAAGGTGACGATGCTTGATTCTAAAAGACGTGGCTATACGCACCTTCTCCCAGACCTTTCCTGGGCCATAGATATCCCTGATCGCCTCAGGCTGCGCAAAGGAGAGCACATTGGGACCAACTCTCACCACATCACCATACTCGTCGTGGAGGTGGATCATCGGAGCCCTATTATTATTGGCATATGCATGACACATTCTCCAGAAGTCCGTGAATGACGCCAGAAAAGGACCATTGAATTTGCTCAGGCCATATCGATATCGTAATGAGACCAAGCGAACGACAACAATGACAAATATCGACCAGAGCCAAGCCTCAAGCTTGATCGATTGAAAAATGGTGGCCAAGAGCATCGTTGCAAGTCAAGAGCAGTCGCTTAGGGAGATGACAGAATGAAGGCTCGAGTCAAGATTCCCAGCCCAAGTGAGTGAGCCAAAGGGGTTCGGGCTCGTTGCCGTACTGTAAGGAGAGTGATGTCTCCAAGCGAGGTGAACTTAATTCTTCCTCTTCCCCTCTCTTGTTGAGACGATGACGCGAAAAGGGTATCTGTGCGGCTTTTAAGTCCGTTTCAGTCCCTTTATAGGTTCTGTGAGGTTGGATAACCGATCATAAGCTCCGCCAATGTCGTTAGTGCGGAGTGAATCCCGACATTGTCCACAGTGAAAATTGGGTCAAGATCTCGCTACCGATGCGACCTGCCGGTTCTAGACATTCCAGGTGCGTTGGCTGCACCCACTTCCTGTTTACCGGTAAAGATTCGCATTTGATGCCCTGGAGATAAACCCGGCATGAAGTACCGATCAGCTTTCGGAGCGGCAAAAGAAACTTTTGATGTTTATTTGTCTCTGCCGCTACCAAGCGGACTGCACGTCAATGATGACCATATTCACCTGTCTTTGGGCATACCGCAAGCCACCGAAGAACTCTCCGAAGATCTCCTTGCATTGTTAGTCTTCGTAGACTACCCAAACAAGCGCGTATTCAAATGTTTCTGATTCTAAGTTGTACAGCTTGGTCTCAAAGTCATAGCATTTCCTGTTCCTTCTTGCAATCGTTTTCTCTTGAAAGGTGTCCCGGCTTCGCCAACGTCTCTTTGCTCTATGGACACCATGTCACCTTATCCTTATGATCTACCTTCCGTAGCCGTCTTCAGTTCACAAAGCAAAGCTGCCGAGGATGGCTACCTTCGCAACATACGCGCTTTCCTTTGCCAGTCTCAGGATCTCTTTCCTTTAAAGCAATCCTTGAAGAATCTTCCAAGCATCTGGTCGTTTCTTTCTACCCGTGACCCAGACCTGGCAGCTCTGTCTCACGCACCTCCGTCTCTGCAGGCTTTGTCTGATTGGATATCTACCGGAAATTCCACCAAGATTTCGACTTCCTCTTTCGGAATCATTGCACTCCCACTACTGACAATTATCCAGGTTATTCAATACTATCAATTCCTTCGAGCAGGAAAGATCACGCATGTTGATTTTATTGCAGCGACTCGCAATGGTGCCGGCATTCAGGGATACTGTTCCGGTCTACTACCTAGCGCTGTGGTCGCCTGCTCCGCAAATGAGGTCGAGCTAGTGAGTAATGCTTGCAAAGCTGTTCGACTCGCCGTAGGCCTGGGTGCATATGGAGACCTTGGGGCCAGGGGCGTGCCAGCAGGCCCCACTATGATGGCCATACGATCCAAGTATGATGGGCAAGCGGAAGAAGTTGTTGAATCCTTCCCGGAAGTAAGTGCCAAACTTCCAGCCATGTTTAGGCTTGACCATTGTCTAGGTGCACATCTCTGCCATCACAGATCCCAAAATTGTCACCGCAGTCGGCCCCCCGGCTGCCATCAAAGAGTTAGATTCTCATGCTGTTCAGCGAGGTCTGAGAACGCTGCCGGTGCTTCTTGCTGGAAAATTGCACGATCCCGACAATCACCCAACAGCCAGTAGATTGATCGCTATTTGCGAAAGCACCGACTGCATGCGACTTCCGGACGCATCTTCTCTTCAAGTTAGCATGAGATCTAATACGACTGCAAAAGTGCTCACTGAAGGATCATTGACGGCTGAAGTGGTGAGCACCATACTCACCTCGCAATGTCGTTGGCATGAGGTCCTCGCAGCAGTTGCCACAGACCTCCAAAGCACAGGGCAAAGATCGCATTCTGTTGTCCAATTTGGTATTGGAGATTGTGTCCCAACCAGTACCTTCAACGAGGCGGAAGTAGGGATCAGGAAGTTCAATGCAATCTCACTCCCGAACACTTCAACACCTCCTACAGTCGATGTAGGTTCCGGGTATTTGTACCCTGAGGATGCTGTTGCCATCACTAGTATGGCCTGTCGCACGGCTGGAGCTAACACAGTCGAAGAATTTTGGGAACTGATCTCTTCAGGAAGATCCATGGTCCAGGAAGTTCCGCGAGAGAGAATTAACATACCTGGCAGTTTTCGCACTGGTCAAGATAAATGGGCCCAGAGACGCAAGTTTTATGGGAATTTCGTCTCGGATGTCGATGTCTTCGACAATACTTTCTTCCATGTTAACCCACGTGAAGCAATTGCGATGGATCCACAGCAGCGCCTGCTTCTCGAGACAGCGTACCAAGCAGTGGAGTCCAGTGGATACTTGGCTACGCACCGACGCGATAGTGGTGATCGAGTTGGAGTCTTTATTGGAGCTAGCTACATTGACTATATCGAACACGTCGCTGCTTATGGACCCACTGCTTATACTGCTCCCGGAACTATTCGAGCATTTCTGTGTGGAAAGATCAGTCACTACTTTGGCTGGTTGGGGCCATCGGAGGTATTTGACACAGCTTGCTCGGCATCAGGAGTCGCTATAACCCGGGCGTGTAGAGCCTTACAGTCGGGAGAGTGCTCGATGGCGCTCGCCGGTGGAGTTAACTTGATGAGCACACCAACCAATTTCCTCGATCTCGGGAAGGCCGGCTTCTTAAGTCCAAGTGGACAATGCAAACCTTTCGAAAGTAACGCCGATGGGTATTGTCGTGGAGAAGGAGTAGGTTTGATTATGCTCAAACGTCTCAGTCAAGCACAATTCGATGGGGACCGGATACTTGGAGTCATACCCGGGACTGCCACCAACCAAGGGGGCCTATCCTCGTCTATCACAGTCCCCCATCATCTGTCGCAGATAGCCCTATTTCGTGACATACTACGTCAAGCTAAAATGTCTCCGGAAAAGGTCTCATATGTTGAGGCGCATGGCCCTGGAACCCAAGCTGGCGATCCAATTGAGATTGCTAGCATTCGTGATGTATTTGGCGGCTCTTCTAGGCTCGATACGGTCCATATCGGCTCTGTCAAGGCCAACATAGGCCACTGCGAGCCTGGTGCTGGGATTCTTGGCGTCATCAAAGCACTGTTGATGATCGAAAAAGGCATAATACCGCCCTTGGCGAACTTTTCAACCCTGAATCCAAAGATACCGCCGTTGAAACCCGATAAGATGCAAATCTCTGCTAGAAAAGTCTCCTGGGATGCGGACTTCAAGGCAGTCTGCGTCAACAGCTATGGAGCTGCAGGCAGCAACTCTGCTCTTCTTGTGTGTCAGCCACCTGAGAGCCGAGTCACGAGTCGCGAGACCTGCCAAGATCTTAGCTTTCCTCTTGTGCTCAGCGCATCGTCCAAACAAAGCTTATTAAGCTACTTTCAGGCGCTGAGAAAACACCTTACAACCTTGACATCAGGAGATATCGGTGACCTGGCTTTCTCGTTGGCGGAAAAAAGGGGAAGACATCGCTTCCTTTGGACAAGCACGACTACAAAATCTGATTTCTTGCTTGAGTCACTAGCTTCTGGCTCAGAGAACGTCATTGAGATACCACAGAAGCCAAGAAGTGTTGTTCTGGTGTTTTCCGGACAAACAAGTAAATTCATCGGCCTCGACAAGGGATTGTTCGATTCGTGCGATCTGCTGCGAATGCATCTGAACGAGTGCGATCAAGGAGCAACAAGCCTCGGGATTTCTGGTCTTCTCTCGGCCATTTTCGCGACACAGCCTCTGGATGACGTGGTCTTATTACAATGTGGAATGTTTGCAGTGCAATATGCTTGCGCTAGCTCATGGATCAGTTCTGGCCTTAAGGTCAATGCTCTCATTGGTCACAGTTTCGGCGAGCTCACCGCTCTGGTCGTCTCTGGAATTCTGGAACTGAAAGACGCTTTGATCATTGTAGCGTCCAGAGCCCGCTTCATGGTGACCAAATGGGGTTCCGAGCGTGGAACTATGCTGGCAATAAATGGGAAGGCAGGAGTCGTCTCCGATCTAATCGCAAAGCTACCTCAGGCATATAGAGACGTCGAAATTGCTTGTTACAATGCCCTTACGAGCCACGTTATTGTAGGTGCAGAAAAATCGATCATGGAAGTCGAAAGACTTCTGGAGACAAAGCCAGAGTATGCAGGTATTTCAAACAGAAGATTGGATGTGAGTCACGGTTTCCACTCTAGATTTACCGATGGCTTCCTTAACGAGATGGACAACGTGGCAAGCTCTGTACGTTTTAATCCCCCAAAAATATATTTGGAGACCTGCACTCCACAGAGAATCGATGACATATCCAGTACCCGCATATCTCAGCATAAACGGGAGCCAGTGTACTTTCACCAAGCTGTTCGGAGAATAGAGGAACGGCTCGGTCCTTGCATATGGCTTGAAGCTGGCATCGACTCCCCAATCATTCCTATGGTCAAGCGTGCTGTCAATTCTCCCAAAGCCCATGTCTTCCAAGCTTTGCAATACGCCAACCGACCAGATCCTCTATCGCCTATTTCCAAAGTCACTGAGAAACTCTGGCGCGAAGGCATTACCGTGTCCTACTGGAGCTTCCACAAATCTCAGCATCATACCTTTAAGCACATGTGGCTACCCCCATATCAATTTGAGAAAGCAAGATATTGGCTGCCATACGTAGACCGAGCTGTCGAAGTGCAACAAAGTCAATCTCCTCCATCACTTCGAGAAGTAGGCAGAAAGCTACACAAGTCGTCGAAGCTGCTCGTTTGTCAAGACGAAGATGAGCCCTGCCTCTTTGCAATCAACACGTTAACCAATCATTTTTCAGACATCGTGTCAGGACATTCGGTCTCGGGACGACCTTTGTGTCCTGCCTCTATGTACATGGAATGCGCTGCCATGGCAGCTCAGGTGTTGAATGGAAGTATTGACGGCAAGGAGCTCTGGTTCGAATGCTTGAGCTTTGAAGCGCCTCTTAGTCTCAATCCATCCCGAGAAGTATCGTTAGAAATGAGAGCCGACGAAGGAGGCGACGGCTGGTCTTATAAAGTCAAAAGCTCTTACCGCGCCGACCAGAATGCCAAATCGACAGTTCATAGCAAAGGGAGGCTAGGTTTTAGTAACGTATCCACGTCTTCAAAAGAAGCATGGATCAAAAGCTATCAGAGGCTGGTCACGTGCCGCACGAAAGCTGTCTCAGAGTCGCTTGATATCGAATCCTTTAGGAGCCAAAGAGCTTATACCTTGTTCTCCCGCGTTGTCAACTACAGCGAGATCCTCAGGCGAATCTCGTTCATCAACATTGCCGGATCCGAAGCGATTGCAGAGGTGCATACCGTAGCACAGATCCACAACAAGGAGAGCACAGTGACACAGATGTGCGACACCGTTACCTTAGACAATTTCATACAAGTCGCCGGCTTGTTGGTTAACACTGGTGATGATCTTTCGCTTGATGACGCCTTCATAGCTTCAGGAATCGAGATGGTCTCTATCTCTGTGAGCTGTGATTTCTCCAAAGAGGGGTCTTGGAAGGTCTATACAATGATCACGCAACACAGCTTCTCAAAAGTCACGGCTGACGTGTTTGTGGTGAACACAAATGGATCCTTGGTGGTTGCCATCATCGGCGTCAATTTTTCCAGGCTTCCACTAAGGCAAATTGGCTTATCGTTGGAGCGTGTAAACCAGACTTTGTCTGGAGGTACTAACTCAATGGGGTCGCCGAAAATCACTTCAACAACTTTCGAGTCAGACACAAGCACCCGTGTAACGACGCCAGATTACCCAACCAAACCAAAGGTAGTTAAACATGAACGAGATGGTAGCGCAGCGCAACTTCAAGAAAGTCAGGCCTCAAAAGAAGCGTGGCCTCAGAGGAGAGAAGATCTGACGACGTTGATAGCCGAGATCATGGGTATTGAACAATCAGCCGTGAATGACAACGTGTCTCTCGAATGTTTGGGGTTTGATTCTCTTTCTCTGATGGAATTGAAATCCGATATTGAAGGAAGAATTCCTTTCCAGCTTGAAAATGACTTCGACGCGAAGACAACAGTGTCCGCTTTACAAGACTTACTTGTATCTGATGCCAGATGGCAGGATAGAAGTCACGCTGAACATCATCAGGCAGCAAGTACCCCTAGTCCGTTGAGACCCCAGAATACTGCTCACTATCAGAAACAAAAGTCTGAACACCTAAGTCCAGCATCTCCAGGAATAAGACAAAGTCACGATCTGGTGACTATCCCATACAAGACGGTCAATGACTTGGAGATCCTTGCTGACGTCTACTTTCCCAAACAACCCACGCACTCGAAGCCAATGGCCATTGGTAAGGCACCAAACCCTGCCACTAATACCGATACTGATATTGGCAAACACAGCGCTGATGATACACGGCGGCGGCTTCATGACCATGTCAAGAACAGCGATTCGTCCATGGCAAACCTCGCACCTTCTTGAGCACAATGTTGTCCCCGTCAGCATTGACCATCGACTATGTCCAGAGATCAATATCATTGAGGGACCAATGGCGGACGTTCGCGACGCGCTCAAATGGGTACGCAATGAGTTGCCAATCATCGCTTCGAAGCACAACATCTCTCTCGACTCACAAAGAGTTGCCGTCATCGGATGGTCGACCGGCGGTCATTTAGCCATGACCACCGCGTGGACAACCATCGAAGCAAATCTGGAGCCTCCGCAAGCTATTCTGAACTTCTACGGCCCATCAGACTTTCAATCGGAAGGTGAGCGAGCATGCTCCTGCAGAAATAGCCATTCTGACCTTGCGTCGGATAGTGTGGAAAACCCCGCGCGCTATAGGCTATCCAGAAAGGACAATGACCATGCAGGAAATCAGAGCTCATTTGTCTCCCAAGCCCGTAAGTAGGCTGTCTCGTTTTACAAGTTACTGCACTCGTCTTAACAAAACATGAGCTCAGATTTCAACCCATCACATCCCCAACAGCGAAAGCCAATTCGCAGGCCTTTGCCCCGGTGACGCACGCTCGGAGCTCGTGCTCGAGACACTGAAGGCCGACAACTTCGTTTCCATCTTACTGTGCGGAATGCCGGCGGACGAGGACCAAGATCTCCAGCCAACACCAGACGAGATTGCGGCCATCAGCCCACTGGCTCAGGTGCGGAAAGGAATATACAAAACGCCCACGTGCATTGTGCATGGCAGCGAGGATGAAGTCGTGCCGTGCCGTATGTCGCAAGCATTCGGGGAGGCGTTGGCTTCGTCGGGTGTGACGAGCGAGGTGGTTGTTGTGTCTGGTGCGAAGCATATGCATGATCTCTTTCTTAAACCTGGGAAGCCGGGATGGGAGGATGGTGTTGCTTCCGCGTATGGATTCTTGTTTGAGCATTTGTTTGTATAGTTTTCGACTGGGTGAAGAGGAATATATAGTAACTCCGAGGAGCCTTTGTGGGGGTGGTAGTTGCCGAATAGGCCATATACTTTGCGACGTTGCGTTTACCCAGATATCTCTGCTCCCCACTACCAATATTCCAACCTTGGTATTCAGAAGGAATGCTTTTGATACCCCAACAGTGAAGGCTAAAGTAATCGCAACTGTGCTCACCGCAAACATAATGATCCTCCTCAGTAGATAACAATATTCTAAGCAGATGAGACCCCAGATCCCCATAGACACCCAAATGTCTCGTCTGCGAGAGTTGGAAAGCCAGAGAAATATACTTCCTGGGTTTAGCGACAATTCAAATCTAACATATGAAAATACAATAGCTGCCAGCCATGCCTTCGCTAGCATTGCAGGTCTAGCACCACATTGGTAACAGGCTAATTTCAGAATTATTACGCCGCCGCAGCTTTTCCACATAAGGATAATTTTCCGCAAGGCCACGCCTAGCGAAACGATATAGATAAGTGCTCGCGCCAGCACCGCAGTCTTATTTCCACGAACGGCAATCGTAATCCGCTTATGGTATCTCTTGCCCTCCGCGATGTGGTGTCGTGATTTGAGGCTGCTGGTAGTTAGGTTGAGACCTGAGCTTGGAAGAGGAAGGTGATACTATCTAGAAGGATTCTCTTGTGTTGCTTTGGGGGCATGCATACCAGTGAGTTACGTTGTCGCAGGGTGTAGCTATGTGTTAAAGGGAGGGGGGTTGGAATGGGTAATGGGGTATGTCAGAGGAAGCGGGTTCGGGGGTATGCGATACTTGCTCAGATAGAAGGGGGGATGAGATTTTAGGGAAAGGTGAAAAATGACAGAGTCGTAAGCTCGATCTTGTTATACCCTTCCAATCTCGATTTTAGCTGCTAAAACCGTGAATTCTACGTTATGAGGTAGCTTGCAGTTCTTTAAGACATGAGATATCCCAGCGAGCTGAGAGGCATATGCAAGCGAAAGGTAGGCGGAAAAGCATCTGTAATCATAACACATACTTTTTGGCAAGAGACCCCGATTGTTGGCCTGACAATTTCGCAAAGTCATTCGCTGGTGTGATATTAACGAATACTTTGCTGCCGTAGAATCACGCCCTGAGTAACATTTCGGCAGATAGAAGCCTCCCCAAGCATCATTCAGTAGTCCCTAGGGCCATTAGGGTATACCATGTATGGATGCCTTCTCATCGCTGATTGACTTCTAGGCTGCTGACGCCGTGGTGACGGCTCTCGTCGCCACATCTCCGCCTCATCCGGATCCTCAGACTGGGGAAGCGCCGAGGGTGGTTCTTGCCAAGGCTGGCCATAACTGCCATCCTCTTCCTCTTCGCTGAGCACATCCTCCTCCAACGACAGACGCATGTGCTGCTGTCGACTATTTATATAGGACGGTTGTTGGCGGAAGTATTGCTGCTGGGTTCTAGCGGATCGTTGGCCTTGCGGAAGTGGCATGGTCGGCATGCCTTGTTGCGTGAGAGGCATGCCTTGAAATGCTTGTGGAGGCTGTTGCGCTTTGCGAGGATACGGTCCTTGAACAGGCTGATACTGGTCTGCTCTTTCCTGGTCCATGAAAGCTCTGCGGGCGTCCGTAACACCGCGCACTTCGAAGAGATACTTGTCGAATTCAGATGAGGCGTGAGCGACAACCTCGAAGTGGTCCACTTTTAATTCCGGATGAACTTGCAGTATTTCGGCACCTGGCAGAGCCTTTTTCTCCTGACTTTGGGCTTCGTGCGCCTCGAATTCGGCAAGTGCAGTCGCAGTCTGAAAAGCGTTGCGTATTTGCCTTCCGTTCCAGTGTGCGTTCTTTGGGCGGTTCTCCTTATAGTGTTGTCTGGCAAACTTGTAGAGTCGCTCCTCATCTATTTTGATGAGCTCCTTCCTTCGCCGTTTCTTGTCTCTCAATTTGCCCATGTTCATTTCCCAGATGGCCAAGGTTTGATTCCAGTCTAAGGGAGGGTAGTAAAGGCTGATATGAATGCGGGATTTGAAGGCCTCGTCGAAAGCTCCCACTCTGTTAGTAGTCAAGAAGAGGATGCCTGTGAAATACTCAAGCACCCGGAGAAAAACGGAGACCAGACTATTACGCTTCACGTCCGTTCGTGTTCTCTGCGCTAGGAAGACGTCGGCTTCGTCAAGGAGAAGCACACAATCCCAGAGCAACGTACGATGTCCGAGTCGTGGCTGGCCTCTCGATCGTTGATCTCGGCCTTCTTGTTATGGAAGTGATTGTGAACCAGAGATGAAACCATGGTTTTGTGCTTCCCGGGCAATTTGAGGTCCTTGAAACCATCTCTGTAAGGCTTAATGTCTCGCAGACCATCGACGGTCAAAAGAGCTATCTTTGAGGTTAGCGGAATGCGCGATACTTGGACGGTCGCACTTCTCGTGGTATGAGGGCCTCACCGAATTTACGGTTTTTCATCACGAATGCGAAGACCCTGTTTGGAAGAAGAATTAAGTACTCTTCAGACAATTCTCCCTCTTCCGTAGCGCTTTTGTCTGGAATATCTTTGGTCAAGCAGTCTTTCTCCCGTTTTTCTTCCGTTATTATTTCATCTATTCGCTGATCGAAGTAATGACGATCCAATTTGGTAAAAACAGCTTTCTTTCTATTGCGGTCTCTCCAATATGTGACGGGATATTCCTCATCGAATTCTCGATAGAGTGTGTTCATCATTGTAAGAACCGCGAAATAAGGAGTCCAGTTAGGATTAGCGGACAATGCCTCGGTAAAGTCAACAACGACTTGGCTATCTATGTGCTCAGCGTGCTTCGGCAACTCGTCTTCTTGGGAGTGGAAGCCGGTTGGTCGAACGATTAGGCTGCTACCAAAGTAGTATCTGTGCTTGGGAGACATGAAGTCCTTAAAAGCTTGTCCTCTAGCTAGCCACTTCGACTTCAACTCTTCTTGGTTGGGCGCAAACCTTAGAGGATAAAACGCCAGAGAGGTAATGTCCCGCTCGCCTTTGTATGGCTTGATATGGTGTTTATAAGTCAATGCGCCAAATTCTGAACCATTGAAGTCGACATAGTATGACAATACTATGAACGGATTGACTCTGACCTTAGCTCCAACATTGTCGTTGTCACTGTCGACTTTAGGCCGGAGATTCGGTCTCCCGTCCGCAGTGCACATTATCCGCCACGCGTCTTGAATTCGATCGTTTGGCTTTCTTGTTGAGAATCTTCCAGTTATCTCGGCGGCGACCTCACTCTCAGCCTTGCCGCCCAGCGGAGCGTACATGAAGTCACCAGGTTTAAAGAGATGCCACAAATCAGTGAAAAACACCTTCCGGTAGTCTTCGGATCTATAGCGGTCGACTACTGGTAGAAGCTCAGTGTCGATGAATTCGACTAAGCATCGAAGGTCTCGAAGAGCCTCAACGCAATTGGTCAAGTCCTCTGATTCATCCTTGGACTCGTCCTCTTCCTTTATCTCGCTGGCATCTTTTGCTTGGCTTTCAACCTGTGGCTGGCTTTCCTCGCTCAGCTTGCTCTTGTCTTGTGTTTGAGCTTTATCCTGTGTTTCTTGCCCTTTCAATACGGCCTGGTTTTTGGTCTCTTGCGCGGCCGTATCCTCTGCTTTTGAGGTTTGGGGAACCATCCTTTTTCCATCGCCGTTGGGCTGTGTCTTGAATGGAGTATCGTTGCCATCGGCCGACTTGGCTGGGGATCCAGCGATTCCATCCGTTATTGATTCCTCTTCAGATTGGTTCGATGATGGCTCCTTTTCACCCTTTCCTGTAGGCTCAGTGGGTGGGAGTCCGCTGGTCTGGTCCCAAGCGGTCCCTTTCGCAGCATCTTTTGTGGAACTCTTAGCATCTTCAAGCTTTTCAGCTTCGCCCCATTGAGCCTCGAGTTTGCGGAGCGCGTCGCGAATTTGATTGCGGTAGAACACTAAAGGTTTGAACGGCCGAAGGATCACTGTAGGCTGAGGACCCCACTCATCCTCCGAGTCGATCTGTCCCAGGATCGATAAGATTGGCTTGGAATTGATACGCATTCTTTCGGGCAGTTCTTTCGGGCTCTTTGAATCCGTAGGCGCCGGCTCGCTTTTCTTTTCGCTGACTTCGCTAGGCTGTTTTAGAGGCTTGCCCTGATCCTGCCTCATCTTCTTCTCGTCATCTATCCGCTGGTGGTAATATCTAGCCTCTCCAACCAGAATCTCGATAGCGTAATCATTCTTCTCGTCTGAATACTTGTGTTTGAATTCTTCCCACTCAACACGGCGCAACTTAGGTATCGCAGGCAATCGTTTATCCTCGGTGGCCTTCTTTTCAACTGCATCTGGCTCTGCTCCCTCGTCAGGGTCATCCAATATGCCTTGGTCCCTTAATTCCTTTTCTAAATAGTTCATCCGATCCTCCATTCTCTTCATCAACTGTTCACGACTCTCGAATTGCTTAGCCGTCTCCTTCCAATCCCCATCACGCTCGCACTTCCTGCTGCCTTTCTCCCCTTCAAGAATCGCCCTGGCGGCATCCCCTCCTTCGTCGTTCGCTTTGTCGACGCCATCAATCCCATTGAAGGTCGATTTCTCGATGCCGTCCTCTGATTCTGCTGTCCTTTTGGGGTCAGGAGGGAAGCCCTTGGACGATATTGTGTCTTTCGGGGTTTCTTTTACGTCCGAAGGCTCGGCTGGGGGTCTTGGGGATGTTGATCCAGCTCGCTGCTGTCCTTCTTCGAAGGTGGCCCCGATGGGACTTGCTGCTTCAACATGCTCTGCCCGTTTACGCTCCTCTGGATGGGATGCTGTATGAGGATCCGAAATGCCTAGCCCAGCTGGAAGCGAGGTAAGTCCATGAAACGATGAGTTGAAAACGCTGAACAATCAACACTCTCGTTTGGGGGTTTTAAGTGAAGAGTGGGTTTGCAATACGGCTCACAACAAGATCAAATAGCATACCTTCTGGAGGTAGAATCTCAGCCATGATGCTGAGGTAAGCTAGCTCAATGGAGTTTCGCTTATACTTCGGCAGAGGTCAACGGGCCGTGAATGTTCCGCTGCGGATTTGGATCTAGGAAAAAAGTGAGATGTCTGGTAGTACGGAAAACCATAGAATGCTGTCCTTGATATAGAGTTCCTATACTAGGAGTCGAACCTCACACAGCCGAGCTCCAATCGGGACTCAGGGGCTTCTTGATTAAGGGTGAACCGGTGAAATCGTTGCGCCCCCGAATCCTCAGCCGGATTACCTTCGAGGCTGAAGATATCTAGCGCCCCCTGAGCTGTAATCGGCCGCCCCAGTCGGCAAGGCTCCTATTAGCGACTGGGGGCCCCCGATCATATGTTGTTAGGCAGGGTTCGCCCGAATACCGGTCGCCTGTAGCCCTTCCACTCAAGTGTCAATCAACTTGAAGTCTTGCAAGTTCTTCCGAGGGACTGGTCATTACTCTAGAACGGGGGAGTAAGAGTTGCATGGCACACTCAACTGAGCGGCGAGTTTCCCGCGCGCATTCGCCCCTGCATCCCCTGATTGGTAGCTATTCCGGGGGCGCGAGTGCCTGGAACTGTCTAGATCCACGACAGGATTCGTGACCAGGGCTAGCTGCAGACAAGCGGCAAAGCTGCATCAGGCTGAAGAAACATCTCAATGCTGACGATTCTGTTGGAAATTGAAGCTCTAAGCCTTCTGTCCCAGATCTGTTCTCGAACGCGCACACGCGACGATTTGATTCCCAGGGTGTGCTGTATTCTAGCCTCCTGCTCAGCACGGTCTAAGGAGACCTGTGGAGTGTCCAAGCATTGACCTATAGCTGAAGCCGTGCCAGGTCGTGCCTTGTGAATGGTCGGATGCATGCATCATCCTTATTAGCGCAGTAGGAGTATGCTCGCCAGAGTATACATCGGCCAACGACACCTTCGCTTGAATTCCGTTCATGAGCCTTGCAATGGCGTTCTACGAAGACGACTTTTGTGTTCCTACAAATCGTGGTCGCCAAGAGGCAAGAGAATGGATCGGTAAGAATGGCGCACGATTGCACCGAGGTCTCGCACCTCCCTCTGGGTACGACAAGCAGCGAGCCCAGATTCCTTTGAAACCACAAGAGCCGGCGTGAGTAAGGATTCTCGTATGCCCTGATCTGTCGCTCCGCAACTACCTCATGGCCTAGGTTTCGCCTCTTCTTCAAACTTCACTGATAGCCATGCGTGTAGGATCGATGTTGTTCAAGACCATACGGACCATTTCCATGCTGCGTTGGCCATATACCACTCCTCGAACAAGAGTGCTCTGAAAGACCTCGACATTCGTAGGGCTCAAAGCTGGGATGATGTCAGTCGAGAATATCAGGATGCGCTAATGAAATACGCTGAGAAGGGGAAGGGGTGGTTGGGTTTCCCAAGAAAACTTGCTAGATCTGCAGGAGACAATCCGGACTCTATATATCCATGGTTGAACTTCATACCCAATGGCACGTACACCACCATGCTTCAGCAAGGCTTATTGTTGATCTTCGGAGTACGAACGCGCAGTTTAGCGGATCGGAAAGTTCAAACTAACAAATCCATAGGCAGCGACCCGTCTCAGCGAGAAAAGACAACTTATTTTGGAAACCTTTGGCAAAGTACCTTTCTTAGTCCAGAATGCCGAGTGTTCGTTCGAAGACTTCTACAATGATCAAGAGCTTAAGAGACTGATTACGGAGCTCTACCTCTCTATACTTCAAGCCATCATGACCATGATGGAATGGCTAGTAGAAAAGGCTGGATGTAGGTGAACTGATCATGAGGTCTCCCAAGCCTGGGATGTTTGCTGATATGTGCAAGGGAAACAAATCAAGGCTCTTTTCCAGGGCCCCGGGTACGAACGCAACCTGGAAGACATGGTTACCAAGATCCAACAGCAAACAAGCTCTATCGATAGCTGCGTCAACAGACTGACACGAGGTGCAATCGTGTCAACAGCTTCCACTACCAAGAAGACAGATGCACGAGTGGAAAAGCTCGAATTTGTAGCAGAAATGACCAAGAAAGATACAGGCGAAATCAAGGCCTCGGTACAGGATTTTGGGGCAAAACAAGATGACATGAACAGATCTAATGTGAAAGCATTCAGTCATATCATCAATGTCTTAGATGAACAAAAACGGACATCAGAATGTGAGCTCACTAAGGCCGTGAAGATAATTCGCTGACAGCAGACAGGGAACCAAAAGGGATGGCAGGAAGCAGAAAGAAGGAAAGAGGAACTAGAAAAGTCAGAAACGTTGCGGCAGGAGATGGAAAGCAAGCTTCAACTGGCGAATGCACAGCTAGAGAGTGTCCACCAGCAACAGGGCATGATCGTCAGGACCGAAGATCTGCTCCGAGTCCTGGCGGTAGATCCAACGCAAGTCCTTCGAGACATCGATGCCGCCATCCGAGGCGGACAAATTCGAAACTATGCGGTGCAAGGACGCGGCCACATGCTGATGCAACACTCAAAGTTTCAGGACTGGCTCTCTTCAGCCCAATCCAGATCTCTGCTCGTAGATGGGAATGCCGAGTCTTCCATGGAGCGCATATCAGCAATGAGCGTCGTTTGTGCCTTGCTTTCCCAAAGCCTCCAAAACGAAACAGCCAGCACCATTTCCTACTTCTGCGGTATGCATACCGACCACGCGGACGGCTTAACTGGTCCTATCAACCTCGTCAGGAATCTACTCGCGCAGCTGATATACATTCACAAGCTCGACACGAGCTTTTTGGAGGGTGGCGCATATCGTCAATTTGAGCATTTCGATCTCCGTCGGCTTTGTATTTTGCTGGTAGAGCTGGTTAGGAAGCTGCCTTACGGCGCGGTTCTGTTTTGCATCGTAGACGGAATCTCTTGGATCGAGGCGGAGGAATCCTTACAAGAGGCTTGTTTTGTGGTGCGAACGCTCAACGATTTGACGCGGGACCCAGAGGTTCGTGCTGTGTTCAAGCTGCTGATTACGAGTCCTTTGGCTTCTCGATATGTTGCGGGGTATATCCCTTTTTCAGATCGCTTGAGCCTTCGTCGCGAGGTGGCTGAATCTGACGGTAGCTCGCTGACGCCAAGACATGTTATGCTGCGATTGCCAGAGGGCAGAGAGGAGCCTTTTGATGAGGTTGTACAGGACGTAGATTCTGATGAGGGTTTCGTTGAAGGAGGGTTTGATGAGGGCATTATATTAGATGATGATTGACCTTGGGGGCCCCTGAGGGGGATGAATCCGCGCACAATCAAACGAGCGATATAGATTTTGAATACAGCAGGATATATGACTGAACAAAATTTCGATCTCTTGCGCGAGTAGTAGCCATATATATGAGCTTGTCAACGCTACATCTGCCAACCGTCTTGATTCGGCCCATCTCTAGAAAAATCTACAGAAACGTCTTCCATCATTCTTGTAGATGTTCAAGGGCTTTATAATGTCAGCCTCCGAATGTCCTGGTGGGATGACAATTTCCAATTCCATCGAGGAGCAACTCAAGTGTGAAATCTCACGCAAGATTGGATCGTTCTCACCCACAGCGAATGGAGTATAAGAAGGGACTTGGCCGATGGTGCCTAGAATAGGGCTCGCAACGGAAGCTTCTTCTCTCACGGTTTTGACCCCTTTCCCAGTCATGGAGCATTTGTGAAAGCTTGCCACGACGGGCGATGCCTGCAGACTTTCGGAGATCGGGGTTGGCGGTAATGATCGGTCCAGAGCTACTTCCTTAGTCTTCTGTGAAGAGATGGTTGTTTCGATGCTGGCAAGTCCGGTCGATGGTCCGGTAATTGCCCAGCTCTCCCTCGACATGTTGGTGGATACGAGGATTGCGAACTTGTCTTTTGGCTTGGGATTCTGGGCTATGGATAATTCATCCGAGCTATGGTGATTCATCAGCTCGTGCGTGATAGGTAGAGAAGGATGAGATAATTCCGGAATGTCGCGTCCGGAGCCTGTTGGTGCTGACGCGTCCAGCAGTTCAGCTTTTCCACTGTCAGGAAGCTCTCGGTGTATATCAAGTAAACTGTTCATGGCGATTTCCTGGACGGGAAGGATATCTGGGCTACCAAAATGCAATGATAAATCCGTGGACTTCGTACTATGGCGGCTCCTTTCACAACGGCGAGCGTTGCGCCTTTTTTTCAAGACCAAAACGACACCGAGGAGACTCAAAAGGACGAACGCAACGATTCCGAGACTCATACCTATCTTCGTTGACTGACTTAGGTGGCTTTCTGGTACCTCGTTCGCGGAAGGGATTGGAACTATGTGTTGCTTGACAGTATCCTCAAACTTGCTCTGGAAGACAGAGAAGTTCATTTGTTCGTAGTTAGTAACAACGTAACTGAATGACGGAGATCAGCTCTCGACTTGGAAACTTTCAACTGCGAGCTGCTTACGCTTCTTGTAGGAAAGTTCGACCAAGGGTGTACTGAGTCTCGTTTGCGGCCCTCCGAAGCGGGAAGTAGCGGAGACTAGGAGGGAGAATGCCTAGGGAACTATCCGGAAGACTACCTGGGATCAAAGGATACTCTAGCATAAGGTCGAAACTTGCATAAGGCAGGATTATGTCAACGGTAGCTCCTCCGGAGGTTGAATTCGCTATTTGAAATGTGATATTAGGGTTAGCTGCCATTAGGTTCCCGTGCACATTATCGTCGACAAAGTACGTCTGGTACGTCGCATTCCACTGTAGTCCGAATGCGTTTTCGAAAGTCTTGCACACGTCCATCGGTAGATAAATATATGGTATTGTTGAGTCGATGAAGGTCCAAATGGGTGTTGGCAGAGGTGTTGTCAGGAAGGGCGTTACGGAACCATCAGCATAAGTAACGGTGATCGCTTGCAGGCTAACAAGAAGGTCTCGTGAAATATCTGCAGCGAGCGAGAAGGAGACATTGTTGGGAACTATTCGTGAAGAGTCGTAGCCTCCAAGGGTCAAGGATCCAAACACTCCTGTGGATTCTATAGAGATGTCAGTTCTAGAATTACGATAAGGACGCTGTTAGTTCTATAGGAGCTGAGATTTGTCGGTCGAATTGGGGGCTAAGTCACATGAAGAACGCTCCTTTTGCGAATGCTACAACTAGATGCATAAGTATGATATCTAGGAGAGGTCTACTGACGGTAGCGTGCTCCTGCAGTATAGCCCCAAGATAGACTCGGGATGAGCCCTTCAGATTTCAACGAGGTCAAGAAGCTCGGATATGGAGTATCGAGGGTGGACAAGTTTGTTGGCTGTTGGCCTAGTCCGAATAGGCCAATATAGTAATCGTTGGTTTGAAAGTCAGCAATCAACTGAGAACCCAGGTAAGGACCTCCAGTAGTATTACTAAGTCCCAGCGCTACGGTATCCAGTCCATAAGATGAATTGTGGTTATAGCCCAGGTTCAACTCGAGTCCCATTGAGTAATTGCCGAGACTGTTCCATGAGGTAGACTTCCAGGTATTGAAAAGACCGCCACGAGATTCCGAACAAGAGGCGGAAGAGGACGTCCCTGGTTCTCCTGGTAAGCATCCGTGGGAAGAGACAGCCCAAAGCGCCTGGCCGGCTGTTGCAGGGAGGACGCGAATGATTTCCTCGTTGGTTCCAACTCGTAGGGAGAAGGAGGACCAATTGCCATCGGCGCCATCCCTGAACAAAGAAGTACGATGTCAGTAGCGAGATTGGGAAGGAGTTACGTAGCTTGAGGTGGTACAATGAAAGATAGTGCCACTCACCAATGCTCTGAAGCCGGCCAGGAGACAGGCTTGGCATGGGACGGCCCGTGGGTCGTCATCGTAGGGCTGAAGTCGATATCAAATTCTCTGAGCCTGTGCGCTGTACAACATCCAACAAACGTGTCGTGCTATCAACCCCAAAGAAATGTTCATCGCCCTAGAATATCTATGAGCATTGGCGAATTCATACCTAGTCTCCGAGGCGAGTGGCCTCTTCAGCCTGCTCCTTTTTGGCCCCACCTGCACGCTTCGCCACTTCTGCATGCTTCGCAGATTCGTTTCAACTTCAAATCTTATGCAATCAGCTTTGAGGCACAAGCTCTGCCACCCTTTTTCACCCCCACCCTTCCATGGTTGCGCTCAATAAAAGGCTCACATGGAGATTTTGCATTCAATGTCTCCAAACCCAGACGCTCGTTTTCTGATGCAACCTTTGCACACTTGTTTCAAACTCAGCTTGATGTGAGCAGCCATAAGGCCCAGCCGATTCCAAGTTGTTGGAGCCCGGCTCCCAATATCGAACGAAACGATAGGCTCGTATGGGCACTCTACCCTCCATGGTCCGCAGTACCTGCATTCTCCATTTCTCTTGCAGTCTCATTTCAATTTCGTCCCCATCGCAGGCGTTCGTGAGGCACGACTACTCGTAGGTTGTGATTACTCACGCAACTCTTGTATTCTTGAGGTGCAGGCCGGGCGCGTATAGGTCGCCCTTCGAAACACTCGGCTGGCTTCACGAATGCTGAGGCTGACAGGTCTTGCGATAAGCTTGACTGTGTCACGAGTTTGGCGGAGATTCAGCCTTTGAATTGTTGCGTTACATCGCATGCTGGAGGACTCTTGGGACAATTTCCGGATCCACTCTACCCATAGATGAAACCTTGGCATATTCTCAATAATGGCTGACTGGCTAGCTCTGACAAGCTAGGATCCGCCGTGCAGGTGAAAGGTGGCGCTGTCAGGTTCGTTTGCCCCGGAATGCAGAGCTCATAGTCCCAGGCTATCCTCCCCTAGTGATCCGAAAGATCCATTCTTAAGGCAGAGTGTATGTGAGTATGCATGTTGACTCGGGCGCTTCCAACCCTAAGTTCGGGGTGCATGAGTGGAGACTTGGAAGTTGAGGCACGGCAGCCTCTGGAGACTTCCGGCTTCTACACAGCCCTTGACGTGGACTTCGGTAGGTTTTGGGCCGCCCGAAGCACCTTTTTTACTGGATTGATCCGCGTCGGTATGGTTTGAAATTGGACGCACACCACGCTAGCAGCTTACGACGCTCAGACCCTCGGTTGAATCAAATTGCTTGGATGAAGAATGTGTTTAGCTAACGTTGAGCACCTTCACTGAAAGTCAAATCAACTGCACTGCCATCTGCTCTCCGTTCTCAAGAGCGATTTGTATCACCACAACTCCTTGACTTTCGTTGACTATAGATTCTGGACTCCATTGTTCTTTGAAAGAGAATCTCTATCTGCAGTCGCTTGATGACCTCGCTACTCCTCTATATATCCAACCTGGTCTTCTCCACGATGCTTATCTCCCTGGTGATCTGGAATCTGATTTTTTCCAGGCAGCTCGCCAGCTGTGCCTTGTTATCAGGGAGTCCTGCGATACCCCTCCAGGGTTCTAAGGCTGATGCATCAGACCCGCTAACTGGAACCCTGACAGCAGCTGCCCCAACAAGTTCAATGGTATCGAATCAATTAGGTGACTTGGTAGATGTATCAATCCCCGGGGACGGATGGACCTCGGCATCTGCTTCGGCAGCTTCATCCGTCTCAGATCCCACGGTCAGCCTGGTAGAAGTCTCCGCAACCATCAGTGGCGCTATAACGCCACTACCCACGCCAATTTCAACCTGCCAACCCGGAGTCTGCTGGGGGAACACCTCGGTACGTACAACTCAAACCTTACTAGTCTGTAGCTAATCTACATGAACTCAGGGTGTGTCCGTGTTCTTTTGGCCACAGAAAACCGCACAAACTGGCTGCACGGCTTCCTTGACGGAGACGAGGGCGACTTTCCCCTCCGGACTAATTGCGTAACCACCCCCACTCCGTGTCAATGAAAGAAGGGACTGACTGAGCGGTTCTCTCTTAGAGTGTCGCCCAGTGTATATGCCATCATCGAGTCCTTCACTGCAAGCAATGGTTGCAGCACGATTGGTCGTGCTTTTAGTGCCTTCACGGCTTCTTTTGATCCAGGGGAAGTTTCAACATATGCTGCCGGTGGTGTCCCTGCGGTCTTCAATTTCTCCGATATGCCATGTGGGCCAGATAATAACGCCTCGGACGCGGAACCCTATTGGCCCTATATTGTAGCACCTCCCAGCCTTTTCGAACAAATGGGAGGAGGCTACAATGACTGTCGACTCAACTCATGGCCGGATCCATCAATCACCCTCGTTCCCGGTGCAGCTGACGGGCCCTTCGGAAGCCCACCACTACATCCTGGTCGACATAGGAGGGCGCCAGCACCAGCTGATAGACTGCCCCAGGCTCCTGAACGAACCTCCGAGCCGACTAGAAATGCAGTATAAATCTACACATCTACCAACACAGTTCCACATTCTCTTTTTCGTCTACAAGGATGTAGGGAGATTATCAGAATCTACTTGATTGGGGGAGGCGAGATGGTTCAATGGATTGAGTGTCATTATAGTGTACCTTTATGTACGAATAAGTCACTGTATAGCTTCAAAGGATCACAAACATGGACTTGGCTTACCCAACGAAAAGTGGGCAATGATAAGACTCTTGATGCCGCTGATCCCGGTAGTCCGGCTCTGGTGGACAGACAGCACGCTTGAGTGGCTGAAATTGATAATTGTCTGCCTCATAACCCTGTCCCACTTTCATCCTATAACAACTCCAGACCCTCCTCACCCCCATCTCCTCCCACCTCCACACCACGAACCTTTTCCCACCTTCAGCTCCAACCTGCGTAGGAATTTCTCTTATTCCTTACACCGACTCCCCCGAAGTACACCAACCTCGATGCGGACAGTCCTTCCTCCTATGCACTATAATAGTCACGTCGTGAGCGGGTGCAATGGACGTCTTCCTACATAAATCTCCCGCACCATGTCCGATTACTCTCGTTGCAAGGCTGGTTGTACTAGTATGCATGTATACTGCTCTTGAGTTGGTACTCCTATTATCGGTATCATAGTGTTTTGTTCATGTAGTTGTAGTTAGTAGTAGAGATGTGACGTTGCCCAGCCGCAGTATGGCCTAGCTCTCGGGCACTACGCGTTATCGATCCCTTCGGCCCCTGCCCAATCGGCAGCATTCCTTAACCTGCACCATGCTTGAAGCGGTTAGATCTTAAAAGTCTATGTAAAGGCTTTGTGTCGGAACTCCACCCTTCATATCTGTGTGCGCAACAACAAAACTCCACAATGGTCTCAGCAAACGAGATTGCCGACGTCAAACCTCCAAATCAGACTTTTGGTACGTCATGCTCGCAGTGTTGTTAATCTACTTCTGCCGACATCTCGTGGTGTGATCTTATCGGAGCGTTCTGACTCGAGTCTCATGTACAGGTACAATCTTAGTTTTGGATTTTGGCAGTCAATACAGCCATCTCATTGTTCGGCGTCTCCGTGAACTGAACGTTTATGCTGAGCTACTTGCCTGCACACAGGAAATAGCAGAGCTCCAATTCAAGCCTATTGGTATAATCTTGAGTGGCGGGTATGTGCACCCAGACGCAAAATCGAATCCTTGGTTTTTGGTTTCATCCTGAGACCAAATCGTTTACCCTTGCGGCTCACTAGGCTCTCGCTTCAAGAGGGATCGCTGACTCCATACAATAGCCCATCATCCGTATACGACGAAAGTGCTCCTCACGTAGGTAGGGCACATATTGCAATTCGTACCATCAGTAACTTGATCTGACCCAAACGTCCAGACCCGGCCGTCTTTGAATTGGATGTGCCTCTGCTCTGCATATGCTATGGCTTACAAGAACTGGCTTGGCACCATGGGAAGAATGTCCTAGCAGGAGAGAAGAAAGAGTACGGTCATGCTAAAGTAACAGTTGAACGCCACGAGGGGAGGTCGGACCATGTCGACCTGCTCTTCAAAGATCTTGGTAATGATCTGAGATGTTGGATGAGCCATGGGGATAAGCTACAGAAGTGCCCCAACGGCTTCTTGACCATTGCTTCCACTAAGAACGCCCCTTTCGCTGGCCTTGTACACGAAAATAAACCCTGGTTTGGCGTTCAATTCCACCCTGAAGTCTCTCATACGCCAAAAGGAACCGAAATTCTCAAGAACTTTGCCGTTGGCATATGCCATGCAAAGCAGGACTGGTCCATGGAAGAATTCGTGCCTAAAGAAATAGAGCGGATTCGAGCGTTAGTAGGTCCCAAAGGTCAGGTACTGGGTGCAGTGTCTGGCGGAGTGGATTCAACGGTATTTAAAACATCCTGCATTTCACCATTCTGCCGCCTTGGGATTCGCTGACTGGGCGATAGGTGGCTGCGACCCTCATGCACAAGGCGATTGGCGATAGATTCCACGCTGGTGAGTGCGCAACATGAATGAGCTAGCCTCTTCAACGATCATATACATTGAATTTCATGAGTTTCAACGAAAAAAGCACGACCGCTCCCTCCAATCTTCTGTGTACATTCCGTTGGCTTCTGTCTGATGATGTCTGAAGTTCGCGATTCTGACCCTAAATCATCTGACAGTAATGGTTGACAATGGCCTTCTCCGCGAAAATGAAGCCGAAGATGTCCGCAAGACACTGACCGAACATTTCGGAGTGAACTTGACGGTAGTGGATGCGACGGATCGCTTTTTGACAGACCTTAAGGGGGTCACCGATCCAGAACAGAAGCGGAAAATCATTGGTTAGCTGACGTCGCCCCCTTTGAGGTTGGAGAGATGCTCATATCGTGCAGGCAGAGACTTCATCGAGGTGTTCAAGGAGAAAGCCAAGGAAATCGAAGCAGCTGCAAAAGGCTCGCCAAAAGAAGGGGACATTGAATGGCTCTTTCAAGGAACAATCTATCCTGACGTGATTGAGTCAGTCTCGTATAAGGCAAGAAACCCTCCAAACTGCCATGGAACAAATGCTAAAGGAGGTTCTCCGGCTAGGGACCAAGTCATACCATAAAGAGCCATCAGTAAGCATGCGCTGGGAATTGCAATTCGAGCAAAATTACGTGCTAACTAATGGGTCTAGCAACGTAGGTGGCTTACCGAGTAACATACCCTCGACGTCACCCATACCAAACATCTGAGCTGACCACGACATAGAGGACTTGAAGCTAGGCTTGATCGAACCGCTACGGGAGTGAGCTGAAGCACTCTTACTAGTTTCGCGGAGGCAATCCGGCTGACATTTGATGAAAGATTATTCAAAGATGAGGTCAGGGCCATGGGTCTCAATCTCGGGATTCCTGAGCATCTGATATGGCGGTATGATATCTCCCAATGATCGCCCTACCTGTGGTCGAATTAACTTCTGATAGCCATCCATTTCCTGGCCCGGGATTGGTGAGTATCTTCTCTGACACTTTCCAGAGCACGGGTCTAGATGTTGATGCTGATCCGATACGCCATAGGCCGTGCGAATCTTAGGAGAGGTAAACACTCGCATTCGTCTATTTTCCCGATTCATCTGACAGCCGCAGGTCACACCGTCCCAACTCGCACTCGCCCGCAAAGCAGACGCCATTTTCATGGCCGAGCTGGTCTCTCACAACCTCTACAAGAGCGTGAGCCAAGCCTTTGCAGCTCTACTCCCAGTCCACGCCGTCGGAGTAATGGGAGACCAGAGGCCAGTCGCTCCGCTTCTCGATCTATTCGACGTTGCTGACGATAACGCACAGGGTGTATGGGCAAATAATATCCCTCAGGGCTGTCGTCACCAACGATTTCATGACTGCCACGAGAGCCCACTTCGACATCGAGAATCGTGATTTCTTAGATCATGTTTCCAGCAGGATCACGAATGAGATTGAAGGTATTACGAGGGTTTTGTATGATGGTAAGTCGCGATTACTACTGCAATCAAGGAATACATTGCTAATCAGGATGCTAGTGACGTCCAAACCACCGTGAGAACTTTACCTCTGTCTTAAAAATGTCGGCTAGCTTTGCACTAACTATCAGGCAGCGGTACCATCGAAATGGAATAGAACTAATCGAGATGTAGATTATAGACGGTGATATAGATATAGCAACATGGTGGCATCCTGCTACAGAGCACCCATAGACTCGAAGAAGGAAAGAATGCATCCACCTCTACAAAACCATATCCTGAGCAAGACCGGCTCTTCTAGACGGAAAGAATTAGTCATGATATACGTGAGCGGTTTTTCTGGCATATTGGCCGACGACAAATTTCCTCAATGACGGTTGAAAAACCAAGGATCTCTTCTAAGCTGTAAGGAAGGCATAAGATTAGAATCTCCTGTGCTCAAAAGCGAGAAAAGGACTCTCACGAGCTATTTGTAGATAGAACCTCCGGCTCAGAGCAACCGAATTTTGAGGCTATGGTAGCACGAGTGAAGACCAAGCTCTTTCTACGGCAATATGCTGTAGCAGATGAGGTGCATGAGTCAGGGTTTGATTGGTTAAGTGTTGGGAGGTGGTGATTCAGAACATAGGGGCGTTAACTTCAGGTCATTTTAGGGCTCACGTACGAGCATCGTTCGATTATCTTACTTGAAGACATTGGGGTATGGGTTCCGATGTGAAATGATGTGGAGCAGAGCAGCTACAGGGATTAAAGTTTAGAGTGAAGAGTTTTTGGGTTTGGCGGAGTCATAATCTCCTGCCGTGAGAATGAAAGGGGATTATTTTCATCACAAGGTGAAAGGTCAGGAGATCGACGCAAAGCACCAGCTAGTAAAATTTCCAAAAGCGCAATGACAAGCAAGCAGCTCAACGCTCAACGCATGAAGCATTATCCTATACTAAAACCCAAGGCCCATTCAGAACTGAACTCCTGCACAAAACCCAATACCTAAACTCCTACTCAAACCCAAACCCCCCAAAAACCCAATACCCCCTTCAACCCCACTACCCCCCCACCGTTCCCCCCTCCACAATCCCAACCCTAACAGCAACCAA
>JAABUK010001186.1_pt1 | contig 50700 bp, 49 predicted proteins | sample 5559141 | NCBI WGS metagenome assembly JAABUK01 (sample SAMN10711869, study PRJNA513367) | rock metagenome | isolation source: Antarctica rocks | place: Antarctica: Victoria Land, Pudding Butte nord | collected 2016-01-03 | reverse complement strand
TGGCAGAGCTTGGCAAACTGCCCGTCATTGCCCACCGCCAGCACGAAGAAGCCGTCGGCGCAGGCGAACACGTCCTGCGGCTGGACGTTTGGGTGCCGGTTGCCGCCGCGCTGCGGAACCCGGCCGGAGACGAGGTGGTTCATCGCCTGGTTGGCCAGGAAGGCGGCCGACACATCGAGCATGGCGAGGTCGATGGTCTCGCCGAGCCCGGTTTCCGCGCGGCGGACCAACGCCGCCAGGATGGCGACCGTGGCGTACATCCCGGTCATCAGGTCCACGATGGGGACACCGACCTTCTGCGGTCCGCCGCCGGGCCGGTCGTCGCGCTCGCCCGTGATGCTCATCAGCCCGCCCATGGCCTGGATCGCGAAGTCGTACGCCGCCTGGTCGCTGCGCGGCCCGTCCTGGCCGAAGCCGGTGACGGAGCAGCAGATGAGCGCCGGCGTCACCGCCCGCAGCGAGGCGGCGTTGAGGCCGTACTTGGCCAAGGCGCCGGCCTTGAAGTTCTCGACGACGACGTCGGACCCCGCGGCCAGCGCCCGGATGATCGCCTGGCCCTTGGGCTTGGAGATGTCCACCGTGACGGAGCGCTTGCCGCGGTTCACGGCAAGGAAATAACCGGCCTCCTTGGTCGCTTCGCCGGCGGCGTCCTTGAGGTATGGCGGCCCCCAGCTCCGCGTGTCGTCGCCGGCGCCCGGCCGCTCGACCTTGATCACGTCGGCGCCCAAGTCGGCCAGGATCTGCGTCGCCCAGGGCGCCGCCATGATCCGGCCCAGGTCCAGCACGCGCACATGGGTCAGCGGCCCCATTCGCCGGCCGCCGCTCCTGCCGCTCGGTTCATCAGCCATCGACGACCTCCGTGGTGGGTCCCTACCCATGATCGAACGCGGTGGACTTCACCAGCGCATATACGTCCCCGCTCTCGATCAAGCCAAGCCGGGAGACCGCGTCCCGCGTCAGCCGGGCCAGCAGCGCCGTGGGCCCGACGCGCAGCGTAACGAACGCCTCGTGCGGGCCGGCAGGCTCGATGGCGGCGATGCGGGCCGGCAGGATGTTGTGGCTGCTGATCCCCTGCGGCCGTTCGGTCGCTAGCGCGACGTCGCGCGCCCGCAGCCGCAATCGCAGCCCGGTCCCCGCCGGCTCCGGCCGCAGCGGCACCTGAAGCTCGCCGCCGGCGAAGGAGAGGCGGGACAGGCCGCGGCCCGGGTCATGCGCCGCCACCACGCAGCGCAGCACGGCGCCGGCGTCGCGGCGCGCGCTGAGCGTCGGCAGGTCCGTCCGTGCCGCGAGGTCCTCGACCGGGCCGGACGCCTGCACCCGGCCATCCTCGATCAGCACCAGCGTGTCCGCCAGCCGGTCCACCTCGTCCAGCGCGTGCGTGACATAGAGGAGCGGGAGGCCCGCCACGTCCCGCAGCCGCTCCAGGAAGGGCAGGATCTCGGCCTTGCGGGGGCCGTCCAGCGACGCCAGCGGTTCGTCCATCAGCAGTAGCCGGGGACGCGACAGCAGCGCCCGGCCGAGCGCCACCCGCTGCCGCTCGCCGCCCGAAAGGGCGCGCGGCCGCCGGGTCAGTAGCGGCGCGATGCCCAGCAGGGCGACCACCTCCTCGAACCCCGGCCCGGTCGCCCCCTTGGGCGCCCGGCGCGCGCCATAGCGCAGGTTGGTCTCGACCGAGAGATGCGGCAGCAACTTCGCATCCTGGAACACGACGCCGCACCGCCGCCGTTCCGCGGCCACGTCGACCCGCGCTTCTGTGTCCAGCAGCACCGCCCCATCCAGCACGACCCGGCCGCTCTGCGGCCGCAGCAGCCCCGCCACGATGCCCAGCACCGTGCTCTTGCCGGACCCGGACGGCCCGAACAGCGCGGTGACGCCGGGCGGCGCCGTGAACGCGACGTCCAGCGAGAAGCCGCCGAACCCGTGCCGTGCCGCGACGTCGAGCGTCAACGGCCGAGCAGCCGGTGCATGCGCCGCGCGATCAGCTCCGAGAGCAGCAAGCCCAGCAAGGCCAGCACGAACGACACCGCCGACAGCTTCGCCGCGGTCGCCTCGCCCCCGGGCACCTGCGTCGCCGCATAGATCGCCAGCGGCAGCGTCTGGGTCTGCCCCTGGATGTTGGACGCGAAGGTGATGACAGCGCCGAACTCGCCAAGCCCCGCGGCAAACGCCACGACGGCGCCGGCCAGCACCCCGGGCGCCATCAGCGGCAGGGTGACGGTCAGGAAGCGGTCGATCGGCCCGGCGCCCAAAGTGCGGGCCGCCGCCTCCAGGCCGGGATCGAGGCCTTCCAGCGACAGCCGGATGGCACGGACCATGAGCGGGAACGCCATCACCCCCGTGGCGAGCGCGGCGCCGGCGCTGGTGAACACCAGCCGGATGCCGAACCATTCGTAAAGCAGCGACCCGAGCGGTCCTCGCACGCCGAAGATCAGCAGCAGCCCCCAGCCCACCACGACCGGCGGCATCACTAGCGGCAGGTGCACCAGCGCATCCAGCAGCGGGCGGCCGACGAAGCGCCCGCGGGCCAGCGCATAGGCCGCCAGCACCGCCAGCGGCAGGCCGAATGCGACGCTGCGGGCCGCGACCGAAAGGCTGAGCCGGACGGCTTGCCACTCCTCGGGCGTCAGCCAGTCGAGGACGATCACTCCCGTACGGAGAAGCCGAGCCTGCGATAGACCGGCGCCGCTTCGGGTCCCGTCAGGAAGGCGAGCAGCGCGCGCCCTTGCGGCGTATCGCCCCGCTTCGTCAGCGCGAAGGGGTAGCTGACCGGCGGGTGGGTGTCCTCGGGAAACGTGCCCACCACGCGCACACCCTTCGAGGCGGCAGCGTCGGTGGCATACACGATGCCCAGCGGCGCCTCCCCGCGCTCCACCAGCAGCAGGGCGGCCCGGACGTTCTCGGCGCGGGCGAGCCGGGGCACGATCCCGTCCCATGCGCCGAGCGCGGTCAGTGCCGCTTGGGCGTATTTGCCGGCGGGCACGCCGGCGGGGTCGCCGATTGCGATCCGGCCGGCCGGTCCCAGTCGCGCCAGCAGGTCCACGCCAGGCCCGATCGCGGCCTCCCCGGGCTGGTCGGCCCCAGGCTGGTCGGCCCCGGGCTGGTTGGCCGGTGCGATCAGCACCAGTCGATTGCCGAGCGGGCTGGTGCGCGTGCCGGCGGCCAGCAGGCCGCGCTGCTGGAGGTAATCCGCCCAGGACTCGTCGGCCGAGGCGAAGATATCGGCGGGCGCGCCCTGCTCGATCTGCCGCGCCAGCGCCGACGACGCGCCGAAGGCCAAGCGCGGGGCCGGGTTGCCCTTCGCCGCCCAGGCCTGGCGGAGTTCGTTCATCGCCTCGGTCAAGCTGGCGGCGGCCATGACCGTCACGGCCTGCGCATGGCCCGGCACCGGTGCCAGGATAAGCGCACAGGCAAACAACCAGCCGAACCGTCGATGCATGGTGGGCTCCGTTCCCCGCCCTGTTGCGTAATCCATAACGCCGTGCGGCGAAAGCTGGCCTGGCCTCCGGCGGCGCCCCCGCCGGAAAGATCGGCGGCCGCCGGGTCGTCGCGCCAGCGGTGAACGGAACCGACCTCGATCAAAGCAGGTGCAGCGCCCGCCCGACCGGCTGGTCCACCACTTCGGCCAGCGACTTCGGCTTAGCATAGAAGGCCGGGCTGATGGACCTTTGGAGCATGTGGCACGCCACAAGGGTTCCGGTGCGAACGAATGGCCAAAATACGCCGAGCGCTTTGTCACGCCGGCGGTCGACCGCAAAATCGAGCAGTCTGGCTTGCCAGTCCGTACCTTCCTGGCCCGGAAAGGCGACGTCCTCATGTGGCACGGGCGACTAATGCACCGCGGTTCGCTGCCTAGGGTGCCTGGCACGCCCCGCCGCTCGCTGATCACCCACTACTCCGGCATCAATCACAGGCCTGACATGCTGGCGCGAGAGCAAGAGCTTGGCGGTATGTACGCGCTCTTCGACCATGAATTCAGGTAGTACGAGATGTGTGCTGTTTCGTCTCGCGGTGGGGCGACCCCAAAGCGGGCAGGGTTCCGAGCCCGTTCAGACCGATTTCGCAGCCCGGATCACCTGTATCCGTCTGCCGAATTGCGTAAGTTCAACGACTTCGGCTGCCGGTGCGTCCGCGAGTGGGCGTATCATGGCGGATTCGTCAGGGTGAACCGCATTCCCGCCGCAAGCTGTGCGTCGGAAAACAGGGCGCGCGACATTGCCAGAACAAAGCCCTGCCGCATCGTGCTGGCGCCGTTTTCCAAGCAGTATTCCAGTCCGCGATCGATCTCACGCTCCGAGAGGCCGCGCTCGGTCAGCAGGCGGGCGAGCGCCAGAACCGAAGATCCGCTCAGCGTGCGCCCGCGGACAGTCTGCCCTCGCCTAGAGCCCGGCAAGGAAACCCTGTTCACATTTGGGTAGGATCGATATGGACACAGTTATGAGATTAGAGCATTCGATCCTGTCTGGCGATAAGGTTTTCGACACGCAGGCGGTGCCGTCGCGAACTTGGTGGAAATTGCCTGAGGGGGTCGTCACCGGCGGGATGATGGTTGCTCTGGTCAGGCTGCGAGGTCAACGGGAACCGGCTCGGTGAGCTTCTGGGCCAAGGTCTGCCACCCGTCGACCTTGCGCATGGTGATCTGGCCTGACGCCAACAGCGCCCAGAATAGCATCGCCGCAGTCTCGGCCGAGGGCAGCACGGTCTGCGTCTTGATGCGGCGCTTGAACTCCTCGTGAAGGCGTTCGATCGCGTTCGTGGTTCGTGCCGACCTCCACTCGCTCGAGGGCAGACGGAGGAAAGCAAACAGACGGTCGCCAGCCTCCTTCAGGCTCGCGGCCACCGCCGGGCAGCGTAGGCGCCACTTGCGCAGGAACGCCCGACGACGGTCCTGCACGGCTTTGGGCGTCTCGGCGTAGATCATGTCCGTGTCGTCGGCCGTGACCTCTTCATGCAGCGTATCCGGCGCATGGGCCAGCAAGTTGCGGTGCTTGTGCACCGTGCACCGCTGGGCTGGCACGTCGGCCCACAGGGCCGCCAAGGCCCGCTCCAGCCCGGCAGCACCATCGGTGATCAGGAACTCCGGCGTGCGCAGGCCGCGGACGACCAGGTCGTCGAGGATGCTGCGCCACGCCGCCTCGCTCTCGCCCCCTCCGCTGGCCATTCCCTCGGCTGCGCCGAGTGAACCTTGGGCCAGCTCCGCCCATGTTCTTGCTGGCAAGCAGCACTTTCTGCCCGTCGCGGCGCACCCCCAGCACGACCAGCAGCGAGATGCTGGTCGCCTTGCGATCCAACCGCACGCGCAGGACGGTGCCGTCCAGGATCAGGCGCACCACGTCCTCGCTGGCCAGGTCGCGCCGGGTCCATGCGTCCCAGTCTGTGCGTCCCAGTCTGTGCGCACCTTGCGCCAGGTGCGGCTGACCACGTCCTTGCCCACCGCACCCCCGAACAGGCCAGCAAGCGCGCGCTTGACCCGGCGCGTGTTGGTTCCGGACAGGCAGGCGCCGGCGATCACGCCTTCACCTGCCGGGTCATTCGGGCGTAGCGAGGCAGCGTGGCGCTGCGCCACTCCTTGGTGCTGCCGCCCTCGGCCGCCATCCGGGCGCGCGGCACGCTGATTTCCACCGGGCCGAATGAACCGAGCAGTTGGCGCTCGCGGGTCCGGAGGCCGAGTATGTTTGCGTCTCACGACGGCAGCACGTGCGTCATCGCTATGCGAGATGATGTCGCTCCGCCGGGGTCGAAGGCCGCATCACGCCTGAAAAGCATTCGTCGGAACATGAGAGGCCCGACCGGATCCGCCAGAATGGTCTTCGGTAGGGGAGGGCGGCAAGGCAATGCCGAAGCCGCTTTCCGAGCTGAGGTCGGGCGTCGGACTGGTTCATAGTACTGATGACGCCGTCGAAGGAAACGAGACGCGCCGAGGGAAGCGACCAGCCCGGACGGAGCCCGTGCGAGGCAGGCCAGGTCCGGACACAGAGCCGGGTTGCCCTGCCGCCCAGCCTCGCACGGGTGAACGCGGCGGCCCGCGCGGCCGTCCAGACCCGGTTCACGGCCCTGCTGCACCATGTTGACGTCGAGGCGCTCGAACGGGCGTTCCGGCGGCAGAAGCGGCGGGCGAGCGCGGGGGAGTCTGACGCGATCACGGTGGCCTACGAGCAGAGCCTGCAGGCCCACCTCCAGGACCTCTGCACGCGGGTCCACCCCGGGCGCTACCGGCCACAGCCGGTCCGGCGTGTTTATATCCCGAAAGCAGATGGCGGGCGGCGACCGCTCGGCGTGCCAACCCTGGAGGACAAGATCGTCCAGGGCGCGGTGGCCGAGACGCTGAGCGCCATCTACGAAGTCGACTTCCTCGGGTTCTGCTACGGCTTTCGGCCGGGGCGGAACCCGCAGCAGGCTCTGGCGTCGTTGCACACGGCGATCATGAGCCAGCGCGTGAACTGGGTGCTCGATGCCGACATTCGCAGCTTTTTCCACTCGGTTGACCACGAGTGGCTGCTGCGAATGCTGGCGCAGAGGATCGCCGACCCCCGAGTGCTCCGGCTGGTCCGGATGTGGCTCGAGGCCGGCATCCTGGAGAGCGATGAGTGGCACGAGGCGGAAAGGGGAGCGCCGCCAGGGCGGGCATCAGCCCGCTGCTGGCCAACATCTTCCTGCACTACGCCCTCGATCTCTGGGTCACGCGTCCCTGGACAGCACGAGCGGCCCGATGCGGGTGACGTCCGGGAAGAGCCGGGTGCGGGAAAGCCGCAAGCCCGGATCTGTAAGGGCGGAGCCGAATGGCCGAGCTACTTGACCGGCACCTACGCAGGCGACCTGCCAGGAGGATCAAAGACCAGCGCCTCACAGTCCGGAGCAGGAGCCGCCCCAGCGTTCGCCGCAGCTATGCCGGAGGCGAGTGTGCTCAGGAGCGGCTGCAAAATTGCGGCGTGGCTCGGACTCGTCCCGGGCGGCGCGCCAGCGGCGGCCCGAGCTAGAGCACGATCCGTGCTGATGGGCGCACGGCTCGCGCTCTAGCCTTTGTTTTTACGAGCATGTTCATCCGACGGGTGATCCCGTGTGGTCGGATCATGCTCTAAACCAGCAGGCCTGCCGTCGGGCTGGCGCTGCCTGCGGCTGCGCCCGCCGCAACCAGATAGCGGCGGGTGAACTGTTCCACGAAGGCCGGCGTCTTGAACTTGGCGAGGTTGACGCGATCCGTGATCGCCTTTTCCTGGGCCTCGATCGTCTGGAACGCGATCTGCTTGGGGATGCCGAGCGCCGTGGTCACCAGCTCGCGCAGCACGGGATCGCCGAGCACCTGGCGACCGCCGCACGGAATGCCGCAATCTCGCGCTTGGCCTGCGGCTCGGCAGCAGCCGCAGCGATGCCCTTGTCCCGGTTCTTGACCGCCTGTTGCAGGGCCGCGACCGGATTACCGCCCAAGGCCTGCGGCGTCCCATAAAGGGTGTCGAGCAAGCCGGCCCCGCCGTCGCCATAGGCCGAAGGGAGGAGTGTGCCGATCGTCATGGACCCATCTTACGACGGCTCGGGTTAACAAATCCCCAACGCTCAGCCGGTGCGCGCGATCAGCATATAGGGGTTTCCCTCCACCACGCCGGTCGTGATCGATAGCAGCGACGCCACCGCCGAGACGTCCAGGCCGGCAAAGGTAAAGGACGCATCCACCGGGCTGCGGCCGTCGGTCGAGGCGTGGATCGTCGCGCCCAGGTAGCCGGTCGTACCCTGGTCGGCCGACCAGGCGTAGGTGCTGGTTCCCGGGACGAACCCCCAAATGGTCGCCATGTCGCCGCGATGGAAGTTGACTACCGTGCTCCAGGTCGTGCCGCCGCCCCTGGCATCGACGAAAAAGGTATCGGTCCCGCCGTCGGTGCCCGTCGCACCCACCAGGAAGTTCGATCCCTGGCCGCCATCGAGGACATTGCTGCCCGCCGTCACCCGAAGCGCGTCGCCGCCGGACCCGCCCTTGAGGAACGAGCTCGGCACGTTGGACGCCATCGCCACCGCGTCCGGGCTCGACCAGATGTTCTGCCACCGCAACTGGGCAACGGGCCCGCTATAGCTCGCCCCATCCTGCACGCCAGAAACCGCGGCGGTGGTGTCGGTGTAGCTGAACCGCCGCGGCAGGTCGGCCGCCGCCATCACGGTGCCATCGGCAAAGCCGAGCGACTGCACATTGGCAAGCGTCGACGTCCCGCCGACGCCGGCCGCCAGAGGCGTCACCGTGATGGCGCCGCCGGCATAGCCGTAAGTGTATTGCGCCTCCGTCCCCGGCAGCCGCGCCGTATTGCGGCCGCCCCCGCCGTCGATCACGTCGTCGAACATGTTGAGCGTGAACGTGTCGTCGCCTGCACCGCCGATGGCCCGGTCGATCCTGGTCCCAAACGCGATCGAGATGTTGTTGGTCATCCCATCGGTGCTCGAGAAGCGACCGGGATTGAGGTCGATGTGCGACGCCGCGGCGAAGCCGGAAATGTCGATCGTGTTGTTCAGCCCGGCGTCCCAGAGCGTCACCACGGGATGGATGTCCTTGGTGAAGTCGAACGCGTCGAGCGTCGTGGTGTTATGGAAGCCGAACACCTGGCCCCCCCACAGCGGCGTCGCCACCGGTGCCCCATAAAGTCGCTGCACCGCCAGGACGTCGTATTGCATCGGCGTCTGCGCGACATAGGTGTGGCCGTCTGCGGCCCGCCAGGACGTCCCGGGCTGATAGAACTTCGCCGTGGTGTCGTCTGGCGAAATATACGACATGATCGTGCCGAGGCCGGTGTCCTCGGGCGCGGACTGGTCCCGGCTGCTGACGGCAACCCCGTCATAAGTGCCGGAATGCATCAAGCCCAGCACATGCCCGATCTCGTGCACCACGGTGCTCGGCCCGTAGCCGCCGCGGTCCCGATAGCTGTCGATCAAGCCGTAATTGCCGCTGGTATCCACCTCGATGGTGCCGCCGGTGGATATCGGGATGGACGTGCCGCCAACCACGCCCCCCAGGATGTACTCGGACCCGGCACGCGCCCCCGCGCTCGCCGGACGGCTGTATTTCACCGCGGCGGCCGTATAATCCACCTGCCGGAAGCGGACATTGGCGACCGCGCTCCAGACGGCGAAGGCCTGCGCGGTCGCGCGCACTTCCGAGGCCGTCCAGCCATAGGTAGGGTCCAGCCCATAAGTGATCGTCTTGCCGGGCCCATAGGCATGCGCGGTCCCGCTCGATGGATCGAACAGCGGACTGAAGGAGTCGCCGTTCCAGGACCAGCCGCTTCGCGCCACGAGCGTCCCGGACGCCTCGACGCCGGTCATGAAGGTAACCATGCCCAACCCGGCGGGTGTGGGCACTCCAACCGGAATAACTGCGTCAGCCATTCATGTCTCCGGCGATGACCGGTCTGTTGATCGCCGGCACGCTAACAGGGACAGGTTAACCATTCGTAACCGCCGCCGCTAGATAAACTGCCCCCGCAGGAAGCCGAGCGCGGGCAGCGGCTTCCAGGCGCGCGGCAGATCGGCCGGGCGGATCGGCGCCACGCTGTACAAGGGCGCCGGCTGGCGGCAGCCCTGCAGCAGGCTGGCGTAAGCGCGGATTTGCTGCTCCCGCCAAGCCCGGTCGGCCAAGGCGCGCTCGCGGCTGGGGAAAATCTCGGCCACGCGGCTGGCGCGCCCGATCGAGGCGACGACCGCCCATAGCGTGTCGTCCTTGCGGGGCTTGAACTCGACGACCGCGCTCATGGCCCGGATATTGGCAGGTGCTCCGGCCCGGGCAAGCCTAATATGCCCCGGCATCCAACCCGTTCGATGCACTTGCATCGAACCCGTTCGGCAGCACGCCCCGCGGCCGGATCAGGTCATAGGGCGCCACCGGCAGGTACTCGCCGCTCCCGGGCTGCGCCTGCACCCGGCCATCCAGCATCGCCACCTCGCCCCGGCGCACCGTCGCCACCGGCCAGCCGGTCACCTCGAGGCCCTCAAATGGCGTGTAGTCGATGGCGTGCTGCATCAGGGCGTTGGTGATGGTCACCCGCCGCGCCGGGTCCCATAGCACCACGTCGGCGTCGGCGCCGGGCATCAGGCTGCCCTTGCGCGGATGCAGCCCGAACAGGCGCGCCGGCTGCGTCGCGGTCAGCCGCACGAAGTCGCTGGCCGAAATCCGCCCCTTCGCCACGCCCTCGCTGAACAGCAGCGGCAGCCGGCTCGCCAGGCCAGGCACGCCGTTCGGGATGTCGCGGAAGTTCGCGTCCCGCCCGTTCACCCCCTTGCCGCGCGGCCCCTCGAAGCTCCAGCCGCTATGGTCGCTGCTGACCACGTCCAGCGTGCCCAGCCGGATCGCCTGCCAGAGGCCCTCGGTGGCGGCAGCGTCGCGCGGCGCCGGACTGCACATGAACTTGGCGCCCTCGAACCCCGGCCGGTCCAGGCTCTCGGTCGACAGCACGAGGTATTGCGGACACGTCTCGCCCCAGACCAGCAGCCCGCGTCGCCGCGCCCGCGCGATCTCGTCGGCCGCCTCCGGGCAGGAGACGTGGAACACCTGGATCGGCTGGTCCACCAACTCGGCCAAGGCGATGGCCCGCCCGGTCGCCTCCCGCTCCACCACCGGCGGACGGGCCCAGGCATGGTATTTCGGCGCGGTCAGCCCGGCCGCCAGCAGCGCCTCCGTGCGCCAGGCGATGGCGTCGTAATTCTCGCAATGTACCGTCACCAGCGCGCCGGAGCGCCGGGCGGCGGCCAGCACGCGGAGATACTGCCGGTCGTCCAGCCGCAGCGGATCGTAGGTCAGGAACACCTTGAAGCTGCGCACCCCGCCGGCCACGATGCCCGGCAGCTCCGCCAGCACCGCGTCCGTCGGGTCGGTCACGATCTGGTGGAACGCGTAATCCACCATCGCCCGCCCCGCCCGCACCCGGTACTCGGCAAGCGAGGGCCCGATGGCCCGGCCCTTGAACTGCGTGGAAAAGGTGACGACGCTGGTGGTGCCGCCGGCCAGGGCCGCGCGGCTGCCGGTCTCCCAGGTTTCCTCGTCCGCGCCGCCGCTCTCCTGCAGCTGCTCGATGTGGCAATGGCTGTCCACCCCGCCCGGCATCACCAGCAGCCCGCCCGCGTCCAGCGTACGCGCGCCCGCAAGCCGCTCGCCCAGGGCCGCGACCCGTCCGCCGCTTATGCCGACATCGGCGCGGAATTGCTCGGCCGCGGTCACCACCGTGCCGCCTCGTATGACCAGATCGAACTCGTCCACGCGCCCTCTCCCCTCCCCAGAAGCAAGGATCGCCCGCAGGGCAGGGTCCATGCAACTTGCGCTTCCCGGCCGGCGTATGCGTGCCGACCCCAGGAAACCCCGCCTCACCATGAAAATCTTCAAATGCCAGTATTGCAGCCAAATGCTGTTCTTCGAGAACCGCACCTGCGAGCGCTGCAGCCATCGCCTGGGATTCCTCGCCGAACCGGCCGAGTTGAGCGCGATCGAGACCCGCGACGGCGTCCGGTGGCGGGCGCTGGCCGCCCCGGGCAAAACCTGGCGCTTCTGCGACAACGCGGAACGCGACGCCTGCAACTGGCTGGTGCCGGCGGACGGCGGCGACCGTTTCTGCGAGGCCTGCCGGCACAATCGCACCGTGCCCGACCTCTCCAGCGAAAAGAACGTGCGCGCCTGGCGCCAAATGGAGATCGCCAAGCACCGCCTATTCTACACCCTGCTGCGCCTCCGCCTGCCGGTGCCGAACCGCGCCGACGACCCGGAACGCGGATTGGTGTTCGATTTCCTCAACGACCCTACCGACCCCAGCGGGCCGAAGGTGCTGACCGGGCACGATGAAGGCCTGATCACGCTGTCCCTCGTCGAGGCCGACGACGCCGAGCGCGAAGCCCGGCGGACCAGCATGGGCGAGCCCTACCGCACCCTGCTGGGCCATTTCCGCCACGAAGTCGGCCATTACTACTGGGACCGCCTGGTGCGCGACGAAGGGCGCCTGGCCGAATGCCGCGCCGTGTTCGGCGACGACGAGGCGGATTACAACGAGGCCCTGAAACGGCACTACGCCGAGGGCGCCCCCACCGGCTGGCAGAACTCGTTCGTCAGCACCTACGCGACCACCCATGCTTGGGAGGACTTCGCCGAGACCTGGGCGCATTACCTCCACATCATCGACAGCCTGGAGACCGCGACCGCCTTTGGCATCGAGGTCCACCCGATCATCAGCGGCGACCGCGGCCTGCACGCCGAGGCCTGGGTCGACCCCTACGCCGCCGGCGGCTTCGACCGCCTCATCGGCGAATGGCTGCCGCTCACCTACGCCATGAACGCCATGAACCGCAGCATGGGGCTGAACGACCTCTACCCCTTTGTGCTGAGCCCGGCCGTGATCGTCAAGCTCGGCTACATCCACGACCTGGCGCACGCGCCGCGCACGATTATGTATCAGGCCGCCTCGTCCAGCGCGAAGCGGCGGCAGTGCTCGAGATAGGCGGCCTCGTGCGCCGCCATCAACTCGACGGTCGCCGCCCATAGCCAGCCCGGCGCGTCCAGCGTCTTGCTGCGACCGCGCTTGAGCTCCGCCTGCCAGCGCCGCCGACTCGGCGGATCCATCTGCCGCGCATGGGCGTGGCCCACCACGCCGGCCAGGAAATGCGCCACCGCCATCGCCTCGTCGCGGTCGACCTGCGCGATCTCCACCTTGAGGTCCTGCGGCCGCAGCTCGCGCAGGAACACCGCCCGCTCGCCCAGCCGCGCCGCCAGCATCCGCTCGCCCAAATGCGGCGCCAGGTGCCGCGCGCCCTCCACCACGCGCTCGGCGTTGTCGCGCGGCATCCGCGCCTTGGGGCTGCGGGGCGCGGCCGCCTGCACCGCCTCCTTGATGTCGATCAGGCATTGCTCCCGCGCGCCTACGCGCACCAGCACCGCCGCGCGCAGCCGGCCCAGCGAGCTGCACCCCTTCACCCAATAGGCCGCGTCCAGCAGCTCGATCTCGGCCCGGTCGTCCCGCTTGTGCAGCAGGGTGACCAGCTGCCGCACGTCGTCCCGGGCGAACAGCCCGGCCAGGTCGGCCGATTCCTCCGGCGAGAGCGGCCAAAAGCGCTTGCCCAACGGGATGCTCGGCCGCTCGTCGCCGATGCGCTCGCGGGCGAGGTGCTTCCAGGAACGGCCGAGCGCCTCCTGCATCACCAGATTCACCGTGCCGGGGCTGCCCGCCCGTTCCGATGCGCCGTCGAAGGCGCCCTCGTAGCCGTCGATCAGTTGCTCCAGGATGCGCACGGTCGTCACCCCCGGCAGGTCGGAGCCACGCGCGGCGCTGGCAAGCGAGAGGCCGAGGCGGATCAGGTCATGCGCCGGGTTGCCGATCACGGTCTGGTCGAGGTCGCGGATCTGGATTTCCACCTGGCCGGCGGCATTGGCGACCGGCCCCAGATTGCCGACATGGCAGTCGCCGCAAATCCAGATCGGCGGCCCGTCCGGCACGGCGGCGCTGACTGCGGCCAGCCAATCGTAGAACTTGGCGGTGTTGCCCCGCACATAGGCATGGGCGGACCGCGCCATCTTGAGGTTGCGGCTGGCCGCCAGCAAAGCGGGGCGCTCGTTCGGCGTGACATGAGTAGACGTGACATGAGTAGACTGCGGCATCCCGGAGCAACGGCGCCGTAGCATCGTTGGTTTTGCGCGGCCGGCCCCCCGGTGCCACAATTGAGTTCCTTCTGCCCCGGAGCGCCCAATGCCCCTCGACGACACCGGACCGCGCCGCCAAGCCCGCAACGTGCTCGGCGGCGCGCTAGAGCTGTGCTCGCTCGACCCGCGGACCGGCTTCACCCGCACCGGCTGCTGCGAGACCGGGCCGGAGGACGTCGGCAGCCACACCGTCTGCGCCGAGATGACGGCCGAGTTCCTGGCCTTCAGCCAGAGTCACGGCAACGACCTCAGCACGCCGCATCCCGAATGGGGCTTCGCCGGCCTCAAGCCCGGCGACCGCTGGTGCCTCTGCGCGCCCCGCTGGCAAGAGGCGCTGCAGGCCGGGTCGGCGCCGCGCGTGGTGCTGCAGGCGACCCATGCCGTGGCGCTGCAGCATTGCGCGCTCGACGACCTGCAACGCCACGCGGTCTAGAGCACGATCCGTGCTGATAGGCGCACGGCTCGCGCTCTAGCCTTTGCTTTTACGAGCATGTTCATCCGACGGACGATCCCGTGTGGTCGGATCACGCTCTAGGCGCAGCTCCCTGGCCTACCCCAGGAACGGCGCCTTCAGCAGCAGCTTGTTCTCCTGCTTCTCCAGGTACCCCGCCTCGCTGCTCACCTTAAGGTAGTGTTGCCACTCCGCATCGGCCTGCATCGCCGCCCGCTTCTTGGCGCGGTCGTCCACGCTGTCATAGGCCCAGATATGCACATACTGGTTCACGTTGCCCACCTCGGTCATCGCATACAGCACGGGCTGGCCGAGATGACGGCTCTGCGCCTTGAAGCCATGGGCGGCGTACAGCTCGAGCGCCTTGCGGATCGTGCCGGGCTTGCAGGTATAGGTGCGGTGGTCATACAGCATCGTGGCTTCCTCCCTGGACGCCATGCAGCCTACGCGCGCCGCCATCCCTGTGTAAGATGCCAGGCATGAAGGCCATCGCCTGCACGCTGCTGACCGTTGCGCTCGCGCTTGCCCTGCCCATGCTCATCCCGGGGGCAGCGCGCGCGCAGGCCACGTTGCTCAACGTCTCGTACGACCCCACGCGCGAGCTGTATGCGGCCATCAACCCGCTGTTTGCCGCCGCCTGGAAGGCGCAGACCGGCCAGGCGCTGCAAATCCGCACCTCCCACGGCGGCTCCGGCGCCTAGGCCCGGGCCGTGATGAACGGGCTCGAGGCCGACGTGGTCACCCTGGCGCTGCAGCCGGACATCGACGCCATGACCTGAAGCCGCCAGCGGCCTCGCCGCGCAATTCCTCTCCCCCGCGTAACCTTATAGCGCGAGAAGGCGAACCCTCTCCATGCGCAGTCCCCTGCCTGCCCTCCTGCTGCTGGCCCTCGCCGCCAGCCCTGCTGCCGCGGCCGAACGGCTGCTGGTCGTCGAGCTGTTCACCTCCCAGGGCTGCTCCTCCTGCCCGCCGGCCGATGCCCTGCTGGCCGAGCTGGCGCGCACCGATGCCACGCTGCTGCCCCTCGGCTTGCACGTCACCTACTGGGACCGGCTCGGCTGGAAGGACCCGTTCTCGCTGCCGCAAGCCACCGAGCGTCAACGCCGCTACAGCGCGCAGCTCGGCCTCGAGGGCGTCTATACGCCGCAGATGGTGATCGGCGGCCAGCACCAGGCGATCGGCTCCGACCGCGCCGCCGTGCGGGCCGCGCTCGCCGAGGCCCGGCGCGACGCCCGATCCGTGCCGCTCACCCTGGCGACCGACCCGGCCGGGCTGCGCATTCAGGCCGGAGCAGCCAGTGGGGCCGGCGCAGCCAATGGGGCCGGCGCAGCCAGCGGGGCCGGCACGCTCTATTTGGTCGGCTTCGACGCGCAGCACGCCACCAAGGTCCAGGCCGGCGAGAATGGCGGCCGCACGCTGCCAGAGGCCAATGTCGTGCGGTCGTTCGCGGCTGCCGGGCCATGGCGGGGGGCCGCGCTCTCGGTGGCGCTGCCGCGGCCGCCCGGCGAGCGCGTGGCGGTGCTGCTGCAAGCCGATGACGGGCGTATCCTCGGGGCGGCGACGCTGCCTTAGCCTATGCCGCCTGGCGCTTGGCGACCGCGGCCGGCAGCAGCAGCTCGAGCTTGGCTTCTTCGTCCGGCTCGCCTTGCACCATCGCCAGGTCGGTATAGGCGGCAGCGGCGGGGTCGCGGCGGATCGAGCGCGCCATCATCGCCAGACGCACCGCCAGCCGCGCAATGGCGGCGTGCTTGCGCACCACCTCCCATGCGAACGCCGGCCAGAACACCCAGGCGGGCGGCCGTGGCAGGCCGGGGCGCCGCTCGGATGGATGCTTCAGCCGGATGACGCCGCCCTGCAGCGGATGCACGTTCTCGATCGGCACCGTCCCGGCGAAGGTGATCAGCAGCCGCACCAGGCTGCCCATCGGCACCCCGGTGGCCGCCGCGCGGCGCATCAGCGTCCGCAGATGCGCCGGCGAGTAGTAGATCGACCATGCATCGCGGTAAATCCCCTCCCATTCCGCCTGGCTCATCTTCGGATGCGCCGTGCAGACGTGCTCGATGTCGTAGGTGTTCAGGTCCGGATCCATCGCCACGCCCTGGCGCCACAGCGTCTGGTGATCCTCCGAACCCGGCAGCGGCGTCAGGCAGAAGAACTCCAGCACATCGATGGGCAGCTCGCGCTGGATGATCTCCAGGTCGTGCCGGATCGAGGCCGGCGTATCGGCCGGGAAGCCCAGGATATAGCCGGCCAACGTGATGATGCCCTGCGCCTTCCAGGCCAGCAGCATCTTGCGGTATTCGGCAATCTTGTTCTGCCGTTTCTTCGCGCCCAGCAGGTTGGTTGGATTGATGTTCTCCAGCCCGATGAACACCCGGGTCACCCCGGCGCGCTTGGCCTTCTCGATGAAGCGCGGGATCTTGTGGCACAGCGTATCGACCTGGATCAGCAACCCCAGCGGGATTCCGTCCCGCTCGCGCAGCAGGATCAGCCGGTCGAAGATCGCCTCCCAGTCCCGGTTGCGGGCGAAGTTGTCATCGGTGATGAAGAACTTGTGCACCCCCTGCGCCCAGTTCAGCCGCACCAGGTGCTCCACGTCGTCCGCCGAGCGGTGGCGCGACTTGCGGCCTTGCACGTTGATGATGGTGCAGAACGAGCACTGGTAGGGGCAGCCCCGTCCCGCATCGAAGCTCGTGCTCAGCCCGAGCGTCCGCCCGACATAGCGTTTCGGCAAGAAGGGCACCGGAGTCGCGCTGATCGAAGGCAGGTCGTTCATGTAGTTGTAGAGCGGCGCGAGCCGCCCGGCCGCGGCATCCTGCAGCAGCACGTCGAGCCGCCCCTCCAGTTCGCCCGCGAACATCGACACGCCCATCGCCCGGCAGTCATCCAGCCCGAGCGCATGCTCGTCGATCATCGAGATCACGCCCGAGACATGGAAGCCACCCATGGCGACCGCGATCCCAGCCTCCCGGAACGGCCGGGCGATGTCGAGCGCGCGGGGGAACTGGTTCGACTGTACCCCGATCAGCGCCACCAGCCCGAACCCGGCATTGGCCCGGAACAGCCGCAGCAGCGCCGGGGTATCGACCCGCGTGTTGGTCTCGTCGATCGCGGCGATATCGATTTCGGTGTCGGCGCCCAGCACGCCCCGCTCGGCGCATTCGGCCGCGATGCTATAGACCGAGGCGAGCGAGTTCGACGGGATCATCGACCGCCACCAGCGGATCACGTAGCCGTCGTCGTCGTAGTGCGACGGCTTGATAAGGACGAGCTGGAACCGCTTGGTCATGCCCGCACATAACACGGCTGGGCCAAATAGTGCAGGCTCTCGCCGCGTTAGTACCTTTTATACGGCAGGAACTTGCCCGACATCGTCATCCGCACCCGGTCGCCCTTCTGGTCGGGCTGGCGCTCCATCGTCATGTCGAAGTCGATGGCGCTCATGATCCCGTCGCCGAACTCCTCGTCACGCAAGAAGCTTCAATACATCAGCCGTACATCCAGCAGGTTGCGCATGTCCGCCCGCCGCCCGTCCAGCCAGCACCCGAGGTTATGGCAGAAGATGGACGTGATCCGCGCGTTCTCCCGCCCCACCGTGCTCGCCGAATGCGGGCTGATCAGCACGTTCGGCAACCCCCAGAGCGGGCTTTCCGCCGGCAGCGGCTCCGGGTCCGTTACATCCAGCGCGGCGAACGCCACCTGGCCCGATTGCAGCGCGGCCACCAGCGCCACGTGATCCACCGCCTGGCCCCGCCCGATGTTCACGAACAGCGCGCCCGGCCGGAGCGCGGCGAAGGCGGCCGCGTCCACCATGCCCTCCGTCTCCGGCGTATGCGGCACCGTCACCACCAGGGCGTCGGCCATCGCCAGCGCGACATGCAGTTCGCCGACCGGCATCACCGCGTCGAACAGCGCGTCATGCGCCCGGCTGCGCGCCGGGTCGCGCGCCACCGCCACCACCCGCATGTCGAGCGCCCGCGCCACCCGGGCGCACCCCCGCGCCAGGTCGCCCGCGCCGATCAGCACGAGGGTGCGCCCGGCCAGGTCCTCGCCGCTGTAGCGCTCCCACCGTTTCGCCCGCTGCTCCGCCCGCAGCCGGTCGAACCCCCGCAAATGCGACAGCAGCGCCATGAACACCCACTCAGCCAGCGGCCCCGCATGCACCCCCCGCGCCGTGGTCACCAGGATCCCCAGCCGGTCCAGCCCCAGCCGCGCCACCGCCGGGCCGACGCCGGTGCTGGTGGTCTGCACCCAGGCGAGCCGCGAGAGATGCGGCAGGTCCTCGGCGGCCGGCAGGTCGAACAGGATGTTGGCCCGACCCAGCATGCCTTGCCAGCGCGCCTGCTGGTCCGGCGAGCGCTGGAACGGTCCGCCCTTGTGGTCGGCCGGGAACCGCGGCGGCGGCAGCAGATGGGCGTCGTGCAGCACTTGCAGCCGGTCCGGCGCCAGGGCGCGCAGCCGCGCCACGTGCTCGTCCTCCAGGGGCGAGGCGATCAGCACGATGGCGGGATTGTTCGGCATGGCGAATCCGACCATGCCGAGTCCCCTGGGTCAACGCATTAAGGTCAACGTATTATGGTTGGCCGGTTATGGTTTGCCGGGGGCGGCGCTAAAACGTTAGGAGCGGGCCAGAAACGCCTTGAACCGCTGCGCCACCTCATGCGGCGCCACCGTCGGCCGCCCCAGTCTGTCCATCGAGCCCGGCCGGATGCGGACATGCACCAGCACCGGGCCATCCATCGCCAGCGCCGCGGCAAACGCCCGCTCGAACCCGGCCAGGTCGTCGCACGCCAGCGCCGCCCGGTAGCCGCAGGCGAGCGCCACCCCCGAGAAGTCCACGCAAGGCGACGCCGTCGCCTGCCCGCCGGTGCTGTCGTGCACGCCGTTGTCGAGCAGCAGGTGGATCAGCCCCGCCGGCCGGTAGGCGCCGATGGTCGCCAGGCTGCCCAATTTCATCAGCGCCGCGCCGTCGCCATCCAGCACGACCACCTTGCGCGCGGCGTTCAAGGCCACCCCCAGCCCCATGCCGCTGGCGCAGCCCATCGATCCCACCTGGTACAGATGCTGCTCCCGGTCGGCCAAGGTGAACAGCTCGCGCCCGCACTTGCCCGTGGTGGCGACCACGGCGGCCTCCCCGGGGATGCCGGCCAGCAGCCGCTCCAGCACCGCCGCCCGCGCCGGCCGCTCGCCATGGGCGCAATGGTCCCCGCGCTCGCCCGGGGGGGGCGGCGCCAGCCGCGCCTGGTCCAGCCCGCTCTCGGCCACGCTGTCCCTGTGCATGACCAGCGCGAACGGCTGGCCGCCCGCCATCGCCGCCCCGGCCGCGTCCAGCGCCGGGCCGATCTCGGCTTCGCCCTGCGGGAACACGCCCTGCGGCACCTCCATGGTGCGCAGCAGGTCCTGCGTGATCCAGCCCATAAGCGTGTGCTGCGGCTCGTCCGCCTGGCCGGGCTCGCCGCGCCAGGTCACGATCAGCAGGGTCGGAATGCGGAACGGGTGATTGAGCGAGGTGAGCGGGTTGACCGCGTTGCCCAGGCCGGAGTTCTGGCACATCACGACCGTCTGCCGCCCCGCGAGCCAGGCCCCGGCAGCGATGGCCACCGCCTCCCCCTCGCTGGCTGCGCCCACATAGGCCAGGGTGCGGCTGCTCGCCACCTGGTTGATCAGTGGCGTCAGGTAGCTGCAAGGCACGCCGCTGTAGAAGTCCAGGCCCCGCGAGGCAGCCGCTTGGAGGAACAGCTCTCCAGGGATCAAGGGAAGTTCCGGGCGTCGGCCAGATCGGGCATCGTGTCCACGTCCAGCCAGTGCCCGGTCACGTAATGCACCCCCACCGGATGCCGCGCCGCGATCCGCGCGATCAGCGCCGGCATGTCCGCCTGGGCGAGGCTGCCATCCGCCTGCATGGCGGCCAGTTCCGCCCGGATCAGCGCGCTGCCGGCCGCCGTCGCCCGCAGCAGCCCGATCCACTCGCCCTGCACCGCGCCCGCTTCGCCAATCGCCAGCAACCGCACGGGCTGCTCGTCCATGTCGGTGGGCGAATACGCCCGGTCTGCCCGCACCAGGTCCCGCACATTGGCCGGCCGCGCGCCTGCCTGCCCGCCCCCTGCATCGACGGCCACCACGATGTCGCCGGGCACGGCCAGCATCCCGTCCAGGATGTAGCGGCGGAACAGCATGTCGCCATACACCACCACGCTGTCGCCGATCAGCCGGTCCGCCGCCTGCGCCAGCGACGCCGCCTCGCCCGTCGTCTCGAACAGCGCGTTGTCCACCGTGCGGATGCCGGGCAGCCGCACCGCGTCCTTGCGGTAGCCGCGCACGACCGTCACGTCGCGCACCCCGGCGCCAGAGAGCGTGTCGACCAAATGCTGCAGCAGCGGCTTGCCGCGCACGTCGATCATGCACTTCGGCCGGTCCGCCGTCAGCGCCTCCAGCCCGGTGCCGCGCGCCGCCGCCAGCACCACGGCCCGCGCCGGCGCGACCTCCGGCAGATAGCGGCGGCCCGCCGCCTCCAGCTCGTCGTTGCCCATCAGCCGGAAGATGTCGGCCACGCTCGCCACGCGGTCCTCCACCTCGTGCAGGCTCTCATCGGCCGCGATCTGCCGCGCCGTCTGCCGCATCGCGGTCAAGGAGGCGCGCAGCAGGTGGTTGGCCCAGATCACGGTGGAGATGCCCGCGCGGCGGAACACCTCGGTGGGCGTCGCGTGATACATGGTGGGCACGATCACCACCGGGCAGCGGTTCGCCCAACGCTCGGCAAACTCCACGATCTCCGCCGCGACCGCCTTCTTGGAATGGATCAGCACCGCATCCGCCCCGGCCGCGTGATACGCCTCCGCCCGCCGCAGCGCCTCCGCCATGCCATGGCCGGAAATCAGCGCCTCGATGCGCGCGACCAGGCAGAAGGCGTCGCTGGTCTGCGCGTCCTTGCCCGCGCGGATGCGGCCACAGAACTCGGCGACGTCGGCCAGCGGCTGCGCCTCGCCGAGGAAGGAATTGGTCTTGGGGAACAGCTTGTCCTCGATGCACACCCCGGCGATGCCCCGCTCGCCCAGCTTGCGCACCAGCCGGCGGACATTGTTGAAGTTGCCGTAGCCGGTGTCGCCATCGACCAGGATCGGCAGGCTGGTGGCGTCGGCCATGTATTCCAGCATGTCCAGCACCTGGGTCCAGGACGCCTCGTTGCTGTCGCGCAGGCCGAGCATGGCGGACATCGACAGGCCCGAGGCCCAGACGCCGGCAAACCCCGCCTCCTGCACGATCTTGGCCGAGAGCCCGCTATGCGCCTCCATCAGGAAGCTGAGCGCGGGCGCGTGCAGCAGGCGCCGCAGCGCCTCGGCGCGCATGGTGGCGGTAGGCTGGGACGGGGGCAGGTTCTGGGACGGGGGCAGGTTGATGTCGGGCATCGGACGGATCCTCCGCCGGGCAAGGGAGGCCCGGCGTGCCGCACTAGTCCTTCTGTCGCGGTACCGTCAAGGAAGCGTCGTGCCCTGGCAACGAGCGCCGGTTCGGGTTAAGGCTGCGGCCATGCAGGCCGACACAGCACACGCCGTCATCCTCGCCGCCGGCGTCGGCCGGCGCCTTAACGGCAGCGCCGGCCCCGTGCCCAAGGCGTTGCTGGCGTTCGGCGGCCGCTCGCTGCTGGCCCGGCACCTCGCCGCCCTGCGCGCCGCCGGCGTGCCCGACATCACCGTCGTCATCGGCTTCGAGGCCGACCAGGTCCGCGCCGCGGTCGGCGGCGAACCCGGCGTGCAGCTCGTGCCGAACCCCGACTACCGCGAGGGCAGCGTCGTCTCCCTCTGGGCCGCGCGGGACGCGCTGGCCGCCGGCCGCCCCGTCATCTTGATGGACGCCGACGTGCTCTACGACCGCCGCCTCATGGCGCGCCTGGTGGGCAGCTTGCACCCCAACGCCATGCTGCTCGACCGCGACATCGAGCCCGGCGACGAGCCGGTGAAGCTCTGCATCCAGGGCGGCCGCATCGTCGATTTCCACAAGCGCCCGCAAGCTGTGCACGACTGGCACGGCGAGAGCGTGGGCTTCTTCCGCTTCACTCCCGCGGCCGCCGCTGACTTGGCCCGCCGGGCCGGCGACTACGTGCGGGATGGCCGCCGCGACATGGAATACGAGGAGCCGATCCGCGACATGATCCAGGCCAATCCCGCCCAGTTCGGCTTCGAGGACGTCACCGGCCTGCCCTGGACGGAAATCGACTTCCCCGAGGATGTCCGCAAGGCCGAGGGCCTGCTCCCGCGGCTGGTGGCGTGATGCCGGACGACATGCGGCTGGCCGCCCGCCCCGCCGGCGCTTCGGCCGGGCCAAGCCCGGCCGGCCTCGCCGCCATGCAACGCGACGGCTACCTGGTCGTGCGCGGCTTTTTCGACACGCGGGAAACGGCGGACCTGCTCGCCTGGACCGAGCAGATCAGCACCGCGCCCGAGCTGCCCGGCCGCCACATGGTCTACTACGAGGACAGCCTCACCGAGCCCGGCCGCCGGGTCGTGCAGCGGATCGAGAACTTCTGCCCCTTCCACCTCGCCTTCGACGCCCTGGTCCGCCGCGGCCGCCTGCTGGATTGGACCAGCGCCCTGCTGGCTGGCCCCGCCGTGCTGTTCAAGGAGAAGATCAACTTCAAGCTGCCCGGCGCCGACGGCTTCAAGGCGCACCAGGACCAGCAGGCCGGCTGGACCAAATACGCCCCCCTGTTCATCACCGCGCTGGTCACGATCGATCCCGCCACCATCGAGAATGGCTGCCTCGAGATGGTGCCCGGCCGCCACCGCGAAGGCCTGATCGGCGCGGAATGGAGCCCGCTTTCGGAAGAGGGCCTGGACCTCGTCTCCGTCCCCACCCAGCCCGGCGACGTCATCTTCTTCGACAGCTTCGCCCCGCACGCGAGCAAGCCGAACCTGACCGATGCGCCACGCCGCATCCTGTACCTGACCTACAACGCGGCCGAATACGGCGACCATCGGCTGCAATACTTCGCCGACAAGCGCGCCGCGTTCCCGCCGGACGTGGAGCGGACGGGGACCGAGACCTACACCTTCCGGGTCTAGGCGAACGCCCAGCGCCGCGTGCGCGCTAGGCGAACGCCCAACGCAGCGTGCGCGCGATGCCGAGCGTGCCGGCGCGGACCAGGGGGCGGCCCAGCGCCGGGCTCGGCAACCCGTGCAGGCGCCGCGCCCAATCCGGCAACAGGTCGAACCCGGCTTGCATGGTCAGGGCCTGCAGCGGCTCCGCCATCAGGCTTGGCGCGCGCTGCGTCAGCACCAGCCGCGCGACCTCGCGGGTCCGCGCGTCGCACCGCAGCTGCGGCCGCATGTCGTTGATCAGCCGCCGCGCCTCCGCCCGGTTGCGCGGGACCGGGTCTGCGCCGAGCGCCGATCCCACCTGCGTCATCTCGGCGAAATACCGGTCCTGATCCGCCGCGGACATCCTAGGCTCGGCATAGCGCACCCAGGCACCGAGGAAGCTGGTCGTCTCCGTCACATGGACCCAGGCCAACAGCGACGGGTCGTTGGCTTCATAGGGGTCGCCGCTCGGCAGCACCCCGCGGACCCGGCCGTGGATGCCCCGCACCCGGGCGATCGCCGCCTCGGCTTCGCCCCGCCCGCCATAGGTGGTGAGCGCGATGAAGCGCGCCGTGCGCCGCAGCCGGCCGTGCATGTCGGTCCGGAAGCCCGAATGGTCCCACACCCCTGCCAGCACGGCCGGATGCAGCATCTGCAGCAACAGGCCGGCGATGCCGCCCACCATCATGGTGGTGATGTCGCCGTGCACGCGCCAGGCGACCGCGCGGGGGCCGAACAGGCCGTCCGGGCGCCGAACCACCGGCGTCTCGCCGCGCGCGCGGTTGTTGAACAGCGCGGCGACCTGGCCGGCGATCGCCGCCTTGAGCGGCCGCGCGAGCGCATTTGCGGGGGCAGGAGTGGTCATGCCCTTGAAATAGGGTGCATTGCGGGTTCGGGGAGTCCCCGGGAGCAGCCGCTACGGCCCCTTGATGATGGCCTTGATCCGGCTCGCGAGCGCCTCGAGCGCAAAGGGCTTGGTCAGCACGTGCATGCCCGGCTCGAGCTGGCCATTGCCGATCACGGCGTTCTCCGCGTAGCCGGTGATGAACAGCACCTTCAGCCCGGGCCGCGACATCCGCCCGGCCTCGGCAAGCTGGCGCCCGTTCATGCCGCCGGGCAGGCCCACATCGGTGATCATCAGGTCGATGCGCGCGTTGGAGCGGAGCGCCTGCAGCCCCGCCACGCTATCGGCCGCCTCGAGCGCGACATAGCCCAGGTCCTGCAGCACCTCCGTTACCAGCATGCGGATGGATGGCTCGTCATCGACGACGAGCACCGTCTCGCCCTGCTCGGCCCGCGGCGCCTCGGCCAGCTCGGGCAGGGGCTCGGGGCCCTCGGCCTCGCCGAAGTGCCGCGGCAAATAAAGGCACACGACCGTGCCCTCGCCCAGCTCGGAGTAGATGCGGGCCTGGCCGCCGGATTGCCGCACGAAGCCGTAGATCATCGACAGGCCGAGCCCGGTGCCCATGCCGAGCGGCTTCGTGGTGTAGAACGGATCGAAGGCGCGGCGCACGACCTCCGGCGACATGCCGGTGCCGGAGTCGGTCACGTACAGCGAGACATACTGCCCGGGCGGCAGCTCGCGCTCCCGGGCGGCGTGCTGGTCGATCCACCGGTTGCTCGTCTCGATCGTCAGCCGCCCGCCCCCCGGCATCGCGTCGCGGGCGTTGATGCACAGGTTGAGCAAGGCGTTCTCGAGCTGGTTCGGGTCCACCAGCGTCGCCCACAGCCCGGCGGCGCCGACCACCTCGATCGCAACCGAAGGGCCCACCGTCCGGCGGATCAGCTCCTCCATGCCGCTCACCAGCCGGTTCATGTCGGTCGCCTTGGGGTCGAGCGTCTGCCGGCGGGAGAAGGCCAGCAGGCGGTGCGTGAGCGCCGCAGCCCGCCGCGACGCCCCCTGCGCCGCGGCGATGTAGCGTTCGAGGTCGTGGACCCTGCCCTGCGCGATCCGCGCCAGCAGCAGCTCCAGGCTGCCGCTGATCCCGGTCAGCAGGTTGTTGAAGTCGTGCGCCAGGCCGCCGGTGAGGTGGCCCACCGCCTCCATCTTCTGCGATTGACGCAGCACGTCCTCGACCCGCTCGCGTTCGGCAATCTCGCCCGACAGCCGGTCGCGGGCCTCGGCCACCTCCCGCAGATGCAGCTTCTGCTCGGTCAGGTCCGTCACCACGCCGCACAGCAGCGCCGTGCCGCCATCGCTCAGCACGCTAAGCGAGAGATAGACCGGCACCCGGGCCCCCGCCGCGGTCAGCACGGTCAGCTCGCCCCGGGCGGCCGCCCCCCGCGCCTCGCTGACCAGGCGGTCGAAGGCCGTGGCATCCTCCGCCAGCACGAACGACCGCAGCTTCTGCCCGATCACCCGCTCGGGCGGCGCGCCCAGCAGCTCGGCCAGCCGCCGGTTGCAGTACAGCATGGTCCCGTCCTCGCCGAGGGTGACCGCACCTTCCTGCATCTGCTCGATCAACGCCCGGTACGGCCGGTCGGCGCTCTCCAGCGTATAGACCCGGTGCTCGTCCGCGCCGCCCACCACCAGCGCGTCGATATCGCCCTGCCGGATCGCCTCCAGCGTGCTCTCGCTTTCCTCTAGGCGCAGCGTGAGCTCGCCGATGTGTTCGAGCAGCCTTGCCGGGTCGGAGTTCATGGCGCCGCCGGCGGCAGCACCGCGACATTGAGGCCCCGCAGCACGCGCTCGGTCTCGGACAGGTCGCCGATGATGCGCCGGATCGGCAGCGGCAGCAGCTTGACCAGCGTCGGCGCCGCGATGACCTGGGCCTGCGCGGCAAGTTCGGGCTGCTGGTAGATATCGATCACCTCGAGGTCCACCTGCCCCGGTAGGTGCTCCCCGCAGACCCGGCGCAGGTTCTCGATCGCCCGCCGCGACCGCACCGTGCTGCCCGCGACAAAGAGGCGCAGGTGGTAGGTTGGTGATCCCGGCTCTTCCGCGCCCTCCGTGATGCCGGAGCGGCTTTGGCGCGGATATCCAGTCCGACCAGCACCTTCTCGGTGTTCGACAGGTCGCCGATGATGCGTTTCAGCGGCGCCGGCAACCGCCGCACCAGCGTCGGGATGGCGAGGATCTGGTCGCCCGCCGCGAGCTTGGGGTTCTGCAGCAGGTCGATCACCTCGATCTCATAGCGTCCGGCCAGGTATTCCTCGCAGACACGCTTGAGGTTGGCCACGGCGGCAAGCGACTTGGCCGTTCGGCCCGCGACGTAGAGGCGGAAATGGTAATGGCCGGGGTCGGCGTCTTGCTCCTCCGGGCGCGGCCCGTTCATTCCGCCACCCCGCGGCGGGCGGCGATCACCAGGCGGTCCTGCGCGAGCGTGGCCTCGTTGGCGTCCTCTTCGGCCAAGAGCCCCCGCGCGTCGTCCGCCTCGATATCGAGGGCGGAGCGCAGGTCCGCGATCTGCTGCTCGACCACTTCGCGGCGCCGGGCGACGTCTCGCCGGCGCCGGCTGACCTCGTGATGTCGCAGGACGGCGGCGGCCCGTTCGCGCGTCTCCTGGCTCGACCGGGCCGTACCGGTCAGCACGCCCTCCGGCCCGACATAGGCCTCGATCAGCTCGATCCCGTGATCGGTGATCCGGTATTCCCGCACCTGGTTGGAATGGCTCATCCCGCGCGACTTGATGACATACAGGATCCGGTTCCGCTCGCCATGCGCCTCGATGTCCAGCAGCTTGATCCAGACGTCCATCAATGACGACAGCCCCAGGTCGGTGTCGTCGGACATCGCATCCTCGCTCTGCAGGCTGGTGAACAGCCCGGTGATGCCCCGAGCTTTGAGCAGGTCGATCATCCGCAGCAACGTCGCATGCACTTCCGTCTCGGGACCCCTGAACGCCGAGATCGGGTCGACCACGACGACCTCCGGCTGGAATCGCTCGATGTCGCGGTGCATGCGCGCCAGGTGCATCTCCAGCCCGTAGAGGCTCGGCCGGGCCACCTCGAAGCGCAGCAGGCCGCTCTCCACCCGCTTGGTCAGGTCGAGCCCGAACGACTGCGCGTTGCGGCAAATCTCCTCGGCGCTCTCCTCGAAGACGAACGACATGCATCGCTCGCCACGCGCGCAGGCTGCGTCGACGAAATGCGTGGCAAAGGTCGTCTTGCCCGTCCCCGCGCCGCCGGACATCAGCATGCTGCAGCCACGGTAGACCCCGGCCTTCTGCAGCATCGCGTCGAGCCCCGGCACGCCGGTCGAGACGATGTCCGCCGAGACATGGCGGCCAAACCCGGACGAGGTGACCGGCAGCACGCTGATCCCCTGGTCGTCGATCAGGAACGGGTACTCGTTCGTCCCATGCGCGGAGCCGCGATATTTCACCACCCGCAGGCGGCGCGTGGTGATCTGGTCGTCGACCCGGTTGTCCAGCAGGATCACGCAATCGGACACGTATTCCTCGAGCCCCTGCCGGGTCAGCTGGCCCTCGCCGCGTTCGCCGGTGATGACGGCGGTCAGGCCGCGCTCCCGGAGCCAGCCGAACAGGCGGCGCAGCTCGGCCCGCAGCACGGCCGCGTCCGTGAAGCCGGAGAACAGGGTCTCGATCGTGTCGAGCACCACGCGCTTGGCGCCGATCGAGTCGACCGCATACCCCAGGCGCACGAACAGGCCTTCGAAGTCGTACTCACCCGACTCCTCGATCTCGCTGCGCTCGACCCGCACGTGGTCGATCGCCAGGCGGCCCTCGGCTACCAGTCCATCGACGTCGTAGCCCAGCGAAGCCACGTTGGCCACCAGGTCCTCCGCCCGCTCCTCGAAGCTCATGAACACGCCGGCCTCGCCGAACTGTACTGCCCCGTTGACCAGGAACGTGACGGCAAACAGCGTCTTGCCGCAACCGGCCGCCCCGCACACGAGCGACGGACGGCCAGCCGGCAAGCCGCCGAGGGTGACCTCGTCGAAGCCTGAGATGCCGGTCGGCGCTTTCGGCAAGGCCCGCGCCAGGCTCATGTCACCCGGCATCGGCCAGGTGCTCCTTGTTGCGATGTGGTCCGGGGATGTTCGGCAAGATCGGCCCTCGATGCGAAGGCCGCATGATATGATATCGGACCGTGCTCCGCACCCCCGGATCACCGAGAAAAGCCGGCGGCGGCCGAGATTAAGGCTGCCGCCACCCCCCGCCGCCCCGTATACCTGACCCGGGCGAGGGATCGTAGGCTTGTTCGGACGTCCGTTACGTCAGTCCGCGGCGTCGGCCACCTGCGACCGCACCGGCTTCTTGTGGCGCAGCTCGGCCATCTTCTCCTGCACGTGCCGGCTGAACACGTAATCCGCCGGGCGTTGCTGCGACAGGTCGATCTCGGGCGCCATCGGCCCCTCCAGCTTCGGGCCGCGCAGCGCCGTCATCATGGTCTTCACGGGCGACTTCACCGCGTCCATCACGGCGGTGCTCTCGTAGCCGGAGTGGACCATGCAGTCGGCGCACTTCTCGTAGGCGCCGGTGCCGTACTTGTCCCAGTCCGTGCTCTCCATCAGCTCGGTGAAGGTCTTGGCGTAGCCCTCGCCCAGCAGGTAGCAGGGCCGCTGCCAGCCGAACACGTTGCGGGTCGGCTTGCCCCAGGGCGTACAGCGGTAGTTCTCGTTGCCCGCCAGGAAGCTCATGAACAGCGGCGACTGGGTGAACCGCCAGCCCTTGCCCTGCCCGCGCTTGAGGATGTCGCGGAACAGCTGCTTGGTCTTCTGGCGCGACAGGAAATGCGACTGGTCCGGCGCCCGCTCGTAGGCGTAGCCCGGCGACGTCATAATGCCGTCCACGCCCATCGCCATCACCTCGTCGAAGAACGCCGCCACCCGCTCGGGCTGCGCGCCGTCGAACAACGTGCAGTTGATGCTGAGGCGGAAGCCGCGCTGCTTGGCCAGCTTGATCGCGGCCACGGCGCGGTCGTACACCCCCTCCTGGCTCACTGCCCGGTCATGCATCTCGCGGTCGCCGTCCAGGTGCACGTCCCAGCTGAAGAAGGGGCTGGGCTTGAACAGCTCCATCTTCTTCTCGAGCAGCAGGGCGTTCGTGCAGAGATAGACGAACTTCTTGCGAGCCAAGATGCCCTCGACGATCTCCGGCATCTCCTTGTGCAGCAGCGGCTCGCCGCCGGCGATGGCGACCACGGGCGCGCCGCACTCGTCCACCGCGGCCAGGGCGTCGGCCACCGAAAGCCGCTGGTTCAGGATCTCGGCCGGGTAGTCGATCTTGCCACAGCCCGAGCAGGCCAGGTTGCAGCGGAACAAAGGCTCCAGCATCAGCACGAGCGGGTAACGCTTGCGCCCGATCAGGTGCTGCTTGACGACGTAGGCGCCGACTCGGATGACCTGCTTCAGCGGAACGGACATATTCTGGATTCCCCTCGGCCTAGCTCAGCTCGGCCGGAAACTTGAACTTCACATCCTCGGCAACGCCGGGCAGCGTGGAAACGTTCACCTCGCCGAAGCGGCGCAGGCCGTCCAGCACGCCTTGCACAAGCATCTCGGGCGCGCTGGCGCCGGCGGTAAGCCCCACCCGGCCGATTCCCCGAAACCAGTCCGGCCGCAATGCGCTGGCGTCGTCGATCAAGTAGCTCGGCTTGCCAAGCTCCGTTCCGATCTCGCGCAGACGGTTGGAATTGGAACTGTTCTTGGAACCGACAACCAGGATCAGGTCCACCTGCTTGGCCAAGTCGTGCACCGCCTGCTGCCGGTTCTGCGTCGCGTAACAGATATCCCGCACATCGGGTCCGACGATGCCGGGGAAGCGCGCCTGCAAAGCGGCGATGATCCCGCGCGTGTCGTCCACCGACAGGGTGGTCTGCGTCACATAGGCCAGGCGGGCCGGGTTGCCCACGTCAAGGGTCGCGACGTCGGCCACGGTCTGCACGAGATGGACCCGGCCGGGGATCTGCCCGATCGTGCCCTCCACCTCCGCATGGCCGGCATGCCCCACGAGCACGATCTCGCGATCCTGCGCCGCATAGCGTCTGCCCTCGGCATGCACCTTGGCCACCAGCGGGCAGGTCGCGTCGATCACCGGCAGTCGGCGCTGGCGCGCCAGTTCCTCCACCCGCTTGGCGACGCCATGGGCGCTGAACACCGTCATCGCGCCGGGCGGCACCTCGTCCAGCTCGTCCACAAAGATGGCGCCCCGCTTGCGCAGGTCCTCGACCACATGCCGGTTATGCACGATCTCATGGCGCACATAAATCGGCGGACCGAACTTGGCCAAGGCCCGCTCCACGATCTCGATGGCCCGCTCCACACCGGCACAGAAGCCTCTGGGCTGGGCCAGCACCACATGCATCATCCAGCACCCTCCATTACCCTGACACCCTAACGTACAAGGTCGAGTCGGGGGACCGCCTGTGGCCCGAGAGATCGCCGCACTGTGGCAAACCTGCAACATCCCGCCGCGTTGAGTGCCGCGGTATGGCACGCAGGGCAGGGGTTGAGTAGTGTCACATCCGGTGACACAGCCATGACCGCTGCCTCGACGGACGCTTGCCTATCCTAAACGGACGTGGTTCTTGCCCACCGACCTTCGCCAGCCCGACTCGGCGGCGGGGTCCAGACCAGAGAACAACCGCCTGGCGCGCCACGCGGGGGAGCACATAAACCCAATGAACGCGAGCATGCCGCTCCCTTCCCGCCCCGCCACCCCGATGCTCGACCGCATCAGCACGCCTGCCGACTTGCGCAACTTCTCCCACGAGCAGTTGCGCCAAATCGCCGACGAGCTGCGGGCCGAGACGGTGGACGCCGTCAGCACCACTGGCGGCCATCTTGGCGCGTCGCTCGGCGTGGTCGAGCTGACCGTCGCCCTGCACGCCATCTTCGACACGCCCCGCGACCGGCTGATCTGGGACGTGGGCCACCAGGCCTACCCGCATAAGATCCTGACCGGCCGCCGCGACCGCATCCGCACCCTGCGCCAGCCCGGCGGCCTCTCGGGCTTCACCCGCCGGTCGGAAAGCGACTACGACCCTTTCGGCGCCGCGCATAGCAGCACGAGCATCTCCGCCGGGCTGGGCATGGCGGTCGCGCACGACCTGCTGGGCGAAAAGGAACGCCACGTCGTGGCCGTGATCGGCGACGGGGCGATGAGCGCCGGCATGGCCTACGAAGCCATGAACAACGCTGGTGCGCAGCACTCCCGGCTGCTGGTGATCCTGAACGACAACGACATGTCCATCGCGCCGCCGGTCGGCGCCATGAGCGCCTATCTCAGCCGGCTGATCAGCAGCCGCTCCTTCCTGAACCTACGCGACCTCGCGGCCCGCATGGCCAAGCGGTTCCCCCGCGGCCTCGAGCGCACGGCGCGCCGGGCCGAGGAATATGCCCGCGGCATCCTGACCGGCGGCACCTTGTTCGAGGAGCTGGGCTTCTACTATGTCGGGCCGATCGACGGTCATAACCTGGACCACCTGCTGCCCGTGCTGCGCAACGTGCGCGAAGCCGAGGAGAGCGGGCCGATCCTGCTGCACGTCATCACCAAGAAGGGCCACGGCTACGCCCCGGCCGAAGACTCGGCCGACAAGTATCACGGCGTGTCCAAGTTTAACGTCGTCACCGGCGAGCAGGTGAAGGCGCCGCCGGGGCCGCCCCAATACACCCGCGTGTTCGCCAACGCCCTGATCGCCGAGGCGGCGGTCGACCCGCGGATCGTGGCCGTGACCGCCGCCATGCCGTCCGGCACCGGGCTCGACCGCTTCGCCAGCCGCTTCCCCGATCGCTGCTTCGACGTGGGCATCGCCGAGCAGCACGCCGTCACCTTCGCCGCCGGGATGGCCACCGAGGGGCTCCGCCCCTTCTGCGCCATCTACAGCACCTTCCTGCAGCGCGCCTACGACCAGGTGGTGCACGACGTCGCCATCCAGGGCCTCCCCGTCCGCTTCGGCATCGATCGCGCCGGCCTCGTGGGCGCCGACGGTGCGACCCACGCCGGCAGCTTCGACCTGGCCTATCTCGGCTGCCTGCCGGGCTTCACCCTGATGGCACCAAGCGACGAGCTGGAGCTGATGCACATGGTCGCCACCTCGGCCACCATCGACGACGGGCCCAGCGCCGTGCGCTACCCGCGCGGCGAGGGCACCGGCATCGCGCTGCCCGAGCGCGGCACCGTGCTGCCGATCGGCCGCGGCCGCATCATGCGCGAGGGCTCCGCCGTCGCCATTCTCTCCCTCGGCACCCGCCTGGCCGACAGCATGCGCGCCGCCGACGAGCTCGCCGCTCGCGGCTTCTCCACCACCGTGGCCGACGCCCGCTTCGCCAAGCCGTTCGACGCCGCCCTGGTCGAGCAGCTCGCCCAGCACCACGGCGTGCTCATCATCATCGAGGAAGGCTCCGCCGGCGGCTTCGGCGCGGCCGTGATGCAGCACCTGTCCCGCCGCGGGCTGCTGGATGGCGGCCTGAAGCTGCGCTCGATGACCCTGCCGGACCGCTTCATCGACCACAACGCCCCGGCCGCGCAGATGATCGAAGCCGGGCTCAGCGCCAAGGACATCGTGGCCACGGCGCTGCGGGTCCTCGGCCGTGACGTCCCCGGGCGTGATGTCCCCGGGCGTGATGTTGGGCAGGCAGCGTCGCTGGTGGTGCCGGCACGATGACTGCCACCCGCCGGGCGGTGCTGGCCGCGGCCCTTCTCCCCGCTGCCGCATGCGCGGCCCTTCTCCCTTTTGCCGCATACGCCGCCGATCCCGACGCCGCCGCGCCCATCCAGGCGCTGAACCAGGGCCTGCTCGCCGCCATGGCCGCGGGCAAATCGCCCTTCGGCCAGCGCTTTGCCGCCCTGGCGCCGACGGTGGAGCGGGCGTTCGACATCCCCGGCATCCTGCAAACCTCCGTCGGCCCGCGCTGGGCCGCCTTGCCCGCGGACCAGCAAGCGGCGTTGCTGGACGTGTTCCGCAGATTCACCGTCGCCAGCTATGTCGCCAACTTTAACGAGTTCGGCGGCGAGCGGATCGAGCTCGTCCCGGAAACCCGCAATGTCGGCGCCGACCAGGTCGTCGCCACCCGCATCGTGCCGACCCGCGGCGAGCCCACGCGGATCGATTACGTCATGCGCCGCACCCCCACGGGATGGCGGGCGGTGGACGTGCTGCTGAACAGCTCCATCAGCCAGGTCGCCGTCTATCGCTCGGATTGGCGCGCCTCGCTGGCCACAGGCGCCGGGCCGTTGATCGCCAACCTCAAACGCAAGGTCGCCGATCTGTCCGGCGGCGCACTGTCCTGATCGGGAGCCGGCTTTGATCGACGTCCTCTCGCTGACCCTGGGCGGGCTCACCGCGGCCGGCCTGGTGCAGTCCGGCGCCGGCTGGCTGGCGCTGCGCCAGTTCGCGCGCCATGCCCCGGCGTCGCCTGCCGCCCGCCCGCCCGCCCTCCGCCCACCCGTCACCATCCTCAAGCCGCTGCACGGGGACGAGCCGCTGCTCGAGGAAGCGCTGGCAAGCTTCTGCGCGCAGGACTACCCGGCGTTCCAGATCGTGTTCGGCCTGCAAAGCGCCGCCGACCCGGCGCTGCATGTCCTGCGCCGCCTCCGCGCCCGCTTCCCGCGGCTCGACATGGATATCGTGGTCGACCCCACCGCCCACGGCAGCAACCGCAAGATCGCCAACCTGATCAACATGCTGCCCCGCGCCCGGCACGGCGTGCTGGTCATCGCCGACAGCGACATCCATGCCGCGCCCTCCTACCTCGACAGCCTCGTCGGCAGCCTGGCGCAGCCGGGCGTGGGCCTGGTCACCACCTTGTACGCCGGGCGGACCGCGTCCGATACCCTGACCGGCCGGCTCGGCGCCGCGCACATCAACCACGCTTTCCTGCCCGGGGCGCTGCTGGCCCGCGCGCTGGGCCGTCAGGATTGCCTGGGCGCCACCATGGCCCTGACCCGCGAGACGCTGGAGCGCGTGGGCGGGCTGCAGGCCCTCTCGAACCACTTGGCCGACGACGCGGTGCTGGGCCAACTGGTCCGGGCCGAGGGCCTGTCCGTGGCGCTGGCCAGCACCGTGCCGGCGACGACGGTCCCGGAAACCCACATGCCGGCGCTGTTCCAGCACGAGTTGCGCTGGGCGCGCACCGTGCAGTCCTTGGTCCCCGTCGCCTTCGCGCTCTCCGTGGTGCAGTTCCCGCTGTTCTGGGCGACGCTGACCCTCGGCGTGTCCGGCGGTGCGGCGTGGGCCTGGCTTGCCTTCGCCGCCGCCTGGCTGGTGCGCGGCGCCGCCGCCCACGGTATTGATCGCGCCTTGAAGGTGGCGTTGCCGCTCACGATCTGGTGCCTGCCATTCCGCGACCTGCTGTCGGTCACGGTGATCCTGGCAAGCTACCGCTCCGACCGGGTGGCCTGGCGTGGGCAGGTGCACCGCGTGACCCGCCCCAGCTTGGTGCCCGGAAAGGGATAGATACGGCGATGATGAAGACCTTGTTCCTGCAGCCGCCCTCCTTCGGGGGCTTCGACGGCGGCGCCGGCTCGCGCTACCAGGCCAAGCGGGAGATCAAGTCGTTCTGGTACCCGACCTGGCTGGCCCAGCCGGCCGCGCTGGTGCCCGGCAGCCGGCTGATCGACGCGCCGCCCGCCAACCTCGGCATGGAACCCGTGCTGGCGGAGGCCCGCCAGCGGGATCTCGTGGTCATCCACACCAGCACGCCCTCGTTTGCCTCCGACGTGAAGGTCGCGGCCGCGCTGAAAGACGCCAATCCGGCGCTGAAGATCGGCTTCGTCGGCGCCAAAGTCGCCGTGCAGCCGGCCGAAAGCCTGCAACAGGGCGCCCCCATCGACTTCGTGGCCCGCAACGAGTTCGACTTCACCTGCCTCGAAGTCGCCGAAGGTCGCGACTTCGCCGCCATCGACGGCATCAGCTACCGCGACCGCGGCGGCACCATCGTCCACAACAAGGACCGCGCGATCCTCGAGGACATGGACCAGTTGCCGTTCGTGACCGACGTCTACAAGCGCGACCTCCGCATCGAGGACTACTTCATCGGCTACCTGATGCACCCCTACATCAGCATCTACACCGGCCGCGGCTGCAAGTCCCGCTGCACCTTCTGCCTGTGGCCGCAGACCGTGGGCGGCCACCGCTACCGCGTCCGCAGCCCCGAACACGTCGCCGCCGAAATCAAGCAGGCAATGCGCGACTTCCCGCAGGTGCGCGAGTTCTTCTTCGACGACGACACCTTCACCGACAACCTGCCCCGCGCCGAAGCCATCGCGCGCGAGCTGGGCCGCCTGGGCGTGACCTGGTCCTGCAACGCCAAGGCCAATGTGCCCCGCGAAACGTTGAAGGTGCTCAAGGATAACGGCCTGCGGCTGCTGCTGGTCGGCTACGAGAGCGGCAACCAGAAAATCCTGCACAACATCAAGAAGGGCCTGCTGGTCGACGTCGCCCGCAAGTTCACCAAGGACTGCCACGAGCTCGGCATCAAGATCCACGGTACCTTCATCCTCGGCCTGCCCGGCGAGACGAAGGAGACGATCGAGGAAACCATCCGCTACGCCATCGAGGTCAACCCGCATACCATGCAGGTCTCGCTCGCGGCGCCCTATCCCGGCACCTCCCTCTACAAGCAGGCGGTGGAGAACGGCTGGCTCGACGCCGCGAACGCCGAGCTGATCGACGAGCGCGGCGTCCAGATCGCGCCGCTGCATTATCCCGGCATCCTCTCGCACACCGAGATCTTTCAGAACGTCGAGGCGTTCTACCGCCGCTTCTACTTCCGGGCTCCGAAGATCGCCTCGATCGTGAACGAGATGGTGCGCAGCCCGCAGATGATGAAGCGCCGCCTACGCGAGGGCGTGGAGTTCTTCCACTTTTTGCGGGACAGGAGAACCGCGGCTTAGACCCACTCGCCGCCGCGCATCACCGGCTGCCGCGCGCCGTCTTCTGCAACCCCATCCCCCCCTAAGCCATCCACGTCCACCGCGCCGGAGCCGATCATCCAGTCGATGTGGATGAGGCTGGTGTTGGCGCCCCGCTCCGCAAGTTCCGTGTCGGTGGCGGTGGTGCCGCCCTCGAGGCAGGTGCGGTAGGCCTGGCCGAGGGCGATGTGGCTGGCGGCGTTCTCGTCGAACAGGGTGTTGAAGAACAGCAATCCGCTGGCCGAGATCGGCGAGGAATGCGGCACCAGGGCCACCTCGCCCAGGCGGCGCGCCCCCTCGTCGGTGCCCAGCACGCGCTCCAGCACCGCCTGCCCGCTGCCGGCGGCGGCATGCACGATGCGGCCGGCCTCGAAGCGTACCGCGATATCCCGGATCAGCGTGCCCTGGTAGGAGAGCGGCTTGGTGCTGCTGACTGTGCCCTCGACGCGGGCGAGATGCGGGGTGGTGAATACCTCCTCGCTGGGGATGTTCGGATTGCAGACGATGCCGTTCTTGGCTGGCTCCGCGCCGCCGAGCCAGAGATGGCCGTCGGCCAGGCCCACCCGCAGGTCGGTACCGGGGCCGGTGAAGTGCAGGGCCGCGAACCGCTTCGCGTTGAGTTGCGCGGTCCGCGCGTGCAGCGCCGCGTTATGGGCGGCCCAGGCGGCCACCGGATCGGCCGCGTCCACGCGCGAGGCGGCGAAGATCGCGTCCCACAGCCGGGCCACCGCCTCGTCTTCCGGCAGGTCGGGGAACACGCTGCGGGCCCAGGACGGGGTGGCGTAGCAGATGATGTTCCAGTTGATGCCGAAGCTGGTGATCAGCTCGAGCGCGGGGCGGTAGGCGACCGAGCGCGCGCGGTTGGCGCGGGCGACGCGGTCGGGGTCCTGCCCGGCGAGCAACGAGGGGTCCTCGCCGCCGATCGCCATGCGGGCGGCGTTGCCCTGGAAGGCCGTCGCCATGCCCTCGAACAGCCAGGCCGGGGCGTAGTCGAAGGCGGCGTCGGGCGCGTGCTCGAAACGCGCGAGGGTCGCCTGCTCGTCCGAGAGCAGCGTCGTCACCAGCTTGGCCCCCGCCTTGTAGGCGTGCTCGGTGATGCGGCGCACCAGCGGCACCGCCTCCAGCGGCGCGGTCAGCACCAGCTCCTGCCCGGGCTCCAGCCCCAGGCCCACGCGGACCGCGACTTCGGCCAGGCGGTCGAGACGGGCCTCGTGGGTGGGCCTATTGGGGCGGGTGACGGCGTTCATCGGGCCTCCAGGGGTCGGTGCGTCATCATAGGCGGCGGGCTGCGCCCAGGGAACCCGGCGGCATCGCCCCGTGTTGCGGGTCCAGCATCCGGAGAGGACCATGGTCAAGGTCGGCGACAAGGTGAAGTGGGGCACGCCGCAGGGCGAAACCCAAGGGACGGTCGAGAAGAAGGTGACCTCGACGACGAAGGTGAAGGGCCACACCGCCAAGCCCACCAAGGACGCGCCGCAATTCGTGGTGAAGTCGGCCAAGAGCGGCAAGACGGCGGTGCATAAGCCGGACGAGCTCAAGAAGGCCTGACCATCCGCCTGCTATGGGCCGTGCTGGCGCTTGGCCTGATGTATGGCGTGGTGCTGGCCGGCCTCTACGCGGTGCAGCGCCGGATGATCTTTCTGCCAGGGACGCAGCGGCCCAGCGCCGCGGCGGCCGGCGTGCCGGGCTTGCGCGAGCTGATCGTCCCGGCCACGGACGGGGTGCCGCTGTTGGCCTGGTACCGGCCGCCGCAGCCGGGCCAGCCCACCCTGCTCTATCTGCACGGCAATGGCGGCACGCTCGACCACAGGGCCCCGCGGGCGCGCCGCTTTGGCAAGACGGGGTGGGGACTGCTGTTCCTGGAGTGGCGCGGCTACGGCGGCAACCCCGGCCACCCCAGCGAGACCGGCTTCCGCCACGACGCGGAGGGCGCGATGGCCGAACTGGCGCGGCTCGGCGTGCCAGCCGCCCAGGTGATGGTATACGGCGAGTCGATCGGCACCGGCATCGCGGTCCCGGTCGCGGCCGGACATGGCGTCGCCGCGCTGATCCTGGAATCGCCCTACACCAGCATCGCCGCGATCGCCGCCGCGCGCATGCCCTGGGTGCCGGTGGACTGGCTGCTGCGGGACCGCTTCGACTCGCTCTCCCGCATCGCCGCGGTACAGGCCCCGGTGCTGATGCTGCAGGGCGCGCAGGACACCGTGGTGCCGCCGGCGATGGGGCAGGCCCTGTTCGATGCGGCCCCTGAACCCAAGCAACTCTGGACCGCCGCCCTGGGCCGCCATGAGGACCTCATGCAGCATGGGGCCGGGGAGGCGGTGCTGGCCTTCGTGGCAGCCCGCGTCCCGGGCGTCGGCCGCTGAGCGCCAGGGTAGGATTCCTCGCCGTTCCGTGAGAAGGTAGCCGTAACGACCGCCTGAGGATCGCTGCCTTGCCCCTGCTCCGCCCGCTGCTGCTGTCCCTGCTGCTGCTCGTCGCCGCCTGCGCGGCCCGCCCCCCCGCCGCCGACGCGGACGCGCAAGCCGAGTTCCGCGAGAACAACGACCCGCTAGAGCCGACCAACCGGTTCTTCTACGCCATCAACGACGGCCTCGACACCTACGTGCTGCGCCCGGCCGCGGTGGCCTACCGCACGGTCGTGCCCGGGGCAGTCCGGCGCCCCGTGCACAACGCGCTCGTCAACCTGAGCACGCCCGCCCAATTCGCCAACGACGTGCTGCAAGGCAAGCCGCGCCGCGCCGGCAACAGCCTGATGCGGTTCCTGATCAACAGCACCGCCGGCGGCGGCGGGTTCTTCGACGTGGCGACCGACTGGGGCTACCCGGACCATGACGCCGATTTCGGCCAGACCTTGGCGGTCTGGGGCGTGGGCGAGGGGCCGTTCCTGTTCCTGCCGGTGCTCGGCCCCAGCAACCCGCGCGACACGGTCGGCTTCGGCGCCAACACCGTGCTGGACCCGCTGACCTGGGCCAGCTTCGGCGGCAGCAAGACCCTCGGCTTCACCCGGCTCGGCGTGGGCGCCGTGGACGCGCGGGAGCGGCTTATCGACCCCATCGACAGCATCAAGCGCAGCGCGCTCGACCCCTATGCGACCTTCCGCAGCCTCTATCGGCAGAACCGGGCCGACGAAGTGGCCAAGGCCCGGCAGGACCGGCCAGCCACGGTGCCCGCCTGGTTCGCCCGGCCGGCCGCCAGCCCCTGACAGGAGCGGCTGGCAAACTGAGTCGTGGGTAACAGCCGCGGTGTCTCGCTCAGCCCGCTTGCTCGATCTGATTCAGGCACTCCGTCGTCATCGGCGTCCGGTAGCGGCGGCTCGGCTGGCTGACGAACTCGGCGTGTCACTCCGGACCATCTACCGGGATATCGAGACGCTGACCGGCCAGGGCGCCCCGATTGGGGGCGAGGCCGGGGTGGGTTTCGTGCTGAAGCGGGGATTTATGCTCCCGCCGCTGATGTTCGGCGAGGATGAGGTCGATGCGCTCATCCTCGGCTTGCGCCTGGTCGCCGAGCGCGGCGATCCCGAACTGGAACGCGGGGCTGCCGATGCGCTGGCCAAGATCACCGCCGTTCTGCCGGACGAGATGCAGGACGTTGCCGCGACGAGCGGGCTGCTTGCCGGGCCGGGCGGGTCTCGTCCGCCGGCGTTCCTCGCCGGCATCCGGCAGGCAATCCGGGCGGAACAGAAGGTGCTGCTTCGCTACACCGACAAGAAGGGCGCGGCGACTGAGCGCACCGTGTGGCCGGTCGCGCTGGGCTTCTTCGAGGCCGCCGAGGTATTGGCGGCTTGGTGCGAAACGCGGCAGGGCTTTCGGCATTTCCGACTGGACCGCATCGCGGTGGCCGAACCGTCAGGTCAGCGCTATCCCAAGCGGCGCCGCATCCTGCTCGCCGAATGGCGGCTGCTGGAGGGTGTCGACGCGGCCGGTTGATCGCTGCTGACAGAAACTGACACGAGCCGGGTTTAAGCCGGGCCAGCAGCAACCCTGGAGCCAGCGTCATGCCCGATCTCAGCCTCGTCATCCTCTACGTCGATAACCCCGAAGCCAGCGCCCGCTTCTACGCCGATCTGCTCGGCCAGGCGCCCGCGGAGCAGTCGCCAACCTTCGCCATGTTTCCCCTTCCATCCGGCATCGGCCTGGGATTGTGGTCCCGGCACACCGTCGAACCGGCTGCGGCAGCCGCAGGTGGCGGCACCGAGATCGCGTTCATGGCCGCAGATGTGGACGCGGTCTATGCGGATTGGTCGGCAAGAGGCCTTCCGATCGCGCAGCCGCCAACAGAGCTGGATTTCGGCCGCACCTTCGTCGCTCTTGACCTGGATGGCCACAGGCTGCGGGTCTTCGCGCCGGCTCCGCCCTGAGAGCTGCCTGACCGCCGTTGCATGCACTGAATACATGTCTCCGGTTAGCATTCCATGGCCGCGGCTGCCGCATGTGGGCGTCGAGGACGGCGTGCTGTACGCGACGGGATGCCAGGGCGACGGGATACCGGGGCAACGGCGTGGCGATGATGAGCGACCTGGGCCATCAAATGGCACTCAAGCTGGTACACGGCACCAACCAGCAATGCGGGCATGACGGCCTGCCGTTCCCGACGCGAGCCGGCTACACCGGCAATCCCTGGTTCCTGCCCGCGGTGGGCGCCAGCTACAAGCTGCGCGACGCCGCCGATACGGCGCCGGATATAAGGCATGACGCCATCCGTGTAGGCATTGGTCGCCATCACGACCTGCTCGGCGCGCACGGTGCCGCGCGCCGTCTCCACCGAAAAGCCCCCGCCTGCCGCGATACGCGCGCCACCCGCGCCTTGCCGCGCACGACCGCCCCCGCCTGCTCGGCCAAGCGCCGCATCGCCCGGTGCAGCTTGGCCGGCTGCAGCGCGCCAGCCTCGGCCACGGTGATGCCGCCGTGGTAGTAGTCGCTGCCGATCTCGTCCCGCTGCCGGTCCCGCGGCACGACGTCCACCGTCAGCTTCAGGTCGTCGCGCAACATCCGTGCCCGCGCCTCCAGCTTGCGGAACGCCCCCGGGCTGTGCGCGCCGATGAACCGGCCACGCTGCGCGTAATCGACCTCCAGCTTCTCCTTGCCGATCAGCCCCCGCATGAAATCGACGGAGCGGGCCGCGTCGTCGAAGATCAGCGTCGCCCGCTCGGGGCCGACCAGCGCCGCGAGGTTGGCCGGCAGCTTGCCGCCGCTGCCGATATGGCCGTAGTTGCGCGTGCTGGCGCCGGCGCCCGGGTCGCCCGCGTCCAGCACCAGGACGGAAGCGCCGGACCCGGCCAGCACCCGCGCGGCGCTGAGCCCGCAATAGCCGCTGCCGACGACCACCACGTCCGCCCGGTCCGGCAAGGGCGCGTCGGCCGGGCGCAAGGGCGCGTTCTTGAGCCAGAGCGGTGCCGCCTGGAAACCCTCGGCCAGCACGCTCACGGCGCCAAACCTCCCTAGCAGCCTGTCGGAGTGAGACTATGAAGTGATTTTTGCGTGTCCGGGGTGAAATCGTGCCTGGGGAAGTTGCTGGCGCGGTTTCGGTCGTCCGTTCCAGCCTGCGGCTCGAAAACACGCCGGTGGCGTAGCCATAAATGATGAGGCCAAGCAGGCGTTGCGGGTGGTAGGACGCCTCACTGGAGCCACGGTAGCTGCCGGTCATCGCCCGCGGGTAGCAGATGTCCGGGTGCAGAGTGCGAAACGATGCTACGTTTCTACACCCTGCTTCCGCGTCGCGCTAAGTCCGACAGGCTGCTAGTAGGCGCGGTAATGCCGGCGGGCCTGCCGGCGACGGAACTGTTCCCGCCGGAGCTCCTGCCGCCGCCGGAACTCCCGGCCGCGCCCGCGATACCCGTACTGCACACTTTGCACTTCGTCCGCCTGCAGAACGGAAGCGATCGGCCCCGGCTGCACCGGCGCGGCTTCAACCGGGCCGGCCGACACGGCGCCGATGCCGCCGAGCAGGGCCAGGGAAAGCAGGAGTTTACGCATGTGTGGAACCTCTCTCGATGAGCTTGTAGTATGTAAGCTGAACGCGTCGGCATTGTGTGCGTTTGCAGACCGCGCCGCTTTTAGGGCGGCGAGTTGGACAAGGCCGGCCGCGAGGCAGCCGCGCGCGCTTTGCAGCGCTTTATGTCTGACCCGAGGTATCCCAGCCTGCATTGTGAGAAGCGCCCTATCTCCGAAGCGGACCTGTTCGAGGTCGGCCAACTCGGCCCGCATGATGTCTACAAGCGCGAACGCTGACCGCCCCCGCCCAAGTAGGTCTCGACCACCCGCGCATCGTCCGCGAGCGCCGCGCTCGGACCTTCGAGCACCACCCGGCCGGTCTCCAGCACATACCCGTAATCCGCCACCTGCAAGGCCGCCCGTGCGTTCTGCTCCACGAGCAGGATCGCGCAACCCCGTACCCGCAGATCGGCCACGATGCGGAAAATCTCCCGCACGATCAGCGGCGCCAGCCCCAGGCTGGGTTCGTCAAGCATCAGCAGGTCCGGCCGCGCCATCAGCGCCCGCCCTATCGCCAGCATCTGCCGCTCGCCCCCGCTGAGCGTGCCGGCCAGTTGCCGCCGGCGTTCGGCCAGGCGCGGGAACAGGGCGAGCACCTCGTCCAGCGCGGCCCTGCCCGCAGCGCGGCCCGCGCGGCGGAACCGGAAGCCGCCCAGCCGAAGGTTGTCCTCCACCGACAGGGTCGAGAACAGCTCCCGCTTCTCCGGCACCAGGCACATCCCGGCGCGCACCCGCTCCTCGATCCCCAGCCGGCCCATCTCCCGCCCCTGGAACCGCACCGCGCCCCGGCCGGCGTGCACGCCCATGACCGCGTTGAGCAAGGTCGTCTTGCCCGCCCCGTTCGGCCCGATCACGGTGGCGATCCGCCCCGGCGCCACCGCCAGGCTCACGCCGTGTACCGCGCCGATCCCGCCATAGGCGACGTGCAGGTCCTGCACCTCCAGCGTGGTCACGCAGCCGAGCCGAGATAGGACTCGATCACCGCCGGGTTGGCGCGGATGGCGGCCGGCAGGCCCTCGGCCAGCACGGTGCCGAACTCCATCACCACCAGCCGGTCGGCCAGGTTCATCACGAACTCCATGTCGTGCTCGACCAGCAGCACGGTATGGCCCTCGTCCCGCAGCCGCCGCAGCAGGGTGGCCAGCTCCGCCTTCTCGGCGTGGCGCAGCCCGGCCGCCGGCTCGTCGAGCAGCAGCAGCACCGGGTCGAGGCACAGGGCGCGGGCGATCTCCACCACGCGCTGCTGGCCGAGCGCCAGGCTGTCGGCCGGCTTGTCGGCGTGCTCGAGCAGGCCGACGCGGGCGAGTTGCCGCCGGGCCTCGGCGAACAGCCGCGCCTCCTCGGCGCGGTCCAGCCGCAGCAGCGCCGCCCAGGGGCTCGCGCGCCCGCGCAAATGGGCGCCGATCGCCACGTTCTCGATCACCGACATGCCCGGCACCAGCTTGACATGCTGGAAGCTGCGGGCGGCGCCGAGCCGGGCCACCATGGGCGGGGTGGCGCGGCCGAGGTCCCGCCCCATGAAGCGCACCTGCCCCGCGGTGGCGCGGGCCACGCCGGTCAGCAGGTTGAAGGTGGTGCTCTTGCCCGCGCCGTTGGGGCCGATCAGGCCCACGATCTCGCGGGCCGCCAGGTGCAGCGCCAGGTCGTTGACGGCCACCAGCCCGCCGAAGGTCTTGCGCAGCCCGGTCGCGTCCAGCACCGGCGCGCCCGCGGGAGGCATGACCCGGCCCGGTAGCGCCGGCGCGTCCCGCACGATCCGCGGCCGGGTGCCGCCTGGTGCGAGCCGGCGCACATGCGGCCACAACCCCTCGGGCGCGGTCTGCAACACCAGCACCAGCAAGGCGCCGAACACGATGCTCTCATAGTTGCCGCTGTGGCCGAGCAGGCGCGGCAGCATGTCCTGCAGCTGGTTCTGCACGAAGGTGACCAGGCCCGCGCCCAGCAACGCGCCCCAGACCGACCCGGCGCCGCCCACCACCGCCATCAGCAGATACTCGATGCTGGCCGTCAGCCCGAACGGGGTCGGGTTCACGCTGCGCTGCATGTGCGCGTACAGCCAGCCCGCCAGGCCGGCCAGCACGGCGGCATAGGTGAAGGCCAGGATGCGCGTGCGGGTCAGGTCCACCCCGAAGCTCGCCGCCGCCGCCGCCCCGCCGCGCAGCGAGCGGATCGCCCGGCCCGCCCGGCTATCGAGCAGGTTGCGCGTGGCCAGGGCCGAAACGGCGACCCCCACCCAGACCACCGCGAAATAGCCGCGGCTGCTGGTCAGCGCCACGTCGCCCAGGCGCAGCGGCGGGATGCCGGAAATGCCGTCGTTGCGGCCGAACAGGTCCAGGTTGGCGAACACGTAATAGAGGCTGACCGACCAGGCGATGGTGCCCAGCGCCAAATAGTGCCCCGATAGCCGCAGCGTGATCGCCCCGATCGCGACCGCCGCAAGCCCCGCGCCCAGCAGGCACGCCGGCAGGCTCAGCCAGGGCGACAAGCCGGCCTGGGTGGTCAGCAGCGCGGTGACGTAGGCGCCGAAGCCCATGAACGTCGCCTGCCCGAACGAGGTCATGCCGCCATAGCCGGTCAGCACCACCAGCCCGGTCGCAACAATGGTGGCGATGCCCGCATAGTTGGCCAGGGTGATCCAGAAGTTCGGCACGAAGGGCAGCAGCGGCACGCAGAGCCAGGCGGCCAACAAGGCGGCAATCGCCCAGCGTCTCACTCCTCCTCCTCGGCCGGGCTGCGGAACGAGCGCCACAGCAGCACCGGGATGATGACCGTGAACACGATCACCTCCTTGAAGGCGCTCGCGTAGAAGCTGGAAAGGCTCTCCACGCAGCCGACCAGGAGTGCTGCCAGGGCTGCGAGCGGATAGCTCACCAGCCCGCCGATGATGGCCGCGACGAAACCCTTCAGCCCCACCAGGAACCCGCTGTCGTAATAGACCGTGGTCAGCGGCGCGATCAGCACGCCCGACAGCGCGCCGATCAGCCCGGCCAGCGTGAACGCGATCCGCCCGGAAACCGAGGTCGCGATCCCCACCAGCCGCGCCCCCAGCCGGTTGACCGCCGTCGCCCGCAAGGCCTTGCCGGCCAGGGTGTATTCGAAGAACACCGCCAACCCCGCCATCAGCGCCAGGGTGGTGCCCACGATCCACAGCGCCTGGCCGGGGACCACCAGGCCGCCCCACGCGTAACGCGCGTCCGAGAAGCCCTGCGCGCGGTAGCCCTCCGGCCCGAAGAACACCAGCCCCAGCCCGACCAGCGCCAGGTGGACCCCCAGGCTCGCGATCAGCAGCACCAGCACCGAGGCCTCCGCCAGCGGCTGGAACGCCACCCGGTACAGGTACGGCGCCATCGGCGTCACGATGGCGAGCGTCAGCAACGCCTCGATCGCCACGCCCGGCTTGCGTGGCGCCAGCCACACCGCCAGCAGCACCGCGGCGGCAGGCACGGCCAAGGTCTCGAGCGCGAGCGGCAGCACTGCCCGCCGCTCCCGCAGCAGCCCGGCGGCAAACGCGCCGGCCCCCAAGGCCGCCAGCAGCCACAGGCTGCCGGGCAGCTTGCCCGCGTCCAGCGCCGCATAGGTCAGCGCGCCGAACGCCACCAACTCGCCCTGCGGGATGAACACGACGCGGGTCACCGCAAACACCAGCACCAGCGACAGCGCCAGCAATGCGTAGATGGCACCGTTCACGACGCCGTCCTGCAATAGGATCAGGAGGATGTCCGCGTCCACGGCCGGGACCGGTCAGACGCGGACGGGTGGTGTCAGGGCAGCAGCTTCCAGGCGCCGCCCTGGATGGTCACCATCATGCGGGCGCGCTGGTCGAAGCCGTTATGGTCGTTGGCGGACATGGTGGCGATGCCGTGGGTCAGCACCACCTCGTGCTCGTTCTCCAGCGCGTCGCGGAGCGCGGCGCGGAACTCCGGCGTCCCCGGCTTGGCCGCCTTCAGCGCCACCGGGATCGCCTGCTGCAGCAGGATGGCGGCATCGAAGGCGTGGGCGCCGAAGGTGGCCACCGTATTCGGCCCCTGTGCCGCCTCATATCGCGTCACGTAGTCCATCGCGACCTTCTTGATCGGGTTGCTGTCTGGCAATTGCGCAGCCACCAGGATCGGCCCGGCCGGCAGCACCGTGCCCTCGACGTCCGCACCGCCGACGCGCAGGAAGTCCGCGTTCGCGATGCCATGCGTCTGGTAATATTTCCCGGCATAGCCCCGCTCATGCAGCGCCTTCTGCGGCAGCGCGGCCGGGGTGCCGGCGCCGGCGATCAGCACCGCATCGGGCTTGGCGGCCACCAGCTTCAGCACCTGGCCGGTCACGCTGGTATCGTTGCGCGCGTACTTCTCGGTGGCGACGATCTGGATGTTTTTCGCCGTGAGCGCCCGCGTCGCCTCCGCCAGCCAGCCGTCGCCGTAGGCGTCGTTGAAGCCGATGAACCCCACCGTCTTCACGCCCGCGCGGGCCATGTGGTCGGCGATCGCGTCGGCCATCAGGCTGTCGTTCTGCGGCGTCTTGAACACCCAGCGCCGCTGCGCATCCATTGGTTCGATCAGCCGCGCCGAAGCGGCCAGCGAGATCATCGGCACCTTCTTCTCCGCCGCCACGTCGATCAGCGCCAGCGAAGCAGGCGTCGTGCTGGAGCCGATCAGCGCGTCGATGTTGTTCTCGTCGATCAGCTTGCGGGCGTTGGCGACCGCCTTGGTGCTGTCGGCCGCGTCGTCCAGCACGATATACTCGACCTTCTGGCCGCCGATTTCGGTCGGCAGCAAGGCGATGGAGTTGCGCTGCGGCACGCCGAGGCTGGCGGCCGGGCCAGTGGTGGAGATGGTCACGCCGATCTTGACCTGGGCCTGCGCCGCCCCGGCGCCGGCCGCGAACGCCGCCGCCGCCAGTAGCATGACTGCAGATCGCCGTTGCATGGTCCGCGTCCCCGACTATTGATTATGCGGCGCAGTGGTATGGCCCGGCCTGGAACGTGTCAAGAATACGGGGCCCGGCGCCGGAACATCCTCGGCGCCGGAACATCCAAAGGCATCGGCCGTTCCTGAAGTTGGGCTGCCGGGAGTCGCCGCTCTCGGCAGTCCATCGCTGATCAGTCACGCGATGCCGGGCCGCAGCCGTCAGACGCCCTTGCTGGGGCTGGTGGCGCTCTCCGCCGCAACGAGGCTCGTGGCGGGCGTCTCGCCTTCGGGCTTGTCGCGGCAGCAGGGGATGGAGCCCCCCTTCGGCGGCTCCTCACAGTTGTTCAAGCCCTGGCAAGCCTGGCCGTAGAGGTCTTCCGCACCGTCGTGCTGCAGTTGCGGGATGATCAGCCGCGCCACCCGCGCAGGCAATACTTGGTGCCCCGGTCCGGTGGCCAGGGCGCCGCCTTGCCAAGCGAGGTGCACGTCGCAACGGATGGCTCGTTGGGGGGACAGTTTGTCATGAGTTCCTCCGTTCCGGGCTGCGGCCGGTCTCACCGGGAACAGCTCCTGAAAGCAAACATGAACCGTACCGATACGGTATTGCAACTTAATTCATAACGACTCCGGCACGGTTGCATCGACCGCTGCCTCGCTAGTATGGACATCCTTGCCGCGGCGGCTTCGCACGTCGCCCGAGCCGCTGCCCAGGTTGGCGACCCGCTCGCGCGCCGCCCGGCCCGGACGGCATAAGGAGGCGGCGGAATGCAGCGGATGACGACGGCGCAGGCGGTGGTGGAAACCTTGGTCCGGCACGGCATCGGCACCGTCTACGGCGTGCCCGGCATCCACAACGACCCCTTGTTCGATGCGCTGTACGGCGCGCAGGACCGCATCCGCATGCTGCATGCGCGCCACGAGCAGACCGGGGCCTACATGGCGCTGGGCGCCGCACTCGCGACCGGGCAAGCCCAAGCCTACGCCGCCGTGCCCGGCCCCGGGATGCTGAACACCACCGCAGCGCTGCTGACCGCCTGGGGCATGGAAGCGCCGGTGCTCGCCCTGGCCGGGCAAATCCCGGCGCATGCGATCGACCGCGGCTACGGCCACCTGCACGAGATCCCCGACCAGCTAGGCCTGCTGCGGCACCTCACCAAGCACGCCGCCCGCATCAGCGGCCCGCACGAGGCCTCGGCCCGGGTCGCCAACGCCATCTGCCTCGCGCTGTCCGGCCGCCGGCGGCCGGTGGCGCTGGAATGCGCGATCGACGTCTGGAGCCAGGCCGGCCCGGCGCCGCTGGTCGGCCCCATCCCGCCCGTGGTCCCGCCCGTGGATGCCGACCTGGCCGAGCAGGCGGCCCGCATCCTGGGCGCGGCCAGGCGCCCGCTGATCGTCGTCGGCGGCGGCGCGCAGGATGCGGGGCCCGAGGTGCAACGCCTGGCGGAGATGCTGGAGGCGCCCGTCGTGTCCTACCGGCGGGGCAGGGGCGTCATCCCCACCAGCCACCGCCTGGCCGTGCCATACCCGATCGGCCATCGGCTGTGGGGCGAAGCCGACGTGGTGCTGGGCATCGGCACCCGCCTCTACAACCAGCAGAGCCAGTGGGGCGTCGATGCCGGGCTGCAGGTCGTGCGGCTCGACATCGACCCGGAGGAGCCCGGCCGTCTCCATCGGCCCGCCTGCGCCGTGGTCGCCGATGCCGCGGCGGGGGTGCTGGCGCTGCTGGCGCGGGTGCCCCGGCACAACCTGGTCCGCGCCTCGCGCGACGACGAGCTGGCCGGGCACCGCGGCTGGCTCGCCGAGCGGCTCGGCCGGCTCGAACCGCAAATGGGCTTCCTGCGCGCGATGCGGGCGGCATTGCCGGAGGACGGCATCTTGGTGGACGAGGTGACGCAGCTCGGATTCGCCGCCCGCATCGCCTTTCCGGTGCACCGGCCGCGCCGCTTCTTTTCCGGCTACCAGGACAACCTGGGTTATGGCTACGGCACCGCGCTGGGCGCCAAGGCGGCCTGCCCGGACCGCGCCGTGCTCAGCATCGCCGGCGACGGCGGCTTCGCCTACCAGGCGATGGAGCTGGCCACCGCCAAGCGCCACGGCCTGGCCGTGGTGGTCGTGGTGTTCGACGACGGCGCCTTCGGCAACGTGCGCCGCATCCAGCAGCAGGCCTGGGGCAACCGGCTGATCGCCTGGGACCTCGCCAACCCCGATTTCTGTGCATTCGCCGAAAGCTTCGGCGTCGCCGCCTACCGCGCGCGCACGGCGGCCGAGCTGGAAGCGCGGCTGCACGAAGCCTTCGCCCTGAACGCGCCGGCCCTGGTGCACGTGCCCGTCGGCGAGATGCCGAACATCTGGGACCTCATCATGATGCCGACCGTGCGAGGCCCCGCCACGCGGCCGCTCATGCCTTGATCGCATCACGGCACTTGCAGCTTCGCGCCGCTTCGGCTTAGCCCTGCACATGCCCGAGCCTCGCCTTCTCGTCCGCCTGGTCCTGCAATGCGGGCGAAGCGCCACCCTGGTCCTGCTGGTCGCTGCCGTCCTGGCGGCCGGGTCCGGCTGGCTGGCCGCGACCCGGCTGGGCGTGACCACGGACCTCAGCACCTTGTTTGCCGCCAGCCTGCCCTGGAAGCAGCGCGAGGCCGAGCTGGCCCGGCTGTTCCCCCAGTTCAGCCGCCTGCTGGTGGCCGTGGTGGACGCCGACCTGCCGGAGATCGCCGACGCGACGGCGGCCGGGCTGCAAGCCGCGCTGGCCGCCGATACCGCGCATGTCCGGACGGTGCGCCGGCCGGATGCCTCGCCCTTCTTCGAGCAGAACGGCCTGCTATTCCTCGACCGGGCGGCGCTCATCACCGTGCTCGACCAGACCATCGACGCGCAGCCCTTCCTCGGGCAGCTCGTGGTCGACCCCAGCCTGCGCGGCCTGTTCGCGGCGCTGTCGTTGCTCGGCATGGGCGTGGAGCGCGGGCAGGCCGACCTCACGCCCTTTGCCGCCGCCCTGCGCAGCGTCCACGAGGCGCTGGCCGCCGCCGCCGCCGGCGCGCCGAAGCCGCTGTCGTGGCAGCGCCTGCTCGCAGGGCCGGCGGCGGAGATGGGCGGCCCCTACCGCCTCGTGCTGGTGCAGCCAAATCTCGACTTCGGCGCCCTGCAGCCCGGCGCCGCGGCCACCCGGGCCTTGCGGGAGGCCGCGTCCGGGCTGGAGTTCGTCAAGTCAGGCCAGGCGCGGGTCCGCGTGACCGGCGCCGTCGCCCTGGCCGACGAGGAGTTCGCCACCGTGGCCGAGGGCGCCCTGGCCGGGCTGGCCGGCAGCTTCGTGCTGGTGATCGTCTGGCTGGCGCTGGCGGTGCGCAGCTGGCGGCTGATCGTGCCGATCATCGCAACCCTGACGCTCGGACTGCTGCTGACCACCGCCTTCGCCGCGCTCACCAGCTCGCCGCTGAACCTCATCTCGGTCGCTTTTGCGATCCTGTTCGTCGGGATCGCGGTCGATTTCGCCATCCAGTTCAGCGTGCGGTTTCGCGAGGCGCTGCATCGCCAGCCCGATCCGCTGCTGGCGCTGGCCGCGACCGCTGAACGTGCGGGCGGGCAGGTGCTGGTGGCGGCTGGGGCTACGGCGGCCGGGTTCCTGGCCTTCGTGCCGACGGATTTCAGCGGGGTGGCCGAGCTGGGCCTGATCGCCGGCGTCGGCATGCTGATCGCGTTTGCCTGTACGCTGACCGTGCTGCCGGCCTCGATCATGCTGTTAAGCCGGACGCGGTCGAGCCGGTTTTGGCGCGACGCTTCTGGCGAGGCAGGCTTCGCCGCCGCAGCGCCGGTGGACC
>JAABUK010001185.1_pt1 | contig 50714 bp, 45 predicted proteins | sample 5559141 | NCBI WGS metagenome assembly JAABUK01 (sample SAMN10711869, study PRJNA513367) | rock metagenome | isolation source: Antarctica rocks | place: Antarctica: Victoria Land, Pudding Butte nord | collected 2016-01-03 | reverse complement strand
CACTACCGCCGCCTGGCTACCCGCTATGAAAAAACTATTATTTCCTTCCTGGCATTCTGGTATATTGGAGCGGCGCTGGATTGGTTTAAATGATTTATTATTTGTCCTCACGCCCTAGTCAGCGCTTTAGTTAAATCGCTTACCATTGCCGCTTCATTCTGCATGAAAGCATAGCGGCTGGTGAAGTATTCCTCCTCCACCTTGCGAAAGCAGAGCCATGCGCTTGAATATTCCATATTTCTTGCAGCTGACCTCTTTCAGCACAGATAAAGTTCTGTATAATCGGCGCTGAGATGCTCTGGCAAGGTAGCGCCCGCCCCATCTTTGCGCTCATGCCCGACGCTGCCCCGCTGCTACCCTACCTCGTTTTCGACTTCGACTCCACGTTCACGCAGGTCGAAGGACTTGATGAATTAGCCGATATTGCTCTGCAAGGTCAGCCCGACCAGGCCGAGCACGTGGCCCAGATTAAAGCCCTCACCGACCGCGGCATGGCCGGCGAAATCGGCTTTCAGGAGTCGCTGAGCCGGCGGCTGGCGCTGCTGGGGGCACACCGGCGGCACCTAGCCCCGCTGGTGGCGCACCTGCAAACCAAGGTGAGTGAGAGCATCCGGCGCAACGGCGACTTCTTCCGGCGCTTTGCCGACCGCATCTACGTGGTGAGCAGCGGCTTCCGCGAGTTTATCGAGCCGGTGGTGGCCGAGTTTGGCATTCCGGCCAGCCATGTGCTGGCCAATACCTTCACCTTCGATGCCGAGGGCAACATCACGGGCTGCGACCCGGCCAACGTGCTGAGCCGCGACGGTGGCAAAATCCGTCAACTGGTGCTGCTCGACCTCGACGGGCCGGTATATGTGCTCGGCGATGGCTACACCGACTACCAGATTCGGGAGGCCGGCCTGGCCCACCGCTTCTATGCCTACACCGAAAACGTGAGCCGCCCCAGCGTGGTGGCCCACGCCGACGAGGTGCTGCCCACTTTTGACGAGTTTTTATACCAACTAAAACTACCGATGACCCTGAGCTATCCCAAAAACCGCATCAAGGTGCTGCTGCTGGAGAATCCTGATGCCCGAGCCGCCGAACTCTTCCGCCAGGAAGGCTATCAGGTGGAAGAAGTAAAGGGCGGGCTGGATGAGGACGAGTTGATTGCCCGCGTCGAGGGCGTGAGCATCCTGGGCATTCGGTCGAAAACGCACGTGACCCCGCGCGTGCTCGACGCGGCCAACCGCCTCATCGCCATCGGCGCGTTCTGCATCGGCACCAACCAGATTGACCTGCCGGCGGCCATGAAAAAGGGGGTAGCCGTGTTCAACGCGCCCTTCAGCAACACCCGCTCGGTGGTGGAGCTGACGCTGGCCGAGCTGATTGTGCTGGCCCGCCGCATTCCGGAGAAAAACCCCAAGATGCACGCCGGCGAGTGGGACAAGTCATCGAGCGGCTCGTTCGAGATTCGGGGCAAAACGCTGGGTATCATTGGCTACGGCAATATCGGCGCGCAGCTCTCGGTAGTGGCCGAGGCCGTGGGCCTGAAGGTGATGTACTACGACATGGCCGAAAAGCTCCAGCTCGGCAACGCCATCAAGAGCAAAACCCTGGAGGAAATGCTACCCCTGGCCGACATCGTGACGCTGCACATCGACGGCCGGCCCGAAAACCAGGACTTCTTCGGCGCCAAAGAATTTGCCCTGATGAAGCCGGGCGCGCTGTTCATCAACAACGCCCGCGGCCACGTGGTAGACGTGCCGGCCCTGGCCGATGCCCTGCGCCGCGGCCACCTCGCCGGCGCGGCCATCGACGTATTCCCGCACGAGCCCAAAACCAATGCCGAGAGCTTCGAGAGCGAGCTGCGCGGCCTGCCCAACGTGCTCCTTACCCCCCACATCGGTGGCAGCACGGCCGAGGCCCAGCGCAACATCGCCGAGTTTGTGCCCGAGCGCATCATGGAGTACATCAACACCGGCAACACCCAGCAGAGCGTCAATTTCCCCAACATTCAGCTGCCGGTGCAGCAGGCGCACCGCCTCATCCACATCCACGCCAACGTGCCCGGCGTGCTGGCCAACATCAACAACGTGCTGGCCACGCACCACGTCAACATCCTGGGCCAGTACCTGAAAACCAACGAGCACATCGGCTACGTGATTACCGATATCAACCGCGAGTACGACCAGGACGTGATTCAGGCCCTGCGCGCCGTAGAGCACACCATCAGGTTTCGGGTGCTGTATTAAATTTGGAGGCAAACTACTTCGCGGCGCTGGTCGTTATCCCCACGTTTTTGCGTTCTCTTGTTATGTCTCAACTTATTATCAACCTCGACGATAATTTACTTCAGGCGGCGCAGGAGTACGCCCATCGGCACGGACAGGAACTGGACAAACTAGTGGCCGAGCTATTGCAAGCCACGGTGCGGCCGGCAGCCGCGGAGCCAGCACCCACCGCGCGTACGCAGGTACTATCCGCACGCGTTCAAAAGCTGTATGGCGCGCTCAAAGCGCCTGCTGGCTTTGATTACAAGAAGGAACTGGAAGACGGCTTAGCCAATAAATATGGCGTATGAGTCACTACTTTTGGATACCAACGTGTTGCTCGACTTCCTGTTGCAGCGCGAAAGTTTTGGCCCGGATGCCCTGCGCCTATTTGAGGCCGAAGCCGCTGGGCGGGTCACGCTGTATGCCTCCAGCCTGGCTTTTAGCCACATTTACTACACGTTACGCAAAACTAATTCGGCCGCTGAGCGTGTAGCTTCCCTCTCGGAGCTGGCAGGCTTGGTGGAGATTATTCCCATCGGCCGCGCCATCATTGAAGCAGCCCTCACGCTCGGCTTCGCCGACTTTGAGGATGGCTTGCAGTACTGCGCCGCCCGCGCCGAACTCACTATCGAGGCCATCATAACCCGCGACTTGAAAGGTTTCGCGGCCGGTGCTGACGCCCCCAGAAGCGCTGGCGCTATTAGGATAACTCCTCATAGTCGCGTCCGCACCTCGCTCAGTATCCACTGCATAGTGTTGCGGGTGCGCTGGTCATCGCCGGGAATACTGTTGTTGAAGAACGTGACGGCCACCAGCCGGCCGCTTTTGCAGCGCACGTAGCCCGCCAGGTTGCAAGTGTGGGTCAGCGTGCCGGTTTTGCCCCAGAACCACGTCACCTTGGGCGGGCCGGGCTCGAAGTAGCGCTTGCGCAGGGTGCCCTGGCCGCCACCGGCCGCCAGCAGGCTCAGTAGCCGGGCCTCGGGCACCTGCTGGTGCAGCCGCACCAACAGCGCCGTGAGCGTGCGCGGCGTGAGCAGGTTAAGGCGCGACAGGCCCGAGCCATCGACCCAGTCGGGCCGGTCGGGCAGGCCTTTGAGCTGGTTTTTGAGCAGGTAGCGAATGGTCCGCGGTCCGCTCAGCGAGTCGCGGTAGCCCACTTGCGTGCTGGCCATGAGCAGCAGCTGCTCGGCCAGGAAATTGTCGCTTACGCGCAGCATCCGGCGGTAGAGGGAGTCGGCGCGCAACCCGCGCAGCGTGGCTACCCCATCTTGCTCCAGGCGCGGGCGCCACGGCACGCCCACGATGGCCCGCCGCAGCGTGTCGCCGAGCAGGCGCAGCAGCAGGGTGCGGCTGGTGCGGTAGGGCACCTCATCAACCCATTTTTTGGGGGTAGGGACGTAAGTAAAGCGGTTTTCGAGCGGAGCCCGGTACACGTGTTCCTCGTCGTCCTGGTCGGGCGAGAGGCGAAAATCCTCGCCCGCCCGCTCGGTCAGCGGCGCGAAGCTACGCGGCACCACCCGCACGTGCTGCGGCAGCACCCGCACCGCCGCGCCCGGCCGGGTGCGCACCACCCGCGGCACGGCCCCATAAAAACGCACTGTATTGCCATACACCGGAAACGCCGTGCGCTCGGGCTGGAAATAATAGCCGAAATCGTCCCAGGCCCAGCTTGGGCCGTAGGCGGGCACGCAGGCGATATCGCAGTAAGCCAGCACCTTCTCGGGCCGATTGGCCAAAAAGGCGTAGGCCCGCCGCGAGGGCACGTCGCCGTGCAAAAAGGTGGGGTCGCCGGTGCCCTGGAAGAACAGCGTATCGCCCCGCGAGAAGTAGCGCAGGCTGGGCAGCGAGTCGCCGAGCAGCGCCAGCCCGCCAGCCAGGCTCAGCAGCTTCATGGTGCTGGCGGGCGTGAAGTAGCGCGCCTCATTGTAGCCAAACAGCGGCTCGCCGGTGGTAGCGTCGGCCAGGGCCACGCCCACCTGCTGGCGGCGCAGCGCGGCGCTGCTATCGAGGCGCTGGCGCAGCCAGGGCATATCGATGCGGCCGGTGGCCGAGTCGACTACCACGGCCGGCGGCACGGCAGTCGTGGTGGTGGTTTGCCCGCAGGCAGTAGTAAAAGCGAGGCTCAGCAGCGCCAGCAGACTTGCGTAGCGCCGCGCCGAACGAATAGCAGAAACAGGGGGTAGCATAGGCACAGCCGCAACTTAAGCACGAACGCGGCAGTCTTTGATGCTAATCGACCCGCTACCGCATTTTTTTTCACCCTGACCTTGCGCACTCTGCTACCCCTGCTTCTGCTGTTGAGCTTTACCAGCTCCGTCCGCGCCCAGCCCAAAACGCCTGCCGACTTTGGCTACCGCCATCTCATTATGCGCTACAAGGGCGAGAAGGTAGATATTCTGGTCTTGTCGAAAAAAGGCGAAGAAATGAAACGCAAACCACTATTTTTCTTCGCCCAAGGCTCACTGCCACGCCCGGTTATTCTATATGATGACAAAGGCCCGTACCGCCCCTTCCCCATCCAGATGGCACCTCTCTTGGACCGCTGCCATTTAGTAGTAGTAAGCAAGCCCGGCATTCCACTCACTGGTGATATCCGGCAGCTCGGCCCAAGCGCTACCTATATCGACCCCAAAACTAAGCTACCGCCCCAAGTCTATTGCCAGCATAATTACCTGGAATACTACGTACAACGCAACAAGCAGGTGCTGCGCTACCTGGCCCACCAGCTTTGGGTGCAAGCCGACGACATTACGGCAATGGGGCACTCAGAAGGAAGTACGATTGTGGCCCGGATGGCTCGCACGTCGGGCCAGTTGCGTCGCGTCATCTACCTTAGTGGCAGCCCACTGGGCCGGATGCTGACTCAGGTTTCGGGGGCTCGCCAGGAAAATGACTCAGCAGCTGCCGAAGGTTTTTTCCAGCGGTGGCAGGGCGTGGTAGCCGCCCCGGATAACGTAGATTGTCAAGGCGACAGCAACCGGCTTATCGCGTCTCTTTCCAGCCACCAGAGTCCGCTTGATGACCTGCTACACAGTCACATTCCGGTGTTTGTTGGCTACGGCACCCGCGACCGTTCGGCGCTGCTCAACGACTACCTGCGTTTAGAAGCAATCCGCGTGGGCAAAACCAACTTCAGCTTCCACGCCTATTCTGGTGTAGAGCACAATTTCTTTGGTTTTACCAATGGGCAAATTGATTATGAGAAAGGCAAATGGAACGAGGTAGCCACCGATTTCCTCGCCTGGATGCAGGCTACTAAGTAGCACACGCTACTTCAGCGTCAGGAACTTCTGCTGCATCACGTCCTGCACCGAGCGGCCCGAAATCTTGCTTTCGAGCCACGAAATGATGTCGAAATAAAGAAACGGGCGGCGGTCGAACGGCCGGGCGGCGATTTCTTCCAGCTTGGCTTTCAGGCTGATAAACTCCTCGCGCAGCTGAGCCGGTGCCACGCGCCCTACCCGCCGCAAAAACCGGAACACCTCGACCTGCATGGGCTGCTGGTCGTTCATCTTGCCCAAAAACTGGTACACCGAGCGCACCTGATATTCAAGTTCGGCATCCTGGCCGGCTTCGTAGTGCGCCACCAGGTTGAGGATGCGGGCGAAGCACTGCAAATCCTCGCGCAGGCTCAGGTCCTTGTGGACAATAATCAGGTTTAAGTACTTGATAGCCTGCTTATACTGCCCGCTGCCGAAGTACAGGCAGGCAATTTTATAATAGAAGACCAGCGTGCGATGCAGGTCGAGCTGGCCCTTGTACTGCTCCAGTTGCTCCAGCAATTCGGGGATAATCTCTACCCCCTCCGTGAAGCGCGCCTCCAGAAAGCAGGCGTTGATGCGGTTGGTCCAGATGTACTGAAACAACAGGATTTCGGTGTTCGGCGTGGCCCGGCGGGTCTGGTTGGCCCCGAAATCCTCCAGCACCTGCAACACCTCCCGAAACCGACTGTAATACATCATGTTAAACAACGAAGCCAGCACGTTGTGCAGGCCCTTGATGTAGAGCATCGTTTGGCTTTCCTTCAGGTGTGGCTGCCGCTCAAACAAATCCACCCATTTTTGGGCGTAGCGGTAGCAGGATTTAAAATCCTGGTTGATAGTATGATACCAGACATGCGCCTGGTAGAAATACAGCTTCTCCCAAAAGCCGCTGCCGCGCGCCAGCTGCGCCGGCAGGTGCTTCCGAAAATAGGCCGTAAACTGCTCGTGGTCAGCCTGGTTGCGGGCGTGCCCGGCTTGCAGATACAACCCGTACAGCAGTAGCGACGCGTTGGAGAGGGCGTGCTGCTGCGCGAGGTGCGCCGCCGTGGCCGTAGCCTCGGCCGCCAGGGATTCGGCCCTACCCTGCAAGCTGCGCGTGATGTACTGCGACTCGATAAGCTTCTCAAAATCAATGGCTAGCAGGGCCACGTGCGGCAGCTCGGCTTGCTGGGCGGCCAGCTTTACTTTGGCCAGCATCCGCAGGCTTTGCTGATAAAAGCCCTTGTTGTAGAGCACGCGGGCATAGTCGAGCTGCTCGTGCAGCTGAATGTCGAGGTTCTGGCCGGCGTGGTAGAGGCGCAGGCTGGCCAGCAACTGCTTGTACAGGTTGGCCTTAAGGTTGGCGAGTTGGGCGCGCTTGAGGGTCGGCACCTGGGTCAGCACGCGCTCCTCATCGTGCTGCTCCTGGGCGTCAAACGCGTCGAAAAGCTGGAGAAACTTGAGGCCCTCCGTCGAGCCCTGGCGGTTGGTGAAGAGCCGGAAATGGCGCTTTTCCGACTGCGTCAGGGATTTTATCAGCTGAAAAACGGGGTCGCTGCTCTTGTTAGGCATTGTATAGTACTAAACGCTAAAAACCTTTCTTACAATTAATTAAACAAAAAAATAGTTGATTTGGAAATAATAGAAACCACGGAAAAATGTTTTTGCCAGCTTGAAAAGTACTAGTACTTGCAATGCAATAACAAAGCTGGGCCCGTCTCGGCGGGTTTTTATCTCTATGGCGACGCAAAAAATTCAGATTTTCGATACCACGCTCCGCGATGGCGAACAGGTGCCGGGCTGCAAGCTAAACCAGCAGGAGAAGCTCGTTATTGCCTGCCAGTTGGAGGCGCTGGGGGTCGATATTATTGAGGCCGGCTTCCCGGTTTCGAGCCCCGGCGACTTTGCCGCCGTGGCCGCCATCGCCGCCCAAACCAGGGAAGCGACCGTCTGCGGCCTCACCCGCGCCGTCGAAAACGACATTCGGGTGGCCGCTGAGGCGCTGCGCGGGGCGCGCCGGCCGCGCATCCACACTGGCATCGGCACTTCCGACCTGCACGTGCAGCAGAAACTGCGCACCACCCGCGAGGACGTAATTCAGCGCGCCGTGGCCGCCGTGAAGCTCGCCAAGAGCTTCGTGGAGGACGTGGAGTTCTATGCCGAAGACGCCGGCCGCACCGACAATGAGTTTCTGGCCCGCGTGTGCGAGGCGGCCATCGCGGCCGGCGCCACGGTCCTCAACATCCCCGACACCACCGGCTACTGCCTACCCCAGGAATACGGCGCCAAGATTAAGTACCTGTATGAGCACGTGAAAGGCATTGACAAGGCGATTCTTTCGACGCACTGCCACAACGACCTCGGCCTGGCCACGGCTAACTCCATCGCGGGCGTCAGCAACGGCGCGCGCCAGATTGAGTGCACCATCAACGGCGTGGGCGAGCGCGCTGGCAACACGGCCCTGGAGGAAGTGGTGATGATTCTGCGTCAGCATCCTTATCTCAACCTCACTACCAACGTGCAAACCAAGCTGTTGGCCGAAACGTCGGCGCTGGTATCGCACCTCATGAGTATGCCCGTGCAGGCCAACAAGGCCATCGTGGGCGCCAATGCCTTCGCGCACAGCAGCGGCATCCACCAGGATGGCGTGATAAAGTGCCGCGAAACCTACGAAATCATTGACCCCAAGGAGGTTGGCGTCGCCGATTCGAGCATCGTGCTCACCGCCCGCTCAGGCCGCGCCGCCCTGGCCTACCGCCTCCAAAAGCTGGGCTACGACCTGGAGCGCCCGGCATTAAACGCGGCCTACGCCAGCTTCCTGCAACTCGCCGACCGCCAGCGCGAAGTATTAGACAACGACTTACACTGCCTCATCGAGCAAGAAAAATTAGTAGCCATCGGCTAACAAGACTAAGGAAACGGGGTGGCAGGCGCTGCCAGTGGGTGGGAGCAGGGAAATCAGGGGGTCGGGTTAAAACCCCATAAACGCCATTCTTTCACACCCTTAACACGACCAAAATTTCCCCCTGTTGCTTCGTTTCCTTAGCCTTTTAGCTGATTTACTACTAAAACTTATTAGACTACTCAGAAAAGCTTAAAAGAACGTCATGCTGAACGCAGTGAAGCATCTTATCACGCTAGCACCAATTGAGTTACTAATTCAATGCCTCGTGCAAACCTGACAAGATGCTTCACAGGCTCAGCATGACAAACGCTATCCTATCCCTACCCCATGCCCCGCACGCTATTCGATAAAATCTGGGATGCCCACGTCGTACGCTCCGTTGAGGGGCTCAATGTGGTGTACATCGACCGCCACCTGATTCACGAAGTCACTAGCCCCCAGGCATTTGACGAGCTGACGGCGCGCGACCTGCCGCTATTTCGCCCAAGCCAGATTCTGGCCACGGCCGACCACAACGTACCCACGCTGCACCAGGACCAGCCCATTCAGGAGCCGCTGTCGCGCTCGCAGGTGGATAAGCTGACGGAGAACTGCCAGAAATACGGCATTGAATTGTACGGCCTGGGGCACGAGCGCCAGGGCATCGTGCACGTGATTGGGCCGGAGCTGGGGCTGACCCAGCCAGGCCTGACCATCGTGTGCGGCGACAGCCACACCTCGACCCACGGCGCGTTTGGCGCGGTGGCCTTCGGCATTGGCACCAGCCAGGTGGCGCAGGTCATGGCCTCGCAGTGCCTGCTGCTGAGCCGGCCCCAGCGGATGCGCATCTCGGTAGAAGGCGAGCTACGGCCGGGCGTTACGGCTAAGGACCTGATTCTCTACGTTATCGCGCGGCTAGGCACTGGCGGCGCCACTGGCCACTTCGTAGAGTACGCCGGCAGCGCCGTGCGCGGCCTCAGCATGGAAGGCCGCATGACGGTCTGCAACATGAGCATCGAGATGGGCGCGCGCGGCGGCCTCATCGCCCCCGATGCCACCACCTTTGCCTATGTGGCGGGCCGGCCCTTCGCGCCGCAAGGCGAGGCCTGGCACGACGCCGTGGCCTACTGGCAAACGTTGTATTCGGACGACGACGCGACGTTTGAAGCCGAGTACACCTACCAGGCGGCCGATATCACGCCGATGATTACCTACGGCACCAACCCCGGCATGGGCATTCCGCTCACCGGGCACGTGCCCAGCGAAGTACCCGCCGCCGAGGCCGAAAGCTTCGACAAGTCGCTCAAATACATGGGCTTCGAGCGGGGTGAGTCGCTGCTTGGCAAGCAGATTGACTACGTGTTTATCGGCAGTTGCACCAATTCGCGCATTGAGGACCTGCGCGCCGTGGCCGCCTACGTGCGGGGCAAGCAGAAAGCCGCCCACGTAGCCGCCTTCATTGTGCCCGGCTCCAAACAAGTAGAGCAGCAGGCCATTGCCGAGGGCATCGACCAGGTTTTTACCGCCGCCGGCTTTACGCTGCGCGAGCCCGGCTGCAGCGCCTGCCTGGCCATGAATGAGGACAAGATTCCGGCCGGCGCCTACTGCGTGGCTACTTCTAACCGCAATTTCGAGGGGCGGCAGGGCCCTGGCTCGCGCACGCTGCTGGCCTCGCCGCTGGTGGCGGCCATCACGGCCGTGCAGGGCCGCATCGTGGACATTACGGAGTATTTAAATTAATTGGTGCTTGGTGCATAGTGCTTGGTGCTTGGGTTGTTCAAAATAGCTTTTCCCCAAGCACCAAGCACTATGCACCAAGCACTATGCACCAGGCACCAAAAATGGAACGCTTCCAAACCCTGCACGCCACCGGCGTGCCGCTGCCGCTGGCAAACATTGATACCGACCAGATTATTCCGGCCCGGTTCCTGAAAGCGACCACCCGCGAGGGCTTCGGCACCAACCTGTTTTGCGACTGGCGCTACAACGCCGACGGCTCGCCCAAGCCCGGGTTTGTGCTGAATAACCCCCGTTACCAGGGCCAGATTTTGGTGGCGGGCAAGAACTTTGGCTGCGGCAGCAGCCGCGAGCACGCCGCCTGGGCGCTGTACGACGCCGGTTTCCAGGCCGTTATTTCGAGCTATTTCGCCGATATTTTTCGGGGTAATGCCCTGAATACCGGCCTCCTACCCCTGCAAGTGAGCGACGAGGTGCTGGCCCGCCTGCTGGCCGCCATTGAGGCCGACCCGGCGCTGGTGCTGGTGGTGGACCTACCCTCCCAGACGCTGGCGGTGCCGGCCTGGGGCGAGACGTTCAGCTTCGCCATCGACGCCTACAAAAAGGAGTGCCTGATTAACGGCTACGACGACATCGACTTTTTAGTGAATCAGAAACCGGCCATCGAGGCCTTTGAAAAACAACGCGCCTGGACATGGTAACCAAGAAAATAGCTTTACTGCCGGGCGACGGCATCGGGCCGGAAGTGTGCCGGCAGGCCGTGAAGGTGCTCGACGCCGTAGCCGAGCGCTTCGGCCACCGCTTCGAATTTACCTCGCACCTGGTGGGCGCCTGCGCCATCGACGCCACCGGCAACCCGCTGCCCGACGAAACGCTGGCCGCCTGCCGCGCCGCCGACGCGGTGCTGTTCGGGGCCATCGGCGACCCGAAGTACGACAACGACCCCACCGCCAGAGTGCGCCCCGAGCAGGGGCTGTTGCGGATGCGCAAGGAGCTGGGCTTGTTTGCCAATATCCGCCCCGTCACGGCCTATCAGGCGCTGCTGAAGCACTCGCCGCTGAAATCGGACCGCATCGAGGGCACCGACCTGGTGATTTTTCGGGAGCTGACGGGCGGCATTTACTTCGGCGAAAAGGGCCGCACGGCCGACGGCGTGGCCTACGACAATTGTACGTACTCGCGCCCCGAGATTGAGCGCATCGCGCACCTGGCGTTTCAGTCGGCCGCCGGCCGCCGCCAGCACCTCACGCTCGTGGACAAGGCCAACGTGCTGGAAACCTCGCGCTTGTGGCGCGAAGTGGTGCGCGAAATCGCCCCGCAGTACCCCACCGTGACGGTGGATTACCTGTTCGTGGACAACGCCGCGATGCAGATTATCACCAACCCCCGGCAGTTCGACGTGGTGCTGACCGAGAACATGTTCGGCGACATTATTTCGGACGAGGCCTCGGTCATTGCCGGCTCGATGGGCCTGCTGCCCTCGGCCTCAGTGGGCGCGGCGGTGGCGGTGTTCGAGCCCATCCACGGCTCCTACCCCCAGGCCAGGGGCCAGGGTATTGCCAACCCACTGGCGGCCATCCTGTCGGCCGCCATGCTGCTCGACCACCTGGGCCTCACGGCCGAGGCCGAACTGGTGCGCGAGGCGGTGGATGAAGCGTTGACCAACAATATCTTAACCCCGGAGCTGAATCCCACGGCCCCTTATACTACGGAGCAAGTGGGTAGTTACGTAGCCTTCTGGATTGCCGACTCGAACGAGCAGCAGTGGAACGCGCACAACATCGCGGTGGGCGTGAGCACGATTATTTAATGCCCTAACGCAGACCTCACCCCCTAGCCCCCTCTCCAAAAGAGAGGGGGGACTAACCTTAGTTTTTAGCTATAGACTAGAATTAGAAACTAGTTCCCCCTCTCTTTTGGAGAGGGGGGTAGGGGGTGAGGTTCGCGCCCCGCGCAATCAGCACATACCTACATGAACCCGCTACTACCCCTCCTTTCCGTGGTTATTATTACGCCTACCCTCGCTGGCTAGCCGAAGCTTCTTACCCCAAAGAAAACCTTCCTGGCCCGCTGCTCAGGAAGGTTTTTTTACAGCCTGCCCAGGCACTACGCACCAAGCACCACAAACCCATGACGCTCAATAAATTCAGCTGCATCTACACCCAGGACGACAGCTTGCCGGCCTCGCAGGCCATGCTCATCGGGGCGGGCTTGTCGGATGCGGATTTGCGCAAGCCGTTCGTGGGCATCTGCTCCACGGGCTTCGAGGGCAATACGTGTAATATGCACCTCAACGGCCTGGCCGACGAGGTGAAGCGCGGCGTGGTGGCCCAGGGCCTGGTGGGGCTGCGCTTCAACACCATCGGCGTGAGCGACGGCATCACGAACGGCAACGCGGGAATGCGCTACTCGCTGGTTTCGAGAGAGATAATTGCCGACTCGATTGAGGCGATGGCCGGCGCGCACTACTACGACGCGCTGGCTACGGTGGTGGGCTGCGACAAGAATATGCCCGGCGCGCTGATTGCGATGGCCCGCCTGAACCGGCCCTCGCTGATGGTGTACGGCGGCACCATTCGGGGCGGCGAGTTTAAGGGGCAGCAGCTCAACATCGTATCGTGCTTCGAGGCCTACGGCAAGAAGGTGAACGGGCAGATTTCGGACGAGGACTACCAGGGTATTATTCACAATGCCTGCCCCGGCCCCGGCGCCTGCGGCGGCATGTACACGGCCAACACGCTGGCGGCGGCCATCGAAACGCTGGGCATGAGCGTGCCCGCTTCGTCGTCGCTGCCCGCTGAAAGCCCCGCCAAAATGCAGGAGTGCCTCGATGCCGGCGCCTACCTGCGCCGCCTACTGGAGCTGGACCTCAAGCCCCGCGATATCCTTACCCGTGCGGCGTTTGAGAATGCGATGGTAATCGTGACGGTGCTCGGCGGCTCGACCAACGCCGTGCTGCACCTCATCGCCATTGCCCACGCGGCCGGCGTGAAGCTGACGATGGAAGACTTCCAGGCCGTGAGCAACCGCGTGCCGGTGCTGGCCGACCTCAAGCCCAGCGGCAGGTATCTGATGGAGGATTTGTCGAAAATCGGCGGGGTGCCCGCCGTGCAGCGCACCCTGCTCGACTACGGGATGCTCAACGGCGACCTGCTGACCGTGACCGGCCGCACGCTGGCTGAGAACCTGGCCGACGTGCAACCGCTTGGCGCCGAGCAGGATTTGCTGCGCCCGCTCAGCAACCCAATTAAGGCCGACGGGCACATTCAGATGCTGTATGGCAACCTGGCCACCAAGGGGGGGGTAGCGAAAATTACCGGCAAGGAAGGGCTGCGATTTGAGGGCCCGGCCATCGTGTTTAACTCGGAAGAGGAACTGAACCAGGGCATTATCGACCACAAAATCAAGGCCGGGCAGGTAGTCGTGATTCGCTACGTGGGGCCCAAGGGCGGGCCGGGGATGCCCGAAATGCTCAAGCCGACCTCGGCCATCATGGGCGCGGGCCTGGGCGACAAGGTGGCGCTGATAACCGACGGGCGCTTTTCGGGCGGCACGCACGGCTTCGTCATCGGCCACATCTGCCCCGAGGCCTACGACGGCGGCGGCCTGGCCCTGGTGCGGGACGGCGACTGGATTATCCTGGATGCCAGCACCAATACTATTGACGTGCAGCTTGATGAGCAGGAGCTGGCCGCCCGCCGCGCCGCCTGGCAGCGCCCGCCGCTGCCGGTGCGCCAGGGCGTGCTGCTCAAGTACATCCGCACCGTGAGCGACGCCAGCCTCGGCTGCATCACTGATTTACTCGAAGAAGATTATGTTCCAGCAGCCCTCAGCCCAGCCCGCCGCTAGCCCGGCCGCCGCCCTGCGTCTCGCGCCCACGACCGGCGCGGTAGCCACGCTGCAAGCGCTGGTGGCCGAGGGCGTGGACACGATTTTTGGCTACCCCGGCGGAGCTATTATCCCGATTTACGACGCGCTCTACGACTTCAAGGAGCAGCTCAACCACGTGCTGGTGCGCCACGAGCAGGGCGGCATTCACGCGGCGCAGGGCTACGCGCGCAGCTCGGGCCGGGTGGGCGTGGCGCTGGCCACGAGTGGGCCGGGCGCCACGAACCTCGTGACCGGCCTGGCCGACGCGCTGATTGACAGCACGCCGCTCGTGTGCATCACGGGGCAGGTATTCGCGCATTTGCTGGGCACCGATGCGTTTCAGGAGACGGATATTATCAATATTACTACCCCCATTACGAAGTGGAACTACCAGGTAACCAGGGCCGAAGAAATCCCCGAGGCGCTGGCCAAGGCCTTTTACATCGCGCGCAGCGGCCGGCCGGGACCGGTATTGGTGGACATCACCAAGAACGCGCAGCAGCAGCTATTCGACGCGCCGGCGTACCAGCCGTGCCAGCACATCCGCAGCTACCGGCCCGCGCCGGTGGTGCGCCAGGAGTACGTGGAGCAGGCAGCCGCGCTGATTAACAACGCTAAGCGGCCGTTTATCCTCTGGGGGCAGGGGGTAGTGTTGGGCGGGGCCGAGGCCGAGTTCAAAGCCTTCGTGGAGAAATGCGGCATCCCGGCGGCCTGGACCATCCTGGGCGTGGGCGCCCTACCCACCAGCCACCCGCTGAACGTGGGGATGCTGGGGATGCACGGCAACTACGGCCCCAACGTGCTCACCAACGAGTGCGACGTGCTGATTGCCATTGGGATGCGCTTCGACGACCGCGTGACGGGCCGGCTGGATAAGTACGCCAAGCAGGCCCAGGTGATTCACCTCGACATTGACCCCACCGAGATTGACAAGAACGTGAAAACCACCGTGCCGGTGTGGGGCGACTGCAAAGAAACCCTACCCCTGCTCACGGCGCTGGTCGAGCGCCGGGCCCACCCCGAGTGGCTGGCCCGTTTCAACGACCACCTGGCGCAGGAAGTGGACGCCGTGATTCGGGAAGAATTATTCCCGACTTCGGAGGAGCTGACGATGGGCGAGGTGATGCAGCAGCTCAACGAAATCACGCGGGGCGAGGCCGTTATCGTGTCCGACGTGGGCCAGCACCAGATGGTGGCCTGCCGCTACGCGCAGTTCAACCACACGCGCAGCAACGTGACGAGCGGCGGCCTGGGCACGATGGGCTTTGCGCTGCCGGCCGCTATCGGGGCCAAGTTTGGCGCGCCCGACCGGCCGGTGGTGGCCATAATTGGCGATGGCGGCTTTCAGATGACGATTCAGGAGCTGGGCACCATTATGCAGACGGGCGTGGACGTGAAAATCATCATCCTCAACAACCAGTTTCTGGGCATGGTGCGGCAGTGGCAGGAGCTGTTTCACCAGCGCCGCTACTCGTTCGTAGATATCCAAAGTCCTGATTTTGTGGCTGTAGCGGCCGGCTACCGCATTGCCGGCCAGCGCGTGGACGCCCGCCCCGATTTGCGGCCGGCCCTGGAGAAGATGCTGGCGCATCCGGGGTCGTTTTTACTCGAAGTGATGGTGACGAAGGAGAATAACATTTTCCCGATGGTGCCGCAGGGGTGTAGCGTGGCGGAAATAAGGCTGCGATAACTATCCACGGTCGTCATGCAGAGCGCAGCGAAGCATCTCGCTCGCATCGTTGCTGACGATTGAGATTACTGCTGCACGCGAGATGCTTCGCTGCGCTCTGCATGACGTTCTAAATCAGCTAATAAGCACCATGAGCCCCGAACCCGCCGACCGCCAGGAATACAACATCACCGCGTACACCGAAAACCAGGTGGGCCTGCTCAACCGCATTGCCATCATCTTTTCGCGCCGCAAAATCAACATCGAGAGCCTCAACGTGTCGCCTTCGGAGATTGAGGGCATTCACCGCTTCAACATCGTGATTGTGGAAACGGAGGAAGTGGTGGAGAAGCTGGCCAAGCAGATTGAGAAGCAGGTGGAGGTGCTGAAAGTGTACTTCAACACCAACGCCGACGTGATTTGGCAGGAGATGGCGCTCTACAAGGTGCCCACCGACGTAATTGCCGAAAAAGTGCTCGTGGAGCGCCTGCTGCGCGAAAACGGCGCACGCGCCGTGGTTATTCGCAAAGACTACACGGTGTTTGAAACCACCGGCCACCGCGAGGAAACCGATAACTTAATCAAGGCTTTGCAGCCCTATGGCCTGATTGAGTTTGTGCGCTCGGCGCGCATTGCCATCATCAAGGCCAGCGACGGCTTTCACCGCAAGCTCCAGGAATTTGAGCGCCGCGAGCCCAGCGAGGACGTGGCGGAAAATGAGTTTTTGAACGACCGCGAGCAGGTCTTTACGATGTAGCAGCCCCACCCCCTACCCCTCCCCTGCGAGGGAGGGGAGCCGGACGACATTTTTAGAATTTAAAACCAAAACACTTTTTTAATTACGTCCTCGCTCTCGTCAGGCTCCCCCTCCCCCGCAGGGGAGGGGGCCGGGGGGTGGGGCTAACTCCCCAACCCAATGGCAACCATCAACTTCGGCGGCGTACCCGAAACCGTCATCACCCGCGACGAATTTCCGCTCGACAAGGCGCTCGACTTTCTGAAAGACGAGACCATTGCCGTTATCGGCTACGGCGTGCAGGGCCCCGGCCAGGCGCTGAACATGCGCGACAACGGCTTCCGCGTGCTTGTGGGCCAGCGCCAGGGCACGCCCTCTTGGGAGCGCGCCCTCAAGGACGGCTGGGTGCCGGGCGAGTCGCTGTTCAGCATCGAGGAAGCGGCCGACAAGGGCACCATCCTCTGCAATCTGCTGTCGGACGCGGGGCAGATTGCGCTGTGGCCTACCCTCCAGAAATACCTCACGCCGGGCAAGACGCTGTACTTCTCGCACGGCTTCGGCATCACGTTTAATGACCAGACGGGCATCGTGCCCAGCAAGGACATCGACGTGATTCTGGTGGCGCCCAAGGGCAGCGGCACCAGCCTGCGCCGCTTGTTCGTGGCCGGCGGCGGGTTGAACTCGTCGTTTGCCGTGTTTCAGGACGCCAGCGGCAAAGCCTGGGAGAAGGCCATCGCGATGGGCATCGGCGTGGGCTCGGGCTACCTGTTCGAAACCGACTTTAAGAAAGAAGTATACTCCGACCTCACCGGCGAACGCGGCGTGCTGATGGGCGCCCTGGCCGGCATCATCGAGGCGCAGTACCAGGTGTTGCGCCAGCGCGGCCACTCGCCTTCGGAAGCCTTCAACGAAACCGTGGAGGAGCTGACCCAGAGCCTCGTGCCGCTGGTGGGCGAAAACGGCATGGACTGGATGTTTGCTAACTGCTCGGTGACGGCCCAGCGCGGCGCGCTCGACTGGAAAGGCAAGTTCCGCGACGCGACCCTACCCGTGCTCAACGAGCTGTACGACAGCGTGGCCAGCGGCGCCGAAGCCCGCCGCACCATCGAGCGCGGCTCGACCCCCAACTACCGCCAGGAGCTGGAAGCCGAGCTGAAGGAAGTGCGCGAGTCGGAGCTGTGGGCCACTGGCGCTACCGTGCGCGAGTTGCGCTCGCGCACCAGCGAAAACGTGGAAGCGTGAGAATCGCTGTCATTGCGAGCGCAACGAAGTGGAGCGCGGCAATCTTTCCTTAATCGTTGGATTAGTAACCCAATGAGTGAAGACGACAAGGAAAGATTGCCGCGCTCCACTTCGTTGCGCTCGCAATGACAGGTGGTTGGTATTTAACCCCCTACCCCCATGCCCGACCTGCTGGCCCCGGCGGCCACCGCCGTCACCCTGGAAAACGTGGAGGCCGCCGCGCGCCGCCTCAAAGGCGTCATTACCAAAACACCCCTGATGCTGAATCTGGGGCTTTCGCGCAGCTACGACGCCACTATTTTGCTTAAGCGTGAGGACTTGCAGGTGGTGCGCTCCTACAAGATTCGGGGGGCTTACAACAAGATTGCCACGCTGCCCACTACCGTGCCCGGCCGCCGCATCGTGTGCGCCAGCGCCGGCAACCACGCCCAGGGCGTGGCCTACGCCTGCCAGCTGCTGGGCTTGCAGGGCGACATTTTTATGCCCGCCCAAACGCCCACCCAGAAAGTGGACAAGGTGCGCCTCTTCGGCAAGGACATGGTAATGGTACACCTCACCGGCCGCACCTTCGACGACTGCTACCACGCGGCGCAGGCGTTTTGCGACGCGCGCGGCAGCACCTTCGTGCACCCGTTTGATGACCTGGCCATCGTGGAGGGCCAGGCCACGGTGGGGCTGGAAATTCTGAAAGCCGTTCATAATAAGGCGATTGACTTCTGCTTCATGCCCATCGGCGGCGGCGGGCTGGCGGCGGGCTTGTCGAGCATATTTCGGCAATTGAGCCCGCGCACCCGGCTCATCGGCGTGCAGCCATTGGGCGCGCCGAGTATGCACGACGCCATCCGGGCCGGGCAGCGGCAGGCCCTACCCCACCTCGACACTTTCGTGGACGGCGCGGCGGTGAAGTGCCCCGGCGAGCTGACGTTTGCCATTTGCCAGGCCCTGCTCGATGAAGTTCACCTGGTGCCCGAGGGCCAGGTGTGCGAAGATTTGCTGAAGATGTACAACGAGGAAGGTCTGGTGCTGGAGCCCGCCGGCACGCTGGCCATCTCGGCCCTGCACGCCTACGCCGACCAGATAAAGGGCAAAACGGTGGTGTGCATCGTGAGCGGCTCCAACAACGACATCACCCGCATGGAGGACATCAAGGAGCGCGCCCAGCGCCACCAGGGCCTCAGGCACTACTTTATAGTGACCTTCAACCAGGCGCCCGGCGCGCTCCGGCGCTTCGTGAACAACGTGCTGGCCGAGGGCGAGGACATCATCCAGTTTCAGTACATCAAGAAGAACAACAAGGAGAAAGGCCCCGTCTTCATCGGCGTGGAAGTGCGGCAACCCGGTGACGAGGAGGGTATTAAAACCCGCATGGCGGCCGAAGGATTTGGGTTTGAGTACCTGAATGGCCAGCAGGATTTTCTGAGCTTGCTGGTGTAAATTTGGTCTGTTAATGCTATGAAAACTTTGCTGCTTCTAGCCAAAGTGTGTGCGGTAACAACCATTGCACTGATAGGCACTGCGTTATTTGGCGGGTGGTTGATGGATATTGGTCACCCTGGCGGCGAAGCCAGAGGAATACCATTCGCAGCAAATGTCATAAGGAGCGCGCCATATGTCTATTTCTTATCGATTTTGGGTGCGCTTTTATGGAAGAAAGAATAAATCAAAGAGAGCTGCCCTGGTCCAACCAAGACAACTCTTTTCTGTAAAGAACCAACACCCTACTCCTTCGTCACCTTGAACGACTGCGTAAAATCGGCGCCCGTAAGCCTTACCACGTAGAGGCCGCTACCCAGCCCCGACGTGTCCAGCGTGTTCTGAGCGCCCGTGTTGCCGTAGCTGCGCGTGAGCACGGTGCGGCCGGTGGCATCCACTACGCTCAGGACGTGGGCCTTCGTGGAGGGGGGTAGGGAATACGTGAGGCTGCCAACCACGGGGTTGGGGTAGGCGGTGAAGTCGGCCTGGCTGGTGCCGGTGGTGGCGAGCACGGCCGCCTCGCGGGCGGTGCCCACTACGCTGTAGTTGAAGGCTTCCCAGCCCGAGATGGTCATGCGGGTGCAGGTCATGGCCTGCGTGCCGTTTTCGCTGGAGACGTAGCGGCCGTTGTAGCCCCCGAGGCTGATGGTGCCGTCGGCGTTCACAATCCAGTCGAAGGCTTCCCACCAGCCGGCGCTGGTGCGGGTAGCGGTGATGGCCTGAGTGCCGTTTTCGCTCGATACGTACATATTCATCGAGCGCAGGTACACCTTGCCGTTGCCGGCGTCGAGCACCGAAAACTGCTCCCAGGTGCCGGCCGTGGCGCGGGTGCAGGTCAGGGCCTGGGTGCCGTTTTCGCCCGATACGTACTTGCCGTTCACCACCGCCTTCAGGGTAATTAGTTTGCCGATGGGCGCCTGGGTATTGCGCACCGCGCCGCCGGGGTTGGGCGCGATGGCGTTGAGGGTGCTGGAATTCGACACGCAGCTGGCAAACCTGATGTGCTGCAAGGCCGCCGGAATATTGCCCGCGCCATCGACCACGTAGGGCGACGGAATGTGGAAAAGCGCCGCGTTGGCGCCGTCTTCGAAACGCTTGTAGGTCCAGTGGCACCAGCCGATGCCCACGCTATTGAGGCCATTGGCGGCATCGGCCATCCACTGCGCGGTGTTTTCGCCGGTTTCGCCCACCCAGATGGGCACGTTGTTGTCGGAGCGGAAGCGCGTCAGGTTGCCGATGAGGCGCAGGCTATTGGGATTGTTGCCATCCACCGAATTCACGTTGTTATCGATTTCGTAGCCGCTGCCGCTGTAGCGGTGCGAGCTGTACACCAGGTTGGCCGCGTTGGTGAAGGTGCGCTTCTCCAGATAATTAAAGTCATTACCAAACCCATTGCCTTCCAGCAGAATAAGATGGTTATCGCCGGTGGCCCGGATGGTGTTGATAAAGCGTTGCAGCACGTCGTGCAGGCGCTGGTTGCCGTTCTGGGTCGAGGTGTTGGGGATGTTGTTGGGCTCGTTGAGCACGTCGTACATGGCCACGCGCGGGTCGCCCTGGTAGCGGGTCGCGATAACCTGCCACAGCCGGTTGGCCACGTCCTGGTTGAGGCCGTTGTTCCAGAAGTCGTTGCCGCCCTGCACCAGCGCATCCGGCGGGGTCATGTCGCTGCCCTGGGCACCGGGCGCGGCGTGCAGGTCGAGCACCACGTACATGCCATTGGCCCCGCACCAGCTCAGCACCTCATCGAGGAGCCGAAAGCCTTCGAGCGTGCTGGGGTCGGTGAAGAGCTGGTTGCTGTTGTACCAGCCCGCCAAGTTGCTGAAGTACGTGCCGTAGGAGGTGCTGCCCTTGCTTACGCCGGTGCGCACGGCCCGCTGGCTGGCCGTCAGAAACAGCTCGTAGTGCAGGGGTAGGCGCACGCAGTTGAAGCCCTTGTCCTTGAGGTAGTCGATGTCGGCTTTGGTAAAGAAATTGTCGCGCCACTGCTGGTAAAAGCTCTCCACCTGCGCGTCGCTCTGGCCCTGGCCGTAGAGGTATTTCTTAACCGCGCCCTGGGTGCCGTTGTAACCGGGCTTCATCATGTAGCCTTCCTGTATCTGCCAGCCACCGAGGTTCACGCCTTTCAGGAGAACTTCCTGGCTATTGGCGTTGATGATTTTGGGGCCGCTGGCTTGCAGAAAGCTCTGGGCGAAAGTCGTTTGCCAGCCGAAGCAGGCCACTAAGAGGGTAAGGCCGGCCAGCAGACGCTGGACCAGCACGCGCGCAGCCGCGCGGCCAATAAAATTGGGCATAAGGGGTGGGAAAAAGAAAGTGGAAAAGGACAGCCGCTTTCGCAAACGTTTGCGGAAGCGGCTGCTAAGTACTACACTTTCCGGCTCCTTTACCCTTAGTGGTTACCACAAAATATTTTTAGGCTGCTACTATTCCGGGTGCTCAGCTGTAGCAAGCTCAAATTCAGTACCCCACGGCGCCTTTCGCCAGGCTAGAAGCTAGCTCGGACGCCGGCCCTTGATGGCCTTGGGAGCCAGCCGCAGGCGCCCCCGGCCCACGGTCGTTACCGGCGTGCCGGGGTCAACGTAGAAATAGGCACCGTCTTCCACAATCAGTTGGCCGGCGATGGTCACTTTCGTGTGACCGGCCACTTCCAGCGAAGCCCCTTTTTTAATAACCAGGCGTGAAGTGGGGCCCACGTACAGCTCAGTCACCATCCAGCCCAGGTCGTTGATAACCAGTGAATTGCCGGGCCCCAAAATAACGCTGGCCGAATCGCGGCCGTGGGCCGGGGCGCGGCCAATGTCTAGGCCCGCCACCACCGAATAGGCGCAGTTGCTGGCCAGCAGCTGGAGGCTGCCCGGCGCGCGCACTACCGTGGAGCCCGAAGCGCCGCCGTTGCCCAGCGTCACGTTGGTGCGGTGCTGGCTGGTGCGGTGCGGACCATCCCGAAACACGTTCAGGCCCGTGAATACGCTGCCCTGTAAGTTGTCGTAAGAACCCTGCGTGGGTTGAGCGTAGTCGTAGAGAAACGTGCAGCGCCGCAGGTGAAAAAAGCTGGCCGTATCGGGGTTGCCGCCGCCGTCGTACTTACTCACGATAGCCCAGATAAGGTAGTTATGCGTACCTACGAAGCGGCAGTCGGTGAAACTCATGTAGCGCGCCGCCCCGTCGGAGTGAAAGGGGAATGTCCCGTAGGCCGTTTGGCCGTGGTAGGGCTTGTCTTCGAAAGTGCAACCCACGAAGCGGGTAGCCTCGGCGGCGTTGTCGGCCCGGCAGCCGTGCACGAAGGCCCCGTAAAATCGGCAGTTGGTAAACAGGAAATACGGTTGCGTGACCCAGGCCGACCAGTTGGTGGTGCCCCAAAGCAGGCTATTGGCCACCACGATATTCTGGGTAGTGTGGCTGTTGCCGGGCCGGTCCGACACCAGGCCCTGGCCGGCATTGTCCACCAGGCGACAGTTATCGAAGCGCACGTTCTGCACAAAGCCATTTTCCGGCTCCAGGTCTACCCCCGCGCCGGGGTTCGAAAACAGGGCTTTGCCCAAAGAGAGTATTACTACCCGGCCGGTGTGGCTAAAATCGCAATTGACGGCCCGCAGGCCATTGACGCCCGTCACGGACAGGCCCTGGCGGCCATTGTAGTTACAGGTCAGGTTTTCCAGCACAATGTTTTCAACAAGTGGGTCGCCCAGGCGCTTGGCCAGGTGATTGAGCACCTGAATACCATCGCGGCCGAAGTGGTGCAGCGCCAGCCCGCGCAACGTGATGCGGCGCGAGTCATTCACGAATACTCCATCGGCACTGAGCTGGATGCCAGTGTCGCCCCAGTGCCCACCCACCACTAAATGCGGGCTGTTACCGTCCAAGCCTAGGCCACTAACTTCTACGTTTTCACACTTTTGCAAACTAACGCAAGTTCCTACCCTGGCTCCCCAGGCCCAGTCGGTGAAGAAGGCCTTGGGTGACTCGTAGGGCTGGCGCGTGGCAGGGTCGAAGGCTCCGTAGCGCAGGCTATCGGCGTAACGGATGAGGGTACGAGCACTGTCCTGGCCCACGATGCGCAGGTTGCGGCAGCCCGTGAGGGCCAGCACGTCGGCTCCGTTGCCGGCAGCGTCCTGGCGGCCTACCCGGTAGGTGCCAGCCGGAATAAAGAGCACGGCCGGCGCGGTGCCGGCGGGCGTCTGGGCCCGCTTATTAAAAAAATCGGCGGCTTTTTCGAACGCCGCCTGGTCGTTGGTGCGGCCGTCGCCCACGGCACCGAAGTCTTTTTTCAGGTCCTTGCGCAGGGCGGCTGTCGTGGCCTGGGCGTGGCCTACCCCCCTCAAAAGCAGGAATAGAACGGCCAGTAGCAGGCTCCAGGCGGGCAAACGGAGACCAGGATTTTTTTTTCGGAGACGCGTCATAACGTAGCTACACTAACTGGGCTGGGGGCTCGAATGGTACGGCCGGAAGCAAAATTAGCTGCTCCCTACCCGGCCCGGCCGGCGTAAGCTGGGCCGATGGCGGCTGGCCACGCCGTAACTTTGACCCCCGTCATGCCCGAACGCACCCCTACCCCCAGCGCGTCGGCCGCGAAGTATATCTTCGTCACCGGCGGCGTCACCTCTTCACTCGGCAAAGGAATTATTTCCGCCTCCCTGGCCAAGCTCTTGCAGGCCAGAGGGTTCCGAGTTACGATTCAAAAATTCGACCCGTACATCAACATCGACCCTGGCACGCTCAACCCCTATGAGCACGGCGAATGCTACGTGACCGACGACGGGGCCGAAACCGACCTCGACCTGGGCCACTACGAGCGCTTTCTGAACACGCCCACCTCGCAGGCCAATAACGTGACCACCGGCCGCATCTACGACACCGTGATTCGGCGCGAGCGCGAGGGCGCTTTCCTCGGCAAAACGGTGCAGGTGGTGCCCCACATCACCGACGAGATAAAGCGCCGGATGCTATTGCTGGGCCAGCAGGGCGAATTTGACGTGGTGATAACCGAGATTGGCGGCTGCATCGGCGACATCGAGAGCCTGCCCTTCGTGGAGGCCGTGCGCCAGCTGCGCTGGGAGCTGCCGCCCCACGACTCGCTCGTGATTCACCTCACGCTGCTGCCTTACCTGGCGGCGGCCGGCGAGCTCAAGACCAAGCCTACCCAGCACTCGGTGCGCGACCTGCGCGAGGCCGGCTTGCAGCCCGACATCTTGGTATGCCGCTCCGAGCACCCGATTCCGGCCGAGATGCGCCGCAAAATCGCGCTGTTTTGCAACGTCAAAATCAACTCCGTTATCGAGAGCCTCGACGCCGACACCATCTACTCGGTGCCGCTGCTCATGCTGAAGGAGGAGCTGGATGCCCGCGTGATTGCCAAGCTGCGCCTCAACGGCGGCCACGCGCCCGACCTGGAAGAATGGAAGGAATTTTTGGGCCGCCTCAAGAACCCGACCGAGGAAGTGACCATCGCGCTGGTGGGCAAATACGTGGAGCTTCCCGATGCTTACAAGTCTATTATTGAGGCATTTATTCACGCTGGGGCAGCCAATGAGTGCAAGGTAAAAGTGCGCACCATCCAGAGCGAGTTTCTTACTCCTGAAAACGCCGTGCAGCAGCTCGAAGGCGTGGATGGCGTGCTGGTGGCGCCCGGCTTTGGCGAGCGTGGCTTTGAGGGCAAGGTGGCCGCCGTGCGCTACGTGCGGGAGAACAATATTCCGTTTTTTGGCATCTGCCTGGGGATGCAGGTGGCCGTGGTGGAGTACGCGCGCCACGTGCTGGGCCTACCCCAGGCCAGCTCGACGGAGATGGACCCGCTCACGCCCGACCCGGTTATCGCCCTCATGGCCGACCAGAAGGACATCACCCAAAAGGGCGGCACCATGCGCCTCGGCGCCTACGCCTGCGAGCTGAAGCGCGGCTCGCGCGCCGCCAAGGCCTACGGCCGCAACACTATCAGCGAGCGTCACCGCCACCGCTATGAGTTTAATAATGAGTACCTGGCCCGCTTCGAAGAGGCTGGCATGTCGGCCTCCGGCATCAACCCGGCCACGGGCCTGGTGGAGGTGATTGAGCTGCCTAAAACGGTGCATCCGTGGTTCGTGGGCGGGCAGTTTCACCCCGAGCTCAAGAGCACCGTGGAAAACCCGCACCCGCTGTTCGTGCGGTTCGTGCGGGCCGCTATTCAGCGCAAGAAAGGGCTGTAATTGATTTTTGGTGCTTGGTGCATAGTGCTTGGTGCTTGGGTCGTTCAAAGATTCCCAAGCACTACGCACCATGCACTATGCACCAACATGCAAGCCGTACCTTTGCCCTTCGTATTTTTTTTACTGTAAATGGACCGCAACCAAGCGACTGGCCTTTTCTTAATTTCGGCCTTGCTCCTGGTGTACTTGTTTTTCTTCTCGCCCAAAAAAGAGCCGGAACAAACCAAGACCCAGGCTACTACCACGGCCGCCGCGCCCACCGCGGCAGCCCTACCGGGTAAAACCCCTACCCCCGCCCTGGCACCCGAAGCCCGGCTGGACTCGGCCGCGGGCCCGGTGCGCGGCATCGAGGTGAAGAACCCCGAGCTGACGCTCACGTTCTCGACCCAGGGCGGCCGCGTGGCCGCCGTGCGCCTCAATGGCTACAAGACGTTCTTTGGCAAGCCACTCAATTTGTTTGATGCCCAGAGCGCGCGCTACGACACCAGGCTGCGCACCGTGGATGGCAAAACGGTGGATTTTGGAACGCTGAATTTCCAAACCAGCGGCCCTACCCCCACCGCCGACGGCGGCCAGCAACTGGCCTTCGCGGCGCCCGTGGGCGGCGGCACCGTAACCCAGACCTACACCGTGCCCAGGAGCGGCTACGAGGTGAAGTATAACCTGAAGCTCAGCGGCGTAGCCGTGGCGCAGGAACCGCTCACGTTCTCGTTTGTGGATAACGTGCGCCAGACCGAGCAGGACCTCAAGCAGAACCGCAACCACACCACCATCAACCACTACCTGGCCAGCGACGACCCCGGCTCTTTGGCCGAAGCCAGCGAGAAGCCGGAGGAGATGAAAATCGCTACCCCCCTTAAGTGGGCAGCCGATAAGCACGACTTCTTCATAGCGGGCTTCGTGGCCGATTCGCAGCCCTTCGCCAGCGGCACGTTCAACTCGACGGTGGACCTGGCCGACTCGACCTTTATCAAAACGCTGAGCACCACGCTGGCCCTGCCCGTGGCCGACGTGACGAGCGCGGCCGGCGGCCAGTACCGCTTCTTTTTCGGGCCCAACCAGTTCAGCCTGCTCAAGAGCGTGGCGCCCAATTTTGACCGCAACGTGTACCTGGGCTGGGGTATTTTTCGCTACGTCAACCGCTACGTTATCATCCCGGTATTCAGCTTTTTGCAGCAGTACATCAGCTCGTACGGCATTATCATCCTGCTGCTGGTAGTGCTTATCAAGCTCGTAACGTGGCCGTTGACCTATAAAACCTACGAGAGCCAGGCCCGCATGAAAGTGCTGAAGCCCGAGCTCGACGCGATTAAGGCCAAGCACCCCGACGACCAGGTGAAGACCCAGCAGGAGACGATGAAGCTCTACAACCAGTTTGGGGTGTCGCCGCTCAGCGGCTGCGTGCCTACGCTGCTCACGCTGCCGATTCTGTTCGCGATGTTCCAGTTTTTCCCCAACGCGATTGAGCTGCGCCAGCAGCCTTTCCTGTGGGCCACCGACCTGAGCACCTTCGACAGCCCCATTCACCTGCCTTTTACGCTGCCGTATCTGGGCAGCCACATCAGCTTGTTCACGGTGCTGATGACGATTTCGACGCTCTTCATGACCTACCAGAGCAACCAGATGAACACGGCCGCCATGCAGGGCCCGATGAAGTTCTACAGCTACCTCATGCCGCTGGTGTTCTTCTTCGTGCTGAACAGCTTTGCCGCCGGCCTCACCTGGTACTACCTGGTTTCCAACGTGGTAACGCTGGGCCAGCAGGCCCTGACCCGCTCGTTTGTGAACGATACCAAGATTCGGGCGCAGCTCGAAGCCAACAAGGTGAAGAACAAGGATAAGAAACCCGGCGGCTTCCAGGCGCGCCTGGCCGAGGCCATGAAAACCGCTCAGGAGCGCGACGCCCAGGGTAAGAAGAAGGGGTAGGCCAGCCGTGCGGTAAGCTTCAGCTTGCCGAAAAAAGTGTAGGGTAAGCTTTAGCTTGCCGTGGGTAGTGAGCAACTATCTTACGGCAAGCTAAAGCTTACCCTACACTCGTTTTTATGCGTCCCTACCTCTGGCTACTCGTTTTCGCGCTTACGGCGCCCGCCTGCGCCCACAAAAAAATGCCCCAGCAAAGCACCGCCGCCAGCCCTACCCCCCCGGCGCAGGCCGGGCCGGTGCTGGTGTTTCAGCGCACGCCGTGCTACGGCACGTGCCCGGCCTACACGGCCACCGTCTTTGCCGATGGGCGGGTCGAATATGAGGGCCAGCGCTTCGTGCCGGTGCTGGGCAAGCACCCGCTGCGCCTACCCCCCGCTACGGTGGCCGACATGCTGGCCGAAGCCCAGCGCATTGGGTTTACGAAGCTCGACGAGCGCTACTCGCGCAATACTTCCGACCTGCCGGCCACGCTCATCACGGTGCACCCGGCCGGGCAGCCCGCCAAGTCGGTTTTTGCTGAAGAAGGAATTCCGGCCAGCCTGCTGGGCTATATCACGTACCTCAAGAGTAAACTTGACCCGTTGGCGGGCATTGGGGCGGAAGAGTAATAGCCCTCTCTCGGGCTGGTCGCGGCCCGTAAGGGCGGGCGGGTAGCGCTATTAGCAGTTGCATTCAGCCAAGATAAAAAATAATCATTAGGTGTGAGATGCCAAAATAACTTTGTTATATTTGCCGGAATTCACTCTTAATTCACTGCCTCGCAACTAAGTGAACGCTGCTGATTCGCTTATTAAAGCCGTAGCCGGTGAGCTGGGCGATAATCCTTCATGAATGCTGTTTTCGGTTTTCACTTCTTTCATTTTCTGTTATGAAAAAACTTTTTACGCACGCCCTGCTGCCAGTCGCAGGCTTTTTGATGCAAATATCTTTCGCGGTAGGGCAGCCCTCCGTTCCGCGAGCGACGACTACCGAAACCGTGCGTCAGGAATGGGTAAATAATTATAGTCTGGGCTTTGGTAGCGCGCTTAAAGCCCTGAAAGTAGCAACCGATGCCGGGGGTAATGCCTATGTGTTGGGCCAAGCACGGTTCGGGAAATACTTCGGAAGTAGCTTTCTCGTTATCAAATACTCGCCCGATGGGCGGGAGCTTTGGCGGGTTTTCTACGATGCGAGCGATTATTTAGGCAGCATACCAACCGATTTGGCGGTGGATGCGGCGGGCAACGTGTACGTGACGGGCTCGTCGGATTACTACACGTCTCTCGGCACTCAAAACATTGACTATACGACGGTTAAATACTCGTCGGCCGGCGACCGGGTGTGGGTATCCCGGTACGATGCGCCCCAATCGACTTCCCAGTCCCCGATTAGCGATAGAGCGACGGCCGTAGCCATTGATGCTGGGGGCAACGTGTACGTCACGGGCACCTCGAACGGCGACTATGCCACGGTGAAATACAATGCGGCCGGGCAGCAGATTTGGGCGAGCCGCTTTGCTGGCGGCGACGCCGCCGACGTGGCCGTGGACCCGGCCGGCAACGTGGTGGTAACGGGTAGCTCCGCCACCGACTACGCCACCGTGAAGTACTCGGCTAGTGGGCAGCAGCTTTGGGCGGCCCGCTACGACGGCTCCACCAACGGCCCCGATGAGGCCAAAGTAGTCGCCGTGGATGCGGCCGGCAACGTGGTAGTAACGGGTAGCTCCGCCACTGATTACGCCACGGTAAGCTACGCGCCGGACGGGCAGCAGCAGTGGGCGATGCGCTACAACGGCCCTGGCAACGGTTACGATGCCCCGAGGGATATGGCCGTGGATGCCGCCGGCAACGCCTACGTTACCGGCACCTCAATGGGGGCAGGCACTGGCGCCGACTACGCTACCCTCAAGTATTCGCGTACCGGCCAGCTGCTGTGGGCAGCCCGTTACGACGGTGTTAGCAGTGGGGACTACGCCAACGCCAACGCCATTGCCCTGGACCCGGCCGGCAACGCGTATGTAACCGGCGTGGCTACTGACGCAATGGTGACCATCAAGTATGACGCGGATGGCCAGCAGCGTTGGCTTGTTAGCTATAATGACACGAATAACGAGTATAATGCGCCCGGCAGGGCCAGTGGGGCCAGCATTGCCTTGGATAAAGCGGGCAATGTGTTCGTGACAGGTAATGCGGACAACTTTCGCGGAGTGACTAATATAGCCACTTTCAAATACGCTCAAACGGTTATTACCCCCCCCGCCAGCTGCGACCCGCTGGCCACGGAACCCCACACCCAACCCGACCAGCTAACGACTAAAGCCGGGACCTCTCTTACCTTCAGCTCGGCCATGCTGGTGGCCAATGACACTGACCCGCTGGGCCGCCAGCTCCAGGTTGCCAGCATCGAGAAACCCAGCGTGGGCACGGTTACGCGCAACGCGGATGGCACGTTTACCTACGCGCCCCCTGCGGGCTTCGTTGGGCAGGTAGACCTTACCTATCTGGTGCAGGGGGCCGAGCCAGTGCTGGCCTCGCGCGCCACGGGGCATTACTATGAATTTGTTGCGGCACCTGGCATTTGCTGGACGGCCGCCAAGACGGCGGCGGCCGGGCGCACTTACCAAGGAATGCAGGGCTATCTGGCAACCATTACTTTTCAGGGTGAGCAAGACTTTCTGACCGGGCGCCAGAGCAGCCAGTACTGGCTCGGCGCTTCGGATATGGATGTGGAGGGGGAATGGCGCTGGAAAACGGGTCCCGAAGCGGGGCAGCTCATCTGGAAAGGCGATGGAGCTACCGGCCGCGCCCTGGCGTATACCAACTGGGTTGCCGGCCAGCCCGATGACTACAAAAACCAATATCGCCCCCAAGGCGAAGATTACGGCATGCTGTATGGTCAATCGGGGCAGTGGAATGACTTAGATGAGTGCGGCACAGGCGCGGGCATCGCGGGCTATATTGTTGAGTACGGAGGACTGGAAACGTGCCTCCCTACCCTCTATTCTTTGGGTAAGGTCACCATCACCGTGGGGTCGTCATCAATGGCTCTGTTGGCTAAGAATGCCTCGACATCAGCCGCTGCTACAGGGCAAATTCAGAGCTTAGCGGCTTATCCAAACCCAAGCAACGGACAGTTTCAGGTGCGCATAGCGGCGCAGGTCGATGGCCCAGCCCAGCTAGACTTGTTCGATTTGCAAGGCAAAAAGATAACGTCTTTGTTCGAGGGGCCGCTAGCGGCGGGTGAAGTGCGAGAAGTATCGGTCAATAACCAAGGATTAGCCACGGGCTTGTATCAAATGCGCTTAGTCAGTGGCTCGAACGTCCAGATGCTGCGCGTCAGCGTTCAGTAGCCAATAACCACCGCTCACCCACTCACACTACTCCTTTCGCACTTGCTCCAGAAGTAGCTGGTTCATAGGATTGGGCGTGAGACCGCGCACGTTGCGCTGCGTGAGGCGGATTATCTCGTCGTAGTAGAGCGAAATCACCGGCTGGTCGCGCACCACCAGGCGGTCCATCGCCTGGTATAGCGCCGTGCGCCGGGCCGCGTCCTGCTCCCGGATGGCCTGCTGGTAGAGCTGGTCGTACCCGGCTGACTTATAGTGGGTTTTGTCGGGGCCGGCGGGGCTGAAATTGGGCGAGTAGAACAGGGCCAGGTAGTTCTCGGCGTCGGGGTAGTCGCCGAGCCAGCTTTTGCTGAAGAAGGCGGCGCGGCCGTTGTCCACCAGCTCCTGCTGGGCGGCCGACTGGTTGATGTCAATCTGGACCTGCACGCCCACGTCGGCCCAGTTTTTCTGTAAATATTCGGCCACGGCCTTGCGCTCGGCCACGGTGCTGAGGCGCAGCCGCAGGGGCCGGGCGGGGCCGTAGCCGGCCGCCGCCAGCAGCGCCCGCGCCCGTTGCGGCTGGAAGGTGTAGCCGGGCACCTTGGCCGCCGAAAAAGAGGGTAGGGCCGCCGGCACGAAGCCCGACGTGCCCGGCTGCCCCACGTGGTTGAGCACGTAGGCCAGCATTTCGGCGCGGTTGATGGCGTAGCTCAGGGCCTGGCGCACGCGCCGGTCGCGCAGGGCACGGCCCTGCACGGCCTGCTCGCCGGTGAGGTGGGCGCTATCGAGCTGAAAGCCCAGGTACTCCGTGTTGAGGTAAGGCGCTTTCTGGAGGTTGAAGCGGCCCCGAAAATCGGCCCGCACCGAGCCGTCGGGGTTCAGAATCAGGTCGCGTGAGCCCTCGCGGATGCCGCTCAGAAAATCCAGCTTGCCCTGCAAAAAGGTCAGAAACTCGGTTTTGCGGTCGGCGATGAAGCTGATGGCCACGGCATCGAGGTAGGGTAGCGGGCGGCCCCGCGCATCGCGCCGCCAGTAGTCGGGGTTGCGGTGGTAAAGCAGCACGTTGCCCTCGTCCCACACCTTAAACTGAAAAGGCCCGGTGCCCACCGGATGCTCGCGAAAGTCCTTGCCGTACCGCTCTACCGCCTCGTGCGGCACCACGTAGGCGTAGGGCATGGTGAGCAGGCTCAAAAACGGAATAAACGGCGCCTTGAGGTGAATGCGCAGCGTCGAGTCGTTGGCCGCCACGAAGCAGGTATCGCTGATGTTTCCAGCCTTGTCTTCCAGCACTTTACCCCGAAATATCCAGCCGCCGGGCGAGGCCGTTTTGGCCTCAAACAAGCGCCGGAACGAGTACACGAAGTCGCGGGCCACCACGGCCCGGCCCCTACCCCCCGCAAACGCCGCGTTGTCGTGGAAGCGCACGCCGGGCCGCAGCCAGAACGTATACGTGAGCCCATCAGGCGAAATCTGGTAGCGGCGGGCCAACGCGGGCGCGGGCTCCAGGGTCGAATCCAGCGCTAGCAGGCCGTTGTAGAGCTGCGCCACGGCCCAGCCGTTGGCCTGGTTGCGGGCAAAGGCGGGGTCGAGCGAGGTGAGTGCTTCAGGCTGGTTGTAGCGAAATACCCGGCGCTCATCGGCCGCCGTGGGGCCGGCGCCCGAGCAGGCCGCCAGCAGGGCGGGGCTGGCCGCCGCCAGCCAGGAAAGCCAGCGCATGCGCGATTCGGGTAGAAACATCGGTTCGGGGTGTCGGTTGCAAAGGTAGGGGCCGCGTTGGCCCGTTTTTCGACTTATCCCTACCCCCCTTTATGCAGCTTACCTATTTTGGCCACGCCTCGTTCCTGGCCACCATCGGCGGCGTACGCGTGCTGTTTGACCCGTTCATCAGCCCCAACCCGCTGGCTAAGGCTATTAATGTCGATGCCATTGAGGCCGACTACATCCTGGTTTCGCACGGCCACGGCGACCACATTGCCGATGTCGAAAGCATTGCCAAGCGCACCGGTGCTAAAGTGCTGGCCATCGCCGAGATAGCCGGCTACTTCGGCGCCAAGGGCCTCGACGTGATTGGCACCAACCTGGGCGGCAAAGTAGCCCTGCCTTTTGGCACGGTGCACTGCGTGGCCGCGGCGCACAGCAGCTCGTTTCCCGATGGCTCATATGCCGGCGTGGCGATGGGTTTCGTTATCAAAACCACTGAAGGCCAGACATTTTACTTTGCCGGCGACACGGCCCTGACCTACGACCTCAAGCTCATCAAGGACCGCCATCAAGTAGATGTGGCCCTGCTGCCCATCGGCGACAACTACACGATGGGCATCACCGACGCGCTGGTGGCCGCCGACTGGGTGGGCACCACCGAGATTATCGGGATGCACTACGACACCTTCCCGGTTATCGCCATCGACCACGCGGCCGCGCTGGCCGAGGCTAAAGCCGCTGGCAAAAACCTGCGCCTGCTGCGCATCGGCGAATCGGTGGAGCTGTAGAATCGTTTGTCATTGCGGGCATGTTGCGCATCAAGCAAGGGCGAAGTGGAGCGCGGCAATCTTTCCTAGGACTTACGCAAAAAACGATTGTCATTGCGAGCGCAACGAAGTGGAGCGCGGCAATCGCACCTGAACGACACCCGAACGGCTTGTTCTGGTGCGATTACTTCGCTCTGCTCGCAATGACAGACGTTTTGCGTAAGTCCTACCTTCACATTTGGGTTACCAATCCAACGGCAAGGAAAGATTGCCGCGCTCCACTGCGTTGCGCTCGCAATGACAAACGGCCGCTCGCTTGGCTAATCCATTTTTTTTAGCCTTATTTTGTAGATTGAACGATGCTAGTCCCGACTGGCCTTATTCCTTCGCGCAGCGCGTTTTCTAGTTATACAGTTTGTTGTTATGGGCAAAATTATCGCGGTAGCCAACCAAAAGGGCGGCGTCGGCAAAACCACCTCGGCCATTAACCTGGCGGCCTCCCTGGCGGCGCTGGACTACCGGACGCTGCTCGTCGATGCCGACCCGCAGGCCAACGCGACTTCGGGCGTGGGCTTCGACCCCAAAGACATCGAAAACAGCGTGTACGAGTGCATGGTGGATGGCATTGACCCGCAGGATATTATCCTGCAAACCAACGTCCTACCCCACCTCGACCTCATGCCCTCGCACATCGACCTGGTGGGCGCCGAGGTGGAGATGATAAACCTACCCAACCGCGAGGAGAAAATGAAGGAGGCCCTGCGCCCCCTGGCCGACCTCTACGACTTCATCATCATCGACTGCTCGCCCTCGCTGGGCCTCATCACGGTGAACGCCCTCACGGCAGCGCACTCGGTTATCATCCCGGTGCAGTGCGAGTACTTCGCGCTCGAAGGCCTGGGTAAGCTCCTGAATACCATTAAGATAATTCAGAGCCGCCTCAACACCAACCTCGAAATCGAAGGCATCCTGCTCACGATGTACGACGTGCGCCTACGCCTCTCCAACCAGGTGGTGGAGGAAGTGCAGATGCACTTCCAGCAGCTCGTGTTCGACACCATCATCCCGCGCAACGTAAAGCTGAGCGAGTCGCCGAGCTTCGGCATCCCGGTCATCCTGCACGACGCCGAGAGCAAAGGTGCCGTGAGCTACCTCAACCTGGCCCGCGAAATCGTAGAAAAAAACAGCGTGGAGGCCCGCCCTGAAGAAGCGCCGGAAGACGAGCTAGCGTAGGTAGTAGCGCGAACTTCGTAGTTCGCGTATCCGCCCCGCTACAAGTTGGCCGAAGCTAAATCCATATGCTTTCTTCAAATGCTCATCCTCTCATCGGCATTGACCCCGAAATCCGATTTGGGCGGCCTTGTATTGCAGGTACTCGCATCAGCGTACACGATGTGCTGGGCTGGCTAAAATACGGCATGAGCGAGGCCGAAATTCAGCAAGACTTCCCCGAACTGAATTCTGAACTCATCCACGCTTGTCAACTATACACGGCTGATTGCCTAGTGCCGTATCATGAAGTAATAGGCCGGGAAGCTGATTTTCGCGTCACTTACCGTCTATTTACCACTGAAGAAGGTGGTCGCAAAACGGCTGCTTATCAGCATATTCGTTGGGATTTTCGCTACGAAGGGACGGTAGAAACCTGGATGATTTGGCCAGAGTTTTTAGACCCGGACGGTCAAATGGTACCTAATGGTCCATTCTCACCAGTTGGCCAAGCCAATATGTTTATCATCAATCCTGAAAGGCGGGAATTTCATCGCCAGCGTATCAGGCCAGGTGTCCGAGGCTTTTTTCTGGAAGGAAAGCCAGTTGGTGTATGCGAAGTGATTGAAGTTCTGGCGCTACGCTAGTAGCGCTTTCTGTACAAAGCGAATCAAAAATATGCCTCCCCTACCCCGCCACCCCCTCATCAGCAGCGACCCTACCGTGCGCTCGGGGCGGCCGTACCTGACGGGCACCCGCATTAGCGTGGCCGATGTGCTGGACTGGCTCAACAGCGGCGTGACGGAGGCGTCGCTGCTGCGCGATTTTCCGGAGCTGACGCCGGAAATGATTCGGGCCTGCCTGCGCTACTCGTCCGACCGGGGCCATTGGTCGTATTGAAGGGGGGTAGGGCTTGCCCTTCGCCCGCCACGGCGTAATTTTGACATTCGGCCGCCGCTTGCCTTTTGGGCCGCGCCGATGTTAGTATGTCATTAGAGAAGAACGAAGAGAAAATTCAGGCGGCCCTCAACGCCAACCCCGGCGTGGCCGGCGCGGCCAAGCGTAAGGTCGGCGGCCTGGGCCGGGGCCTCAACGCGCTGATTGAGGGGAGCTACGAGCACAAAGGCGACCGCGAGCAGCGCCTGGTGCCCCACCCCGTCAACTCGGTAGGCCAGATTCCGGTGAGCTACATTGAGGCCAACCCCTACCAGCCGCGCACGCACTTCGACCAGGAGGCGCTGGCCGAGCTGGCCGACAGCATCAAGATTCAGGGCATTATTCAGCCCGTGACGGTGCGCCAGATGGGCACCAACTCGTTCCAGCTCATCTCGGGCGAGCGGCGCCTGCAAGCCAGCAAGCTGGCCGGCCTGGACACCATTCCGGCCTACATCCGCAAGGCTGATGACCAGCAGATGCTGGAAATGGCGCTGATTGAGAACATTCAGCGCGAAAACCTGAACGCGATTGAAATCGCGCTCAGCTACCAGCGCCTGCTCAGCGAGTGCCAGCTGCGCCAGGAAGACCTGGGCGAGCGCGTGGGCAAAAACCGCTCGACCGTAACCAACTACCTGCGCTTGCTGAAGCTGCCGCCCAGCATCCAGATTGGCCTGCGCGACTCGGTTATTGGCATGGGCCACGCCCGCGCCCTCATCAATATCGAGGACGCGCAGCAGCAGGTCGATTTGTACAAGCGCATCGTGGCCGAGGACCTGTCGGTGCGCCGCGTGGAGGAAATCGTGCGCGGCGGCTTCGGCCGGCCCACGGGGGGTAGCAATAGCCCCAAGCCGCCGCCTACGCCGGTGGTGCCGGTGGCCGAGCTGCGCCGCACCGAGCGCCAGCTCACCGACCACTTTGGCTCGAAGGTGCAGCTGCGGCCGGGCGCGCAGGGCCGCGGCGAAATCAAGATTTCCTTCGACTCGGTGGAGGATATGCAACGCATCCTGCACATTCTGCAACCTGCATAGGTGCCGCACTACGAAGCGCCGGCTGGCGTTAGCGGCTTGCTTATGAAAAACTTTTTGCGTTCCCTACCCCCTCGCCGCGGCCTGGGCTGGCTGCTAGGTTTGCTGCTGTTGCTGGCCGGCCCGCACGCGGCCCAGGCGCAGTATCCGACCACTACCCCCAACCCGCTGGGCACGGGCACCGGCCTGAACACGCCCACCGTGGTGCGGCCCGACACGGCCACCGTGCGCAAAATCAGCAAGAAGGAAAAGCGCGCCCTGGCCGCCGCCGACTCGGCCAAGCGCACCGAGCGGCTGTTTGGCCTGCACCTCACGCGGCCCGAAAAGGCGGGTATTCTGGCCCTGCTGCCCGGCGCGGGGCAGATTTATAACCATAAGTACTGGAAGCTGCCCATCGTGTATGGAATGCTGGGTACCCTGGGCGTAGTAGAAGTCTTTTACCAACAGCACTATAGGGAGTACTCTAAAGCCTACGCGATTACTTCTTCGCAACCTTCGGTGCTACCATCAACGCTCTTAAATGCCAACGATTATCCAAATGCGAGCAAGGAGACGTCGGCTACTAATATCCAGACGGGTATCGTCTTTTATCGCCGCTACCGCGACCTCTTCATTATCGTGGGAGCCCTAGGCTACGGCCTGCAAATTCTGGACGCGGTGGTGGATGCCCACCTCTACGACTTCGACGTGAGCGATAACCTTTCGCTCAACCTGCGCCCTACCCTCCTACCCCAACCGGGGCAGCTGATGCCGGGTACCGGCCTGGCGCTGTCGCTGCGGGTAAAATAACTTAGCAACTGCCTGCTATTTACGCATGAAAATCCTCCTCATTGGCTACGGTAAAATGGGCCAGACGATAGCCGGCCTGGCCGCCGGCCGGGGCCACGAAATCGTGGGCATCGTGGACCACCAGACTTCCAGCCAGCGCATGGAGGACTTCACGCCGACGCAGGTCGAGGTGGCCATCGAGTTTACGCACCCCGAGGCGGCGTTTGCCAACGTGGCGGCCTGCCTGCGCCAGGGCCTGCCCGTGGTGTGCGGCTCGACGGGCTGGCTGCACCACTTTGACGAGGCCAGGGAGCTGACGGCGCAGACCAACGGCGCGCTTTTCTACGCTTCCAACTACAGCGTGGGCGTGAACCTGTTTTTTCACTTCAACGAGTACATCGCGGCCAAGATGAACCAGTTTGCGGCCGGCTACGATGTGCAGATGACCGAGATTCACCACATTCACAAAGTAGACCAGCCCAGCGGCACCGCCCTCACGGCGGCCGAAGGCATCCTGGCCCACTTCCCGGCCAAAACCACCTGGCGCAACGCCCCGGCCCAGGCCCCGCACGAGCTGGCCGTGCTCAGCGAGCGGCGGGGCGAGGTGGTGGGCACCCACGAGGTGCGCTACGTATCGAGCGCCGACACCATCGAGCTGCGCCACGAGGCCCACTCGCGCGAGGGCTTCGCGCTGGGGGCGCTGCTGGCGGCCGAGTGGCTGCCCGGCCGCCACGGCGTGTTCGGCATGAAGGAGCTGCTGGGGCTGTAAAAACCGGCTATCATTGCGAGGAGGGACGACGAAGCAATCCTTCCTTGTCGTTTACTTACTAAAGCGGGGCGACCGGGAAGAAAAGATTGCTTCGTCGTTCCTCCTCGCAATGACAGGCGGCGTTGTTTATTTGCTAAATATTCTATTGGTGAGCTATCTGTTCCCACTCTCGTTTCATGCTCGTTCGCAAAACTGCCCCTACCGCCCCGCCCCAGCCGCCCAAAAGCAAAAGCCGCGAATGGGTTGACTCGCTGCTGTTCGCGGTCATCGCGGCCACGCTCATTCGCTGGGCCACGTTTGAGGCCTACGTCATTCCGTCGCCGAGCATGGAGCACTCGCTGCTGGTGGGCGACTACCTGTTTGTGAGCAAGTTGCACTACGGGCCCATTACGCCCCAAACGCCCTTGCAGGTGCCGCTTACGCACCAAACGGTGCCGGTTTTTGGCTTCAAGAGCTATTCCGACCTCATTCAGCTGCCCACGTACCGCTTTCCGGGCTTCAGCTCCATTAAGCGCAACGACGTGGTGGTGTTTCACGTGCCGCACGAGCAGCAGTTTCCGGCCGACCTGCGCACCAACTACATTAAGCGCTGCATTGCCATCGCGGGCGATACATTGGAGATTCGCAACGGCGTGATTTTTCTGAATGGCCAGCCCGGCACCATCGCGGGCGCGCCGCAGACCACGTATTTCATGGAAGTTGGAACGCCCAACGACGAGGTGCGCCAGGCGCTGCACGACCAGGGGGTAGTGGACTACGACCAGCCCGACGGTATTCCGGGTGCCACCACCGACCCCGAAACCGGCCAGTTGGGCTACGTTATCAGCTGCACCGCGCCCGTGGCCGAATACTTCAAAAAGCAGCCCTACGTGAAGTCGCTGACCGTGACGGCGCCCGCCGTGCAGCTCTTCCCCGACGTGGCCGACTTCCACGGCTCGGGCGCCATGAGCGCGGTGCAGCGCCGGTGGCAGCTCGACAACTACGGCCCGCTGCCCATTCCGAAGAAAGGGCAGACCATCACGCTGACCCCGGCCAACGCCGCGATTTACTTCAAAATCGTGAGCCAGTACGAGCATAATAAGAATATTACCTGGGGGCCCGACGGCATGATTTCGCAGGATGGCAAGCCGCTCACCAGCTACACCATCAAGCAGAACTACTACTGGATGATGGGCGACAACCGCCACAACTCGGAGGATTCGCGCTTCTGGGGCTTCGTGCCGGAAGACCATGTAGTGGGCAAGGCCGTGCTCATCTGGCTCTCGCTCGACCCCTTCGGCAGCGCCGCCCACAAAGTGCGCTGGGACCGGCTGTTCCGCACTATTAAGTAATTTAGAATTTAGAATGAGGAATGAAGAATTATCGTCTGGGTAATTCTTCATTCCTCATTCTAAATTCTAAATTATCCCCAGTGAATCATTCCGCTACGGGCCTTTGTTCATATGCGGATTAGCTAGTAGCTTGCAGGCTCTAGTTTTCGCCTACCGTATATGGACCAGAAAGTGCTCGTACTCAATGGCGATTACACCGCCATTACCTTATGCAGCGTGCAGAAGGCTTTCGTATTATTATTCCTGGATAAAGCCGAAATGGTGGCCAAGTCGGAGCATGGCACCATGCGCACCGTTTCGCAGGCCTACCCCAAGCCCAGCATTATCCGGCTGGCGCGCTACGTGCGCGTGCCCTACAAAGGCATCGCGCTCAGCCGCCACAATATTTTTAAGCGCGACCAGTACGAGTGCCAGTACTGCGGCTCGACCAAAACCCTGACCCTCGACCACGTGCTACCCCGCTCGCGCGGCGGCGACTCGGGCTGGACCAACCTCGTGGCGGCCTGCTCGCGCTGCAACCACGCCAAGGGCCAGCGCACGCCGTCGGAGGCCAATATGCCCCTGCGCACCCAGCCCAAAAAGCCCACGCTCGCGGGCTTTCTCAAGCTCTCGGCCGGCACCCTCGACCAGAACTGGCACGCCTACCTGGGGTAGGGCCGTTTGACACTCGTTTGCACAAAAAACGCCCCGCTGGGTAGCGGGGCGCTTTTTGTGCCTGGTAAATATCGTTAGCCAGCCTAGTAAGTGGCCGGCGTGGGGTCGTTGGCAGCGAGCGCGGCGTTGTTTTGGTTGCGACGGGGCATGTTGCCCGACAGCTCATCCTGGTCGTAGTACGATTGCACCGGCTGGCCTTTCACGAAGGTGAGCAGGTCGCGGTTGAGGTGGTCCTTGGAGGTGATGAGCAGGCCGTGGGGCTCGCCATCGTAGCCCACCAGCTGCGCGCCGGACACCAGCGGAGCAGCGGCTTCGGCACCCGTGGCCGGCGGCACGATATCGTCGGCAGTGCCGTAGATAAACAGCGTGGGCACGTGAATCGCCTTCATATCCTGGCGGAAGTCAGTTTCGCCGAAGGCCTTCACGCACTGCGAGGTAGCGCGGGGCGAAGCCGGAAATGCCAGCATGGCCGACCAGTCGAGTACGCCCTGGCTTACGGGATGCGACAGCACGCCCTGGCCGTAGAACTTCTTGGCAAAGTCGGACAGGAAGCCGAAACGGTCCTTACCCAGGTTCTCAATCATATCGTCAAACGTCGACTTGTCAACGCCCGAAGGGTTGTCGTCCGTTTTCAGCATAAAGGGCGTCACGGCACTCACGAAAGCCACCTTGCTCACGCGGGCCCCGTTGTGGCGGCTCATGTAGCGGGCTACTTCGCCGCCGCCCATTGAGAAGCCCACGAGGGTTACATTCTGGAGGTCGAGGGTATCGAGCACGGCCTTCAGGTCGTCGGCCATCGTATCATAATCATAGCCATCCCAGGGCTTCGACGACATGCCGAAACCCCGGCGGTCGTAGGCAATAACCCGCACGCCGTGCAGCGGCAGCTCGGCCAGCTGGTACTCCCAGGAAGCCGCGCTCAAAGGCCAGCCGTGGATGAGCACAATCGGGTTGCCCTGGCCATAATCGTAGTAATTCAGCTCAATATCGTTGCCCTGGGCATCTTTGCCTGCTTTGATGAGGTTCATGGGGGTAGGAAAAAGTGGAAAAGAAAGAATTCCTTTAGATTTACGCAAAGCCAAAGAGAAGGATTAGCTCGCACGCTATTTTTTGTGAACTACGCTAGCCAACTGACTACCAGGCAGAATAGTAAGGCTGTTCTTACTGAAGGTGTCTGGTAGCGAAGCAGCGGGCCGAAAATCACCAGTTACCTCCGTCTTTTGGGCCATGAAACGCATTTTCTGCGCCCTGGCCGGGCTGTTGAGCCTGGCTGGCTGCAACACCCAAACATCCCCGGCTACTACCCCTACGCAGGCCACCCAAACCCACCAGGCCGCCGAGCCAATCAACTCACCCGGCACTGCTTATCAGGTATATCGCACCCGCCTACCTGGCCTGGCCGACAGCCTGACGCTGCACCTCGTCACGGCCCCGCGCGGCTTCGATGCCACCGGCACGGCGGGCCGCTTTGGTAGCTACTACGGCCCCAATGGCCATCCCTACGCGCTGCAAGGCCAGCCCAGCGCGGCTCCCGACAGCGTGGTCCTATTCGAAACCAGCCCCGAAAAAGCCATCGACCCCAATGGCAGCAGCCTGTACTGGCGCCTGCGCCGGCAGCCGGGCGGTGACCTGGCCGGCACGGTGGGTAAGCAGCCGGTACGGCTGCGGCTGGTGCGGCCAGCAGCCGGGGAGCTCACTTTCGTAATGCACTACTTTGCCGACTCGACTGCGGCCTTTCCGCGCGAGGCCAAGTCGCCCAGGGCACACCTGAGCGTGCAGGCCCTGGTGCCCGTAGGGCAGCCAGCGGCGGGGCGCCAAGTACTGGCAACCAGTATGCTACGCGGCCTGCGCGGCGATACTATCGACGGCATACCCAGCACGAGCCTGGCCGCGCTGTATAAGCAACAGCGGCAACAGTACTTCAAAAACTACCGCGAAGATGCCGCCGACAGCCGCCCTACCCCCGCCGATACGGCCGGTATCGGGGCCTACCCGCCGGGCCTCACCTACGAAAACCAGACGGCCACCTACGTGCTCTACCAGCAGGGCAACTTACTGAGCCTGGGGTTTTTCCACTACGACTACCGCGGCGGGGCGCACGGCAGCTACGGCACCACCGGGGCCAGCTACGACCTGCGCACCGGCCGCCGCCTGCGCTACGCCGACATCTTTCAGCCGGCGGCGGCCCGGCAGCTGCCCGCCTTGCTGGCCCGCGCCGTGCGCCCACTCGTGGGCTTGCAAGCCAATGAGCCGCTCGATAAACAGCTCATGGTGAGCAAAATGTCCGTTACGCACAACGTGTTTTTGACCGAGGGTGGCGCGGTTTTCATCTACCGGCCCTACGAAATCGCGGCTTATGCGCAGGGCGAAATTTGGGTCTTCCTACCCCTGCTGGAGCTGCGGCCGCTGCTGCGCGCGGGCCTGCCGCTGCCTGGCAGTGGGGTAGCCGCACGCTGACTGGCCGCGCCCGGCCGGCGTACTTTGCGCGGTGGGGGCCGGCTTTGCGCCCCTCCCTATCCCCCTCCCAGCGCATGAACTCTGCCAACGCCCGCCTCGCCGAAGCTTTCCGCCTCTTCGACGCCGCCAATGCTGAAGACCCGACCCTCGAACCCGGCGACGAGGGCCAGCCCGTGCCCAAGGAGGTGCTGTATGCCCGGCGCATGACGGCCTGCCTCAGTCGCGTGGCCCCCGACGCGCCCGAGGCCGTGCGGCTGGCCGCCCGCTGCCAGCACATTCAGCGCTGGAAAATCCCGCGCCAGGACTTCCCGATGACGCGCCCCGGCTACCACCAGTGGCGCAACACGCTCAAGAAGTTTCACGCCGAGCTGGCGGGCCAGCTCATGACGCAGGCCGGCTACGCGCCCGCCGAAATCGAGCGGGTGCGGCAGCTGGTGCAGAAGCTGCGCCTCCAGGACGACCCCGAGGTGCAACTGCTGGAAGACGTTATCTGCCTGGTGTTTCTGGAGTATTATTTCCTGCCCTTCGCCGCCCAGCATCCCGAGGAAAAGGTGATGGAGATAGTGCAGAAAACCTGGCCCAAAATGACTGAGCGCGGCCACGCGCTGGCCTTGCGGCTACCCTTCACGCCCGAAGGCCTGGCGCTGGTGACGAAGGCGCTGGGGCAGTAAGTAATGAACAATGAGCAATTAGGCTAAAAATTGTTCATTGTTCATTGCTTACCCACGCCTACTACCTCGCCGATGAAAATAATGGCGGGGTACGTGATACCCGCCGCTGCTACCAGGGCGGGCAGGTCGCGCACGGGGCCAGCCACCATTTTGCGCTGGGGTAGGGAAGCGTGCATGACCACGGCGGCGGGTGTGTCGCCGCGGCCTTCCTGGCAATAGGTATCGGCTATCTGGGCTATCTTCTTCATGCCCATGTAAATAACTACCGTCGAGTTGCTCTGCATGGCCAGGCGCAGGTCGGCCGAGAGCGTGCCGTCCTTTTTGGTACCGGTGAGCACCCAAAAGCCCTCGCTCACCACGCGGTGCGTGAGCGGAATATCTTCAAAACCAACGGCCTGCATACTCGAAATGCCCGGCACGTAGTGCGCCGTGATGCCGTGGCTGCGGGCAAACAGCATTTCCTCGAAGCCCCGGCCGAAGATGAACGGGTCGCCGCCCTTCAGGCGCACCACGCGGCCACGGGCCAGCGCCTTTTCGCGAATCAGCTCGTGAATTACTTCCTGGGGCGTGTACTCGCCGTAGGGCTTTTTGCCCACGTAAATGCACTCGCAGGCGGCCGGGGCCAGCGCCAGCAGCTCCTGGTTGGCAAGGTTGTCATAGAGGATAACGTCGGCCGTTTGTAGAATGCGGTACGCCTTGAGGGTCAGCAGTTCCGGGTCGCCGGGGCCGGCACCCACTACATATAGTTCGGGAGGATGGGAGGGGCGAGCCATGTTGGGAAGGTAAAACTGCCAGCGCGGCAAAGAAGTGCAAAGTACCAGCTACCCCCGTTGGGTTTACACAGGCAATCGGCGCAAGCCACGAATAGGATTACTTCTAAATTGAGGGTTATTTTAGGAAAAACTATGGTGATATTTCTTAAACCTCTACTTGAATTAGAGTCTTTTTTGTTTGAGCTTGCTTTTCAAGACGTTAGAAACCTTCTTGCCAAAGAGCATTTTTTAAATACTTCATTTTCGAAAATGTCTGCCGCTTACATTTTCTTACCCCCCCTTCCTGCCCACCTGCGCCAGTTCAACTCTCTTCTACTGTCTCGTCCGGGTATAGCTGGACAGGTTGTCCAATCCTGAAAAAAAATTGTCAGTTTTTGAGGGAGAAGAAAACAATTATTTATCGCCCTGGCAGGAGGTTGTCAAGGTAGTTTGTATCGAGTTGTGTTGGGCTTTGAGAGGCCTTGTATACTTTGGGTTTCCAGTGCTTTTGCAATAGCGCTGTACTGGCGCGGGCGGCAACGGGGGTTAAATACCCACGGCTCATATGCGGGCGTAAATGATTATAACTAATGTTACGCACCACTTCGGCGCACTGTCTGGAAATGGCCTTTTCTGAAGCAGCGAAAGTGCCTTTGTGAAGCCTAGACGCAATCGGTGCGTAATATCAGTTATAACTACGCACATGCTGCTCGAGCATTCTCGTAGGAGTCGCCTTGTTGCGTCATGCTGATGGCAATCCGCGCTCCCTCCCCTACCCCCGCCGAGCCCGACCAGCCGCTGCTGCACCAGTGCCGCCGCTGCTTCACGGTGTATGACGAGGCAGGCGGCGACCCGGCCCAGGGCATCGCGCCCGGCACGCCCTGGGCGGCACTGGCCGCTTGTACCTGCCCCACCCGCGAGGCCCCGCAGGAGCTTTTTGCGGTCGTGCAGACTCTACAGCGCCAGTGGCTGGCGGCGGCTAGCAGGTAGAGACGCCACCCTGCGCAACAAAGCAACCGCGCAGCTTGACCAGCCTCACCCGCTTAGCGTTCAACGCCGGGACGCGAAGGGCCGCGTCTCTACCTTCGCGCCATGCCCGACCAAAATCCGCTTTTCCCGGCCTTTCTCAAGCTCGAAAACCTGCGCGTGCTGCTGGTAGGCGGCGGCAACGTGGGCCTCGAAAAGCTCACCGCCATCCTGCGCGGCAGCCCCGAAACGGCCGTTACCATCGTCAGCCTCACGTTTTTGCCCGAGCTGCGCGAGGTCGCGGCCCGGCACCCCCGCCTCCGGCTCATCGAGCGGGGCTGGCTCGAAACCGACCTCGACGCCGCCGATATCGTCTTTGCGGCCACCGACGACCCGGCCTTGCACCGCCGCATCAAGGCCGCCGCCCGCCAGCGCCGCCTGCTCGTAAACGTGGCCGACACGCCCGATTTATGCGACTTCTACCTCTCGTCGGTGGTGCAGAAGGGCCAGCTCAAAGTTGCTATTTCCACCAACGGCAAGTCGCCGACCGTGGCCAAGCGCGTGCGCGCCATGCTCGAAGAGACGTTGCCTGAGGAGCTGGATGAAGTATTACAGCAAATGACCGTTATCCGGGGCCGGCTGGCCGGCGACTTTGCCGCCAAGGTGAAGTCGCTGAACGCCGTGACGGCCGAGCTGGCGGGCGGCAAGGCGTATGAGTCGCCCGCCACCAGGCGCTGGCGACGGGTGGCCACGGGCGCGCTGCTGGCCGTGGGCGCGCTGCTGGCGACGCGGCTGTTTCGCCGGCCCGAGTAAGCCGCGCCCAGCGCCCCAATTGTTCACTGCTCCTTGCTCATTGTCAACTACTTCGCACCTGCTCATTATGGCTCGCCACCCAGCGCTGGGGCAGGGTAAAACGCGTCTGGCCAGCACCATCGGCCCCGCGGCCGCGCTGGCCGTGTACCACGAGCTGCTGGCCCACGCCCGCGCCGCCACGGTTGGCGTGCCCGCCACCAAAACGGTGTGGCTGGCCGGCGCCCCTACCCCCGGCGCGCCCGACTACTGGCCCGGCTACGCTCAACACCCGCAGCCCGCCGGCAACCTGGGCCAGCGAATGCACACGGCCTTTGCCACGGCCTTCGCGGCGGGTGCCACCAAGGCCATCATCATCGGCACCGACTGCCCCGAGCTCTCTACTGAGCTGCTAGTCAGTGCTTTTACGCAGCTCGATACGCACGACATAGTGCTGGGCCCGGCGCTCGACGGTGGCTATTACTTACTGGGAATGAAGGTGATGATTCCGGATTTTTTCCTCAGTAAAGCCTGGAGCACCGCCAGCGTGCGCCCCGCCACGCTGGCCGATGCGGCCCGGCTGGGCCTGCGCGTGGCCCTCCTACCCCCCCTCGCCGACGTGGACACGGCCGAGGACCTGGCCGCCTGGCGCGCCCGCTCGTAAAGCAGTAGCACGAAGCTTCCGCTTCGTGTGCGAGCGCAGCGAGCATGGGCGTGTGCGCCGTGTGGTCCCGCCTGCTCGCTACGCGCGCGCGCGAAGCTCAAGCTTCGCGCTGCCTCAGCCACTACTCCATTATGGCCAACGAACCATTTGATTTTGACCTTATTGTACTGGGCGCGGGCTCGGCAGGCTTAGGGTTGGCCTTGTTCATGGCGAAGGCCAAGCTCAGCGTGCTTCTAATTGACAAAACGGCGCAGGACGTGGGCGGCGACTGCCTCAACCACGGCTGCGTGCCCAGCAAGGCGCTCATTCACGCGGCGCGGCAGGTGCACCAGACCCGGCAGGCGGCCCGCTTTGGGTTGCAGGTGAGCGGCACCGCCGACCTGGGCCGGGTGATGGACTACGTGCAGGAGCGCCAGGCAATTATCCGCCGCCACGAAAACCCCGACTACCTGCGCAAGCAGGGTATTAGGGTCGAGATTGGTGAGCCGCGCTTCACGGGGCCGCACGCGATTGAGCTGAACGGGCACACGCACCGGGGCCGCCGCGTCGTTATTGCCACTGGCTCGCGGCCCCGCCAGCTCGCGGTGCCTGGCGCCGGGTTGGTGGCCCACTACGACAACCGGCAAGTGTGGGACCTGCGCCAGCTGCCCGCCCGCCTGCTGGTGGTGGGCGGCGGCCCCAACGGCGTGGAGCTGGCCCAGGCCATGCGGCGCCTCGGCGCCAGCGTGACGGTGGTGCACTCGGCCGGGCAGATTTTGGAAAAGGAAGACCCCGGCATCAGCGCCGTGCTGCTGGACCGGCTGCGCGGCGAGGGAATTGATTTTCAACTGGAAGCTAAAATAACGGCCTTTCCGAATGCGAACACGGCGCAGGTGCGGCACGCCGACGGCCACGAAACTACCGTCGAATTTGACGCGGCATACGTGGCTATTGGGCGCGAGGTAGGCTTCGACGGCTTGCAGCTCGAACGAGCGGGGGTAGGGCTGGACGCGCACGGCCACCTGGTGCTCGATGAGCAGTTGCAAACCACCAACCCCGCCATTTTCGCGGCCGGCGACGCGGCCAACTCGCTCAAATTCAGCCACGGCGCCGAGCTGCACATGCGGCTGCTGCTGTTCAACTTCTTCTCGCCCATCAAGAAGAAGCTCGATTACGACCACTTTTCCTGGGTTACGTTCACCGACCCCGAAGTGGCGCATTTTGGCCTCGATGCCGCCGAGCTGGACCGGCGCGGCACCGCCTACGAGCGCTGGGAAACCGACTTTGCCGCCGATGACCGCGCCGTGGTGGACGACTACCAGTACGGCCGCCTGCTGCTCTTCGTCGAAAAAAACCTGCTGCCCGGCACCAAGCGCCGCCTGCTGGGCGGCGCTATGGTGGCCCCCGGCGCGGGCGAGCTGGTGCAGGAGCTGATATTGGCCAACAGCAGCGGCCTCGGCGTGGAGGCGCTCTTCGATAAAATATATCCCTACCCCACCGCCGCGCGCATCAACCAGGCGCTGGTAGTGCGCCAGCGCGACATTTCGCCGCTGGCCCGGCTGGCGCTCGATTTTGCCTATAAGCTGTAGCTACAGCTTGCCCTGCCGCACCAGCGCCCGGTACACGCGCAGCAGCCGCGGCTGCGACATCCCCAGCTTATAGAGCAACACGATGAGTGCAAAGATGCCTTGCAGCCGAAACACGCCGTTGGCCAGGTACTTGCGCGCCGACGTAACCACCGCCCGCGGCAGCAGCCGAAACGGCGCCGCCCGCCGCAGCCGCGCCACTAGTTCCTGGTCTTCCATCACCAGCAGGTCTTCGCGGTAGCCACCCACGCGCGCAAACAGCTCTCGTTGAACGAATAAGCTCTGGTCGCCAAACCGGAAAAGCGTCAGCGGCAGGCGCGTCATCCAGGCATTGAGCCGCAAAAACCAGTGCGGATGGTCGAAGGCCAGCCGGTAGCACCCCGCGCCCGTGCCCGCCGCCACCGCCCGCCGAATATCGGCCAGAAAGCCCGGCGGCGGGTAGGAATCGGCGTGCAAAAAGTATAGAATGGCCCCGCTGGCGTGCGCCGCGCCGTGGTTGAGCTGCGCGGCGCGGCCTTTGCGTGGGCTGTGCAGCACGCGCGCGCCGGCTTCGGCCGCCAGCCGGGGGGTAGGGTCAGTGCTGCCGCCGTCTACCACCAGCAGTTCTGTGGCAGTGTCCAGCTCGGGGTGCAAATAGGCCAGCAGCGGGCCGATAGTGGCCGCCTCGTCAAACGTGGGGATGATGAGGCTGATAGCGGGCGCGGCGGGGGGGTAGGCGTCCGGCATAGGGAAACTGGTTTTCTGTAAAGCAACGGCTTCCTACCCCCCTGAGTTTGCGTGGCCGGCAAGCGGCGACCTGCTTAATACTCGAACAACTCTACGAGCCGGGCGCAAACAGCCTGTGCCGTAGCAGTTTCCAAAGTACCCAGCTTGCGCACTAAGCGCGCTTTATCCACCGACCGGATGTGGTCGAGTGCTACCTGCCCGGCCTTGCCCTGAAACTCGCAATCAACCCGCGACGGGTAAGCGCGCTGGCTACTCGTGAGCGCCGCAATCGTGACGGTGCGCAAATAGCGGTTCAACTCATCGGGCGAGATGACTACGCACGGCCGCGTTTTGTTGATTTCGCTGCCTTGCGTAGGGTCGAGGTTCACCAGCCACACCTCGAAACGCTGAGGAGCGGCTACCACTGCCATTCGGTTTCCTCAAAATCGGCATCCGCGAACCCTTCCAGCAATTCGCCTTCCGGCTCCTGACCGGCGGCTAGGGCAGTTTGCATCTGGGCCTCCCAGTTTTGTCGGGCGGGCTTGGCTACTGGCGTGATAAGCAGGCCCTCGGGCGTGGGGCGCAGGTCTACTTCATCGGTTAAATTGTATTGTTGCAGCAGTTTTTTAGGCAAGACAATACCTTGCGAATTGCCGATACGGATGAGGCGGGTGTACATGACACGAATGTACGAACAAAGTAATTACCCAACTAAAGCCTCGTTATGAGCAAACGACTTCTCACCAACCACGAGTAATTGCGTAAATTAGCTCTCCTTAACAACGAACCCATGCAAGCCTCAGCCAAGGAAACCGCACTGTCAGCTCTCACGCTCACCGAGTTTGAGCAACTGGCCCACGACGTTTTCGCCCTTGTGCAACGCGACCGCACGGCAGCGGAGATTGACGTAGTGGCACTTACTGGCAAAGCGCTTTCTACCCGCGAAGTAGCTCAGATACGCCGCTTGCTGGCCCTATATTTTGGTGAGTTGGCAGGCCGGGCCATGAGTGAGCAAACCGCTCCCCAACCTTTGCAGCCGGAGGCCATGCGCGATTGGATGCGTCAGCACCTTCGCCCCGCTGCATGAGGGCAGTCCTCGACACCAATGCGCTGCTCAAGTGCATCGGGTTAAAATCTGCATTTCGCCCCATCTTCGATTCGTTACTACTTGGTAACTACACGCTTGTAGTCAGCACTAGCCTCTTATATGAGTACGAAGAAGTATTGAGCGAACGCAATGGCTCATTTGTAACTGACGCGACGCTGGCCGCTATCCTTTCGCTCGATAATCTGGTGCGCCAGCGTATCAGCTACGATTTCCGCTTGGTTGCCCAGGACCCCGACGACGACAAGTTTGTCAATGCTTACATAGCTGGCCAGGCTGATTATCTGGTAACCGACGACCGCCATTTCAGAAGCATCCTGACTTCTAAGTTTCCGCAGGTGCGGGTGGTGTCAGCGGCAGATTTTTTGGTGGTGCTGGCAAGTGATTGACTTTACAGCAACTCGCCTTCCGGCTCCTGGCCGGCGGCCAGGGCAGCTTGCATCTGAGTTTCCCGGTTTTGTCGGGTTGGCCTCCGTTGATTCTGTAACTACAGATTTGGCAGCGCTAGATTAAGTTCGGGTAGACTTGCTTTAACAGCATCAAGAACGCTGTTAACGAAATTTCCTCGTTTTATCTTCAGGTAGGCTGGATGATACGCAAAAATAAACAACTTTCCATTAGCAACCCAATAATCAACAGCACCTTGCGTAATTCTAGCACGAGGTATGATTGAAAAACGGTTTATAAAGTCCTCATCACGCTCAAAAAAGTCAAGGGTATTCCAACCAATAATAACATTGGGTTGAAACAACTCAATCTGGTCGTGAAGAATTGCGCGGTTTTGCTGATAAAGGTCATGCAGCCTCTGCCACGGGGTTACAGTTTCAGCTCCGTATTTTCCCACGTTGATAAAAGCAATAGAACGTAGCGCGTCAATTATTCTGCTATCATCGTGAATCCAAGGAATCTTACTAAATGGCATTAGGCCATATTGTAGGCCGAAGCTCACATAAGCCGTCGTCTGCTAAGTTCGGGGAGATGCCCAGCAAGCATTACCAGGAGTATCGTTGAGCCACTTATTTGCTGAAGTTTCAGTTGTATCTCCTTTCTCATATCCTTCTTTTCCAATGAATAAAGGGCGAACTTCCTGTTTGCGCCAGCGTTCAATATTTACAATTCCATCCTGTATATAGCATTCAAACGGAGCTATTTTTTGGATGCTTCTAATCCTCTTGTCAAGTTCTTGACACTGCTGTTCGTAAGTCATGCTTGTGTAATAAATGGATTCGCCCGCCAATCTAAGAGGCTGTTTAAGTTAAATTTGTGGCTAACTTAATCGTGGCAATCATTAATGAGAATAAAGAGATACACCTCTGACCTAGATTTGGCAGGCTGGCAGCGCATCGAGTCCTTGATTACGGTGCGT
>JAABUK010001184.1_pt1 | contig 50721 bp, 63 predicted proteins | sample 5559141 | NCBI WGS metagenome assembly JAABUK01 (sample SAMN10711869, study PRJNA513367) | rock metagenome | isolation source: Antarctica rocks | place: Antarctica: Victoria Land, Pudding Butte nord | collected 2016-01-03 | reverse complement strand
GATTGTGAACAAGGAGATGGAGGTGGACGAGCATAGTGCGGGCTGTGGGAAGCGGGGGAGGCTGGAAGAGGTTTGGAAGGCGAAGGTTCGCGAGTTGGAGCTGGGGTTGAGGCCGGATAGCGAGTTGTTTGAGCTGCTCGCGATCGATCTCAGCGGGGAGCATTGTGAGAATTGTCTTGTCCAGTTGGGAATGACGATCCAGAGGTGTCTTTACGAGGCGAGAGAGCTGCCGCGATCAGTATAGGCTGCTGCGGTCCATTTGGGCTGCTCCAAGCTTGTGAAAAATGCATGATACAACACGTGAAAGCTATTGTAAGTGCTGGGAACATACTACATCTAGGTTCTACTGTGTTTCTACTGATCTCCTCAAGGAACCACGCCGGGCGCCCTTCTACTGATCGCCCTGGTGAGCTACACCAGGCCCTTCATCCTCCTTGATGTCGGGTGGTCGACCCTCACTCCGCCGTCGGAGATTGGGAGCCGCGCATGGCATCCTTCGGGCTTCGGGAACCGCTTTGCGAGTGGGTTGAGTTCGAAAGCAGGGATGGGCGCTCCGACGCCACCGAAACGGTCCGACCGTCCTCGACGCTACTAATCACTTGTCTCGATGTGCCATGTCGCTTCCGTAAGTCGCGATCTAGACTCGACGGGGCGATTGGAGAGGCGGAACCGTATGAGTAGGATTGGAGCATGATGGTGAGGTCGAAAGATTAACGTCCCGCCAGACCCGAGGAGATATCCGCTTCCAGCAAGTACTGCCTCCCTTCGCTTGACTTGGCATCACCGGCCGGGTTGAGCAGTATCGACAGGACGTATAGGAGGGTTCCGAGAAACGCAAAGAAGAGCAGGATCGAGAGGCGCTCGACGGACTTCCGGGTGAACTGGGCATGTCAGCGGAATCATGGGTCACGACAGGTTGAGCTTCACGTCTTTCCAGATCTGGGGGCGACGGGAAGTGAGGTACAACGTTGTACAAGTCCAAGCGGAGATCCGTCCGATGGCATGTTGATATGACGGAGGCTCTGCACGAGGGTAGGGGAAAGGGTGCTTGAAGAAGACGAATTCAGTGTCCGACGGTCGAGCGGTAGGAACGAATGGCGAGGGATCTCGGATTTGCCAGAACCTAAAGCTCGACGCTGCTGGTACCGCTAATGACGTGAGGACCATCGAATCGAGATTCCGATTCCCGTCCACTCGGCAGCCCTCCCCACCCGACCAGAAGGCCGAAGCTCATGAATGCCACTCCCGCTGCTCTCCGTCCCTTCCGTCGTCCCATAGAGCCACGAACAAGGCTCACACGCCGACTCATACTTGGAGGCGCTTCCGTCATCTGCTCATGGCGGATACCTTGCAAAAGTCCGCTCCCTCCTTCAGCATCGCCAGACAGGACACTCGGGAGTACCATTACGCCCCGCTGTAAGCTTCGTCCGCGGTGGTCCAGCAGAGCTCCGGTGCTCAGCGACATGAACCTCTGCTCTTCCGCATCACTCGCATTCTGAGCAGACATCTCGGAATGAAAGCTCTCCATCATCCGCCGTCCATCTACGTCCACTCCTGGAAATCCCGGTGCCGCGGTCGGACGACTCCATCGTCTTTGCTCCGACCGACTCCGTTTCCGTCGACTAGCTCGTTCTGCTGCTCGAGCGACATCCAGTGCCGCTTCGTAGATCGCAGCGTAAGATCCATCAGCGGGGTTCGAGGAGGCAGCTGGGATGAGTGAGGGACGGTGGAAGGACGAAGTGGAGGGGCGCTGTGAGTAGGGCATACGCTGTTGACATGATGAGGAAGACGGCAGGGGAGACTTGGAGATGGGCGGCGGATGTGAGGCGGCTCGTGCACGGGTCGAAGTGATTGTCGAAGGTGAAGGAAGGATCAGAGACTGGTGCATCTTGCTGTACGTCTGGTATTGGGGTGCTGGCGATTGGTAGATGGAGTGATCGATAGTAGACGTATTGAGCGAGAAGGCTGAAGTCGACGACGCAGAAGTATCCTGCTAGGTAGGTCTGGCTCCTCATCAGCTCTTCGTCCAGCTCATGATGGCACCGTTACCTGGAATGGGAGCTGATTGGTCAGGATACACCCCATCAGGTTTGTGATGTCGCCTGACATGGGATCAGCTTTTTCGGAATGGAGGCGAGCTGGGAATCCACCAAAGCAGAGAAATTGAAGGGCCAGCCGTTCAGAAGATTGCGACGAGACATTCTTGGAGCACCTGGGGGAATTGAGCAAAAGAACCCAAGAGCCTATGCTCAGGTATAGGGGATACACGAGTGAGAAGAGACATGGACGAGAGTGGAAAGGGATGAGGGAGAAAGGGCCCGTGGATTTCCGGAGGGGCTAAGGGTAGGCTTCTCTCACTCACACACTCCTATGATCAGGAAGAAGCTCGAGGATACTCGTTGATCACCACACCCGATCTCACCGTCACCAGACCCGATCTCACCGTCACCACACCCGATCTCACCGTCACCACACCCGATCTCACCGTCACCACACCCGATCTCACCGTCACCACACCCGATCTCACCGTCACCACACCCGATCTCACCGTCGGCCAAACCATGTCGCAAAAACACTATGTGATGATCCCGCTCGCACCCTGGGGTCATTCCAGGCCAGAGATCATCCTCGCCCTCCGCCTACTCCGACTCCACCCACACCTCGTCATCACCCTGTTTACACGTGCGGATGGTCTCGGAAAGGCAATCTCCCTCATCTCAGCATTCAACCTCGACTTCTCGCAGTCGGACCGACTCCGCATAGTCGCCTATCCGCTACTTGGACCTCCCCCCGCCAATCCATTAAGCACGACCGAGGACAACGCGGCGACTTGGCAACTTGCCCATTGGGTTGGAGATACTGTCCTGCCTGTTCTGAAGCGTTTCCTTCAAGTGAGCTTGTGTAGGAAGCGAACCAAACCAACAGTTTCAGGGCGAGCAGGCTTGCCATCCTCCGGAACAACCCCCACACGCTCGACAACCTGACGTCTACATCGTTGACCGCCTGATCTGCCTGTTGCCAAAACTTCGACAACAAGGCATCCCGATACCGAAATACCTAAGCTTACTGCCGATGTCCCTTCCGTTTGCCGGATCGTGAGCTGCTTCTCGCGGCACCTGACATCGCTGACAATCGAAGGATCCTCAAACGGAGTCCTCCGTTCGATACCGTGATCCAGCAATACATGGCATCGGTCGAAAGCGGTACCGATGACGCAGAAGCATTCGAAAAGGTGTGTTGGCGCCTGTTGGTCTCTCGACCCAGCTGACATACAACAACAGACTGTGGGAGCAAATCACGAGCTATTCGAATCGTCCTCGGGACTCGGTCCGATGTGTAAACCCCACCTCGTCTCTGTATGCTACCATACTCACAATAGCAGATATCCACGAGATGGATCCCAACGACACTGGTAAGTCTCCCGCACCTCGTCAAAGCTGACGCCAGCACGATTACATACCCAAATGCGAAGCTGGCACCACCTCCGCCAAGCCGACTTCGGTGACCAGCTCATCGTCATCTGGCCAGCATGTTTCTCGCCCAACCCAAAGGACGGACTGATGACCATCGGCCCGCAACTCGGCGAGCCAAAGATCGAGCATGACCAGGACGTCATCCGCTTTCTGGATCGACAAGCTCCTAAAAGTGTGGTGTACATCAGCTTCGGATCGTACTCCTGGATCCCTAGCCTGCAGCAGAGTATCCTCCTATTCGACACCATCAGGAAGCTGGGTTTGGGCGTGCTGGTCGTCAATGCCCTCAATCCGATCTTGGGCGCACCGAGAACAGATATACTGGAGGTAGTCAATGACCGGCTGGGCAAGACGCAGGGTAGAGGACTATTGGTGGATTGGGCTCCACAGAATGAAGTGCTGCTTCATCCGGTGAGTCATCCGGTCTTCTGGTTTGCCTCGCTGATGAGGTGATAGGCCGTAGCGTTCATGTTGACTCATGGCGGGAGTAACAGTGCTCAGGAATGTATGGTGTCCGCCATGCCTATGGGTACGTCTCCAACCACTTGTATATCTCACCGTGCTGACTCATGCAGTGGTGTGGCCCGGAGGATGGGACCAGCCCCACGTAGCCAGCGAAGTCTGTCAACTCGGTATTGCGCGGGAGTTGGTGCAAGTCCGGACAGGCCACAATATCGGACGGGAAACTGCTCGAGGGATCCTGGTCGAGGGAACCGACGAGGCTATCGCCCTGGAGATGGAGGAAGTGTTCCGGTTTATGGTGTCTGAGCAGGCTGAGAGGATGATGAAACGGTGCGAGGAGGTTAGGGAGTTGGTCAAGGAGGATATGGAGAGAGGTGATAGTCACAAGAACATGCTCGCATTGGGCGCGTTGTAACGAGATGAAATCGTGGATTTAGACAGCGGAGTTGGGTATTGAGTGTATCTGAGCTATAAGATGGAGACCGTGATGCTTTGCTATGCCTTGCAGGTATCTACTCGAACGTTTGACAGCCTCAAGTCTTACACGAGGTTCCGAATATGAGAGCTATGCGTCGGTGGGCCGATTCCCCTCCGCCTTAACTTGAATGGGCGATCCAGAACGGACCTAGCAATAGGTCGACGGGTGCAAAATGTTGGACGAGACACCGATACTGCGTTCATGGTACCCGAGCGCTCTCTATGTCGCTGCCATCCGCTTGACGTCCTTCGCCAGCCCCACCTTCCTGAGCAAGATGAGGATCACAGCGGACACTGTCACCCAGGTCAGCAACAAAACCATTCCCAGTAACGATCACACGTACGGGCCCCGAGCGAACCCGGCGTCCATCCACAGCGCCGCTCGCAAGCCCTTGAGTAGATCGCCCGGTGTATCCCCCGAACCTCGCCGATCCTCGACTACCAGACTGGCAATGCATATTCCGAATGCGTAGGAGATCTGAACCTTGGTTTGGTACAGGGCACCCATGACGGATTGCTCGTCGCTACCAATGATCGGATGCACACGAGTCAGGGAACAGGCTTGGCCCTACTCGTCGCAGAGGTTCGAGATAATGATGGATCCGATGCCAGTCAACCTAAGTCACTCGTTCAAGATTCGTCGAAATGGAGAATTAAGATCACTTACATGTCTGTAGCCCATGGGTGGTAGATCATCGCAACGAACTCGCACTTCCAGAAGCTGGTACCTTCAGGCTCGACAGCAAGTAGCATAGCACAGATCCTGCAGACGTATCAGCTCGTAGATCACCACCCTGATCTGGACGTACCCCGTGACGATGCCGGCCGGGACTAAAAGCACAGGAACCCTACATAAAGGCGCAATGAAGATGGTGACCACCTGCCAATACCGGTCATCAAGGGCTTTCTGCTTGCTTCGCCGGAGCAAAACTTACGCAAGCGATCATACCGACAACGGCCGCTGGCAGGAAGTGCAAGGCTGCCACCACCGGAGCCTCCACCTTGTAGCTCTGATACCATATCGTCTGGAGGTAGATGAAGCCAGGTGACGGGATCCAGATCCGTAACGAGGCTCCGACGATGATGGTGATCATCCTCGATGTGTTGCCATCCATGATGAGAGAAGAGGGGTAGCTTCGCGACGGCCGAAATCGAGGTGTGTGATGCTCGATGTATTATTCGCGGAGCAAGGCGAGGGCAAAGAGAATGATCGAGGTAGCCAGGAGAGCTGGAACATCTACATCCCACGTCAGCTCGACGTGTACAGGAAGGTGCACAGATGGTTCTCGCCAACCTCGAGAAGCGATCCCGCTTCGAGTCACGCTAAAGGTGAACAAGCATACGCACGACGTAATCAATCCACCACCCAGCCAGTCGATCCTCCTATTCTCGTCTTTCTTCCTTTCACCGCGCGGGATCACCAGGATTCCAATGATGATGGACACGAGAGTGAGTCCGGCGTGGATGTAGGACAAAAGTCGCCATCCTCCTTTACTTCGCTGTGCCACGGCTCCTCCTAAAATGGGACCCGAGGTCGAGCCGATGGGGTTGCCCATAGCGAGGATGGCGAATACGACGGTTCGAGCGGGCTCGGTCCGGAAGGTGACGCCGATAATTCCGAAACCATTGACGATCTCAGTCCGGCCAAGGCTCGGATGATGCGCAGGGGGATCAGGCCCTAGTGCAAACATGCTCTCGTCAGCCGCTTATTCGAGGAAGCGGGGGCATATGGAGAATGACTCACTAAAATGACCGCCGAGATGATGGTAGGGACGAAGTTGATGGTCATGCCTAGGAGGAAGAGGAGTTTCCGGCCATACATATCCGCAAGTCGACCGGAAACGAGAAGGCCGCCGTGCGATTACATCAGTATCAATGCTGTATTTGAGGAGACCCGACTCACCATCCGGAAGCGAGATTGTATGCGGAAGCGACCCATGGAGCCTGCACCTCCGAAGCGCCAAGATCCCTTGCGAGACTGGGTACGATGAGAATGACCGCGGTATGATGCCGCCTACACGGGCTACCTGTGAGCTATGCCAAGTATATGTACAGGCTGGCGTACGAGGACCAGTCTAACAGGGGATAGGACTGGTAGCACCTCCTCCGAAGAAGGGGAACCATACCTGTCTTCAATCACCGCTTCATGCTTAACTTCGACCGGTCGGCCAACGACCGCGTTCTTGGTTTCTTCGTGCACATGAGCTGCCAGGTGACCGACTCCTTCCGCTGCATTTCGGATATGCGACATGGGATATTTCGATGTTGCGTCTCGCTGAGACAAGCTCGCTCGTCGTGACCGGCGACTAGATGAATGTTTGACTTGGTCAGCGACAAGCAGGATGAATTCGGGAGTCATGCACGTACGTCGCATCGAAGACACAGCATCATGAGAGGAAGTGATCGTCGTTGTATGATCACCAAAATCGTTTCCCGACCTCCCAAGCGAGGCGCCTGAGCATCAGGATGAAAGCAGGTTATATGTTGCAGGAATGGAAAGATCATGATACAACAAGCTCTCTTCACTCAACGCTCCGACCCGAGAGATACCTCGTACAAGATCAACCCAGACAACATCGCCTCATCAATCAAATATGATCAAGTCCTCCTGATCCATCTCCTTGACCCATATGGGACTTGTCTCTGCCAGGCTCAGTACCAGTTTTGGACGAGCCGTTTTCTGGATCGACCTCTTGGGCCCTTCGACCGGATCGTCCTTGTACCTTGAGCCAAGACTCCCTATGCTCGTGTTGCCCTTGGATGAGAGCGAATGATTGTCCAGGGCCGCCCCTCCCAACCTGCTGAGGCCGTCTTTGGCCACTGTGCAATCTCGAAGCCATGAACCGAGCGTATCAGCCTTCTCCCCCTATCCCCAGCTGTCTTGGTCGATCAATTGCTTGCAAGAATCCCCGGGCAGAAGAGCGGAGGACTGGCCAGTCTGGTGATGACATCGCTTCCTGCGTAGCTGTGTATGCAAAGAACGATGATAAGATCTTTTCGGAAATATGACCAAAGAAGATACTCCCACGGACAACTTCTTGTTTTTTTTTTACTACAACATCGGGGCTAGTCTGGATCACGGGTACGTTCGGGTTGGAGATCTCGAGTGGAGTGCGATGATTTAGCGTGACAGAAGATCTGGATTGCATACATATTCCGACCTCATACACCGGCAGAAAACATCTGTCAAAGGACCCAAGACTGCATGTGGCGCTTCTTGAGATCCCAAGTGACTTCAAACGTGTCGGTGTCGTTGCAAGAGATGGGAGGGGGGGCCGGAGGAGCAAGAGGGGAGGGGGGGGCGAAGGTTTGGAACTGTCCACGGTCAAGATCGATCGGACCCCACTGGTCAGTCGTGAGAATTTTATGACAGCGTCCTGATTCGGGGTCGAAACTCCTGAGGTCCGCCATTTGATAGTATGCAATGTCAAGTACATTTAACCGCCTCACATGAGGCACACCGCATGATATGACTCCATCTCCCCCTCTGCTCCATAGCCCCTTACACGCAGCGTACCACCTCGCCATATCCACACTTCACCGCGATGTCCCCTCACTTGACGATCCTATCCCTAAGCTTCTTCACCACCGACGTCTTCCTCCTCACCCCTACGCCACCGCCGATGGGTTCATCAACCGAACCTCCGACAGGCGACTCCCTCATCGGGGGAACGATGTCGTCGAAGTCGGGCAGCACTGGAGCAATAGGCGGAGTAAAGAGGGTCTTGACCCTGTTGACGGGTTGCGTGGTCGTTCTCCAGTATTCCGCCTGTTCACGAGAGAGTTGCTCTTTGCGAAGTGCACGCATGGCTCGAGCCTTCGAATGGGGACTCTCGACGAAGACGAAGTCTGTTCCGTCCGGACTCATCTCTTCGACGCCGTCTATCTCCATCGGGAACGGTGCAGTGCCGGATCTCTGCGGAGAAGCGCGGCCGGAGACGCGGTCAAAGAGCGGCGGGCGGCGTGACGCGTCCACGGGCTTCTCGGTAGGTGGCGAGGAGGTAGGCATGGGTGGTATGGGTGACATGGGTTGATCAGATGTAGGAGAGTGCTTCGGAGATGACGAGCTGCGGGCGGGTGCGTTCGGCTTATCGCGCTGAGTAGGGAGGGAGTCATCGTCAGCGATGTCGCAATTAGGGCGCGGCTCGGTCGGTGATTCGGCGGACCTCGAGCTCGTACGATGGGCACCGCCGATGGCCCAGACAGCCCTCCCCCTCATCTCCTCCCCATATACCGCCTGTCCTCCGACTTGACCCTCCTATCCGCCGTCCCATTCCACTGCCCCAGTTCGCCTGGCCTCGCGGATCCAAACACGTCCTCATGGGCATCCGCGAATTGGTCATCGGGCTCCTCTGTGAGTTCCTCCTCCTCGACGACGTACTCGCCCTCCGCCCAGCCGGGAGAGACAGCCGGACTCGCGAGTCCACCCGTCATGGACTGCGAACGCTGTCCAGCGTTGAGTCCAGGGCGGACTTTGGCGACCTGCACACTCTCGACCGATCCCGACCTCTGACGCACCATGGCTCTGAACTTCTGCATCAAGCTCTTGGTCCGCTTGACGCCCCCTGGATAAGGCTGGGCGTGGGCGGAGCGCGAGATGGGCGGCATGCTCTCGCTGATCGGTGACGTCGTACCTTCGTCCTTGATCGGTGATGTGCGAGGTCCTAGCCCTAGTCGAAGGCCAGGGGAGCGCATCGGCTTCGCTCCCGGGAGTGGAGCACTTGTGGATTCCGGAGAGTGTAAGTCCTCTGACACTGTGGCGAGGTGTGAGCTTGATTGTGGCGATGTGTTGATAGACCCACGGTCGGGGACGACAACTTCTTGCGGCGAGCCGCCAAAGTCCTCAAACGGCTCGGCTGCGAATGTCAATCGGGCAGATGAGCAACTAGGACAACCGACGATCATCAATCCCCCAAGCAGCCTTTAACGCCCTTCTTTTCGCCTCCCTCTCTTTCTGCCTCTCCTTCCTCTGCATCGCAGCCTCGTCGACCTGAGCGTCCGGATCTGGGAAGTAGCCTCCACTCGCTGGCATGCTCGTGGAATACTGCCCAGTCAGACCACTACCGCTGACTCGACGATTGCTCGTCGGCGGAGCTTGGCGGAGAGCAGCTTGAGCTCGACGAGAGAGTTGGCCTTCGGCCGGCGGGTCCTTCGCTGGAGGAGCTGGCGGTGAAGCGAGCGAGATAGTGTTTGCACCTGAACGAGGGGGAGAATGGACCGGTACTCCGTTGAAAGCAGACATGGGGGCTTTGCTAGGGGCAAGGTTGACGTTGCGAGAGGGGGCGGCGGCGTCGTAAGGACCGGAACTATGTACCTCAGCTCCAGGTCATGTGAGAAACTGCGATGAACATACTGATGCCACACTGCATTAGGCTGCTGGTTAACAAATCCACCTGGCCGTTCGGATCGATCACTCACTCGCGCTCCCCATACCAGTGGGATCCCAAGTGTCAATCAGATCGGCGTGCCTACTAGCTTTCTTATCCTCCGCTGCCTTTTTCTGACCCGCTGTGAGTTCCTTAGGTTGTTCCACGGCGTATGAGTTCGAAGACATGGACCGCCGAGGGCGGCTCTTAGTAGGCGAAGCGGGGGCGATGAGATCGGCCGAGGAAGATGTGGAAGTGACGGTATTTCTGTGTAGGCGGGCATACGGCCGAGCGGAAGTCATGGTCAGCACAGCTCTTCCGCTCTCGGGTAGGATAGATAATGAAAACGAGGTCGAGCTGAGTTCATTGCTCGACCTCCGCAACACCTATCGGACATCCTTTATAGTCGATCCCCTTTGATCTGCGCATCGCAGCAAGAACGGACGGATGTCAGACATCACTGAGAACAGACCCGCGGGGATGGGTTACACCATCACAAGCGACCCATGCCTCTCGGAAGAGGGTTGCGAAGTGATGGAGGAAGACAAAAGAGTGGGAGAGGAGGGCAGACGGAGCAGCCAACTCACCCTGTCGTAGCTCGACTGAACTTCGTCCTGCTCGACGGCATCACACCCGACCCCTCGATCCCCAGCGTCCCGCTCGTCCCACCTGGAGCCCTGATACGCCCCGTACCCGTCGGCTCCACCTCATCCTGCTCAAAGGGGTTCTGGACCCCCATCCTCTGCGACGGTAGCTGGGGCTGCATCATCGATGACATGTCTGGCGACGATTTGGAATATCCATGTGAGGGTTGAGAGGATTCAGCCGCGCCGGGCGGGAGTGGTGATGGTGTTCGACGGGGTTGGGGCGGGATGAACGAGGGTTTGATTTTTTCAAGTGCCAGGAGAGGAGGTACGAGCGATGTTTGCGATGTCGGTCTCGGTCCCGATCCGATATGCACCGAATCTCTCACCGCCTCCGCCAGGTCCGCGTTGACGTAACGGGATTGAGAGTCGGATGGGAAGGTTGGGTGTCGGGAAGAGATGCAGTTTGAGGTATCCTTTGGAGGGGGCGGAGGGGCGGGTGACTGCGCACGTTGCGTGTTCATTGATGAGAAATCAGATCCGCTTCCTTTGTCGTGAAGGCGTGCGAGGTGTGTGTGGTTGATCGCCGTCCAGCAGATTGAGGCCAGTCAGGGACGTTGGGGGATGCCCGGATGACCTTGTCAAATCAAGCGAAGATCGACTACAGTGCGTTGATCACAATGCTTGGAACTCAAGGCGGCACCTTTACTCAAGGTTCGTCGATGGGTATAGCTTCTGGCCGAAAAGAAGAAACAAACGGTAGAGTAACTTATCGAAAAGGAACGCGCACTTCCCTGAGTGAGACCTGATGTTGGGTCGATTATTATCTCCCGAGGAATGCGTTTTCGCGACTTCTATCTCACCGAGCGTGGTTTGACATCCACAGGGCAGACAAGGGAGACTGCAATAGCCTCAAGGGCATGTGAGCGAGCCTTGTATCATCACATAGAGGTAAATAGCACTAATGCCGCGAAGGCCGGGCTGAGACATAGCTAATATTGGTGATGGCAGCTCAGCTATTGCTTGTCGTTCTATGCCCTGGAGTCGGATCAGCTGTCCCCTTGCATTCTCCCTCCGATGCCCCTCCGGCCTCGTGCTGCTCCCTGCGAGCAGATGGTTATGCATGAGAGGCTGTGCTTGGCTTCATGAAAGCTGACTCTCCGGGCGAAAGCGCCGCTTGGCGACGCGCGTGCTTCTGGGAGGCGGTGCGGCGCTGCTCCCCTCAGCCCACGAGCGAGATTCATCTTCTTACTGAGACAGCCTCCTTCCTTAGGGCATTGACGTCAAGGTTTTCCGCGACATTGGCACACGACGATCATCTGCATGCGAATGCGCATGCAGGACTGCGAGAGCTAGCCAATGACAGGCGGTTACGCTTCGGACAATGAGGAATCTCATTACGCTTACCCATCCTTGCAACGCCCGGATCGTTCTGTCTGAGACGTCGCGGCCGAATATCTGACTAGACTAAGGTCAGCGTCGCTCATCCATAACGCGAGCCGAGGAAGATTTGGGGGGGACGAAGATCAGAAATCGATGGATATCACCAGGCCCCGCTCCCCGCCTACTTTTTGTACACCGAGACGTTTAGGCCCGAAGCGCATGGGAGAAGGGGTATGTCCGCCCATCGAAAGGTTTCTTCCCAGAAATGGCAGCGGGTTGAAGGTGAGAGACATTCAACTCACTTGTGCATCAAAGTCGGCGACTTGTATTACCCTATTCAGCCAGCTTGTCAGCTCTGAGCGGCAGGTTCTGTTAGAGAAGGTAGAAGACAGAGGAACGCTCAGCCAAGGCTGAAAGGTGTGTCGCCAATCGCGGCTTGCCGCCGGCGAATGAGGTAAAATATGGTATGTAGGTTTATCGTCATAGCGTGAAGAGTTTGAATTGGGTTAATGAGAGAAGTCCGGGACTCACATAGTGTGCTATTCTGAGCTGCAATCATGCGCGGGCGTTCACTACTGAGCTGAGAATGGATTAGCATCCTTCCCAGACGAGCTCGAACGTTATAGGGATTGAGGGGAGATCAGGTCATGTGTATGTGATAGTCCTCGAGCGTCCGGTCCTACCCGGCGCACGCCCTCGACCACCGTAGCCAAGACCTGGCTAGAGGTTCGGGCTAAGCAGCGAAGGCTTTAGGAGTTGGATTGTCATGATCATCCGAAAAGGGGTTTGTCAGGGGAAGGGCTTGTAGGGATCAGGGGGAAATCATGGTAGGACCGGAAGTGAATTGAGGACAGAGATGGGAGCACGGATTTGCAGGAACTCACCAGATGCGTCGCCGCATCGAACTTCCGGGCGCAGCTCGATAGTCAGTGCATATACGAGTGAGATCCTTGTTATGTCGATGCAAGACTGTAGAAACAAGAGAGGTGCGAGCCAAAGAAGAGAGATTGGCACGCTTGATACCCTCAGCGGAGTAGATGTTGTCGCTCCTCGCAGCGGGACGATAAGCGGCTGGTGTCACCCAGCCTGGCATCCCGAGCTAGCGCTGAAGAAATTCAAGAGCATCATAGGGCGGGAAGGACGAGAGAGTCATGAAGGACGAGAGAGTCAATAAAAGCGCGATCAAGGGCGATGGAAGCGAAAGAACGAAGACTTCATCCCTTGCACCTCCTTGCATGCCGAAGTTTCATCGCGATCCACGCGAGGATGAAGCGGGCGAGATGACGTGGACATAGCCAAGGAGGGAGAGGAGGACGGAGGAAGGAAAAGAGGGGGAGAAGGAAAAGAGAAAGAAGGACTCTTCGCCCAAGTCGCAGAGTAAGCCCCATCGAGTTACCCTCAGTCCCGCCGAAGCCAGACCGATCCGGGCAATCGCATGACTGTCACTATGAGCACACTCGTCCCACTCGCAACCCTTCCACCTCCGGCACCACCTTCGAGAGTGATTTCAGCAACCCAACGATCCCGTCCTTGAGGCCAAATCGCACAAACCTCATCACCGCCCAGGAGTTTCTGAGGCGAAGGAATAGGCCGGAATGGAGAGGAGGACGGCTCGTATCTTCGCCTGTCCCCATCCAAACTAGCGGAAACCAGAATGACGGGCAAAGGAGCCAGACAGGGGAAGGAAGCTTCATGACGCGCTCGAAAAGCAGGCAAAGGTGGCAACACACGTCTCATGGCGAAGAGCGGCATCTTCCCGTTCGGATGATACGGTAATGGGAATGAGCCAGAGCATCCTCGAAGTCCAATTCTGCCACTCCCGGACACCAAGAGAAGCGAGTCGGAGAGATACCCACAGCCTTTGATCCAAGCCGTTCGTCGCCATCGCCAACGATCACCGGGACCATGCCCGCATGTTTAGGTACGGATGCTTTCCGGGTCTTGACGATCGAGTGGGAGCGACTAGTAGAGTCTCGGCAGGCTGTGGGAGAAAATCGATCAAGCGACTCCAGGTGAAGGAGAGTTTAAGGCAGGAGACGGTGTAAGGGGGAAATGGGAGGCTCCGGGGACTTTCCCCACAGCGTGAGAGAAGATGAGCGAGACTGGCTCGTCATCCTGTTTGGGAGCTGCGAAAGCGATTCTTGCGACTTGGGCGAAGGGTATTGAAAAGCAAACCGGATTGAAGGCGTTTGTATATTTCGATTGCGCCACAGCGAGACAAAATTTCGATAATCCCGAGTCGCCTGGCGGAACCGTCCCTTGCCTTTTCGCTTTCACTCTGGCTCTCTCTGTTTCTATTCGGCATAGGATTTTGCCAGACAGTGAGTTGATGTTCTCTTCATAGTCTTTACTTTCCGTATCTTCTTTTTCTTTCACCCTACACCCCACATCCGGCATGGATGTCGACAACGAGCGATTGGCGACCGATGATGAGCACATGGACTACGAGGAGGATCCCGGGTCCGGACGAGACGATGATGGAGACGAAATGATGGAGGATGATGTCGGAGGAAATCAGGATGCGATGGATGCCGAGTCAATCCCCAACACCACCGATGCACCTATTCCCTTCCCCGTGGCAACCAATCATACGCTTCTTACCGAGACCGCACCTATACTATCACCCACTTCAAACGCTCCGGGTTCCGCTGGTCTCGTTTCACAGCCTCTTCCTGTCCTGACTGGCTCGGCGCCCAAGACAGAGATGTTACCTGTGATTGAGAAGCCTACACTTCTCAATCCGAAACGTGAATCCGGTGAGGATCCTTTGAAATGCATGGAGAGCAGCATGCCTTCGACACCCTTTCAAGTACAAAATGCCCCAACTCTATTTGGCGAAAATCCCAAACCTCAACTATCTCCAGCTCATCAACCGATACCGACTATCGTCGAAGAGACAAACATGCTCGCTGGGCCCTCAAGGCCCGTAGCTCAGACTACAGACGCAGCTAGATCACCTCGTCCAAACAATGGCGACGACGGAGAGGGAGATGGCGGAGATGAGGAGGAGTACTATGAAGAAGGCCCAGATGATCCCATCGACACTCAGTCCCTTCCTCCAATCATCCTCAATCTCCCAGCTCTTGGCGCTCGGATCCTCTTTGCTCCTCTCCCTGACGACGGTCAACAGCAAAAGCTACCTGTCTGGCTGAGCGGACGTCAAGAGGAATTGGGAGAGGCGAGTCTATCGGACATATGGGTTGCGATCAGAGCGGAAATGGTTCGCGAAGGACTGGCGAAGGTTGGTGAAATGGTAGTGACGGAAAGGCAGATGGACCTCAAGATGGGCGAGGTAAGTCACATCCCACAGATGCCTCATCTTTGCTCATATCATGGACCAGGATGACGTGAACCTTCAATCCATCACCTTCCTTGAGCTTTTGCAGCTTTATCTAGGCTGCGACCTCCCGACACCTGTTCAGCTCTACACATCCTTCGAACCGAACAGGTTCATTGGACGCTACAGCGCGATATCCAATGAGCTCAAGATGCAGAACGAGCGCAGAAAGAGAACGGCCGTGGCAGCCGAGGGCGACATTCAGCATGTGAATGGAGATGAAGAAGCCGAAGAAGAGGATGTCCGGAATGAAGACGGCGAAGAGGAGTATCTGGAGGAGGCTTATGACAATGACGATGGATACGGCGGAGCGGAACAGCGGAGCGAAGTCGGAGAGACACGAAAGCGAAGCGAAGAAGAGGACACCTTGAGGGATAGGCGGGCGCGAGGTCACGAAGATGACGGCAAGCCGACTCATACGCCTCGCGACATGGTTCAGGCTAATGACATGTATAGCTCGAGCCGAGTATGGAGGTTCTCGAAGAGCCCAAATCGCCGAGAGACCACCTCAAGACCATCCTCACGCAGACTGGGCTCGCGGACTACGTACTTATCTGATTCCATAATTTCCTGTATGAGCGCTTATAGAGATCTCCAGCCACTTCACCTCTACGGGTTCCAGGGGCAAAGCGCGTCATGTCACGATCAGCGCGAGAGATTGACGCAACAGTACCAGCCCCTGCAGATCGTATGTCTGCCATCTACCTGTGTCTTTTTTCGAGACTGGACTGACGTCACTTCCCTCCTTTGTAGCTCCGCGAGCCGTTGAAAGACGGACTGCAGAAAGGAGGCATGAAGGGGACGAGTCGAGCATGGGTGGCAAGAGTGATCATGACGATGGTAAGCCTCTTTCCTAGAACCGGTATTGCTTTTGATTGTCGACAGCAAAAGATACTGAGTATTCGAACACCTCAGAAGACATGCAGTCCCGGGAACACGCTCAGGCCGCCAACGCTGATCTGATTGACACAATGTCCTACACGAACGTCCGGCTCGATGACGACCAGCTGTCCCAAGTCAGCACTCGAGGCGGAGCGCGATCGGACGACCTTTATGGCGAGGTGTCCTCCCGTCTCGACCGGGTCACTGCCGCACTGCCCGATGAGATCGACGTCAGCCGCAACAACGCCGCCATCGGCGATACGGTGAACGACGAGTATGCAGGCGAGGTGCCAGCCGCAGAGGCAGTCAAGGCTATGATACACCCCGAGGACCGATATCCGTCACCAATAACCAGCATGGATTCTTTGCGGGACGAAGCCAGGACCAGAGTCCCTGTCGCTAGGCCGGTCGCTGACGTACCACTCAATGGGCTCGCGGAACATGGGGTAGAAAACGGCAACCCGATTACCGTCATACCTCTTGCTGTTGATGCCAATGCCATTTCAGGGATGAGTCCGACCACCAATACGGTCGATTCGGCCATTGGCGAGGTGACTGCCGGACTATCCGAGATTGGGGCAGAGGACCCAGGATACAAGGTTGCTACGGACCCAAAATACCGCGCTGCCGTCGAGGATACAGTCAGGGCCGAAGCCGATGCTTCTCGGTTGAGAGCCGAGGATATGGTGGCTGGCAAAGGTATCGAGCGGGGTGCACTTATCGGATCGCGGTCCAATGCAGGGGGCTACATGAGAGACCGGGACCAGGGTGCATACGGTGTCGATGATAGATCTGTCGAGAGCACATATGCGGAGGAGGTGAGGTCTGAGAACCCAATCACGCCTGTGACCCCAGACACGGCGGTCGATGGAGAAAGCGCAGCCCTCCTGGACGACGAGGAATATTATGATGAGGATGCTAGTGAAGCGGGTAAGTGCATCTGCTGTGTCGGAGGCGGGAAATCGCTAATCCAGTATGCAGCATACGAAGACCCGGTCACGCCGCCCGGCGAAAGCGTCGTGCTCGAAAGTAGCGCAATGGCTTCACCCCTCATTCAAGACTCCGAAAATCTCGATCCGACTTCGGTTGCAAATATCCGCGCCCCCGAGGATGGCGCAGTCGCTTCACCCCTGGTACAGGATTCCGACAATCTGGAAGAGAGTCCCATCGCAGGCGGCCGTGATCCTGCGATTGAGATTACGGATGCCGTCTCTGTAGTTCCTGTGGAATCTGCAGCGTCCGAGTATGAATCCCTCACAGCGACAGGCGACAGCTCGGCCGCGACTGGCGCAGCCTCGGCATCCCCTGTGGAGTTGACTTCCAGACTTGAGGATAGTACTCTCAGGTCACCTGCTTCCACTTCGACCTTGGGAGGCGATCCCGACGAAGACATCGAAGGGGAAGACGGGGAAGACGGCCAGGGAGATTACGAAGGATACGAATCCGAAAGCGAGCCGCTAGACTCAATCTATACGGAAGATCCTGCGAAATCAGTTTTAAGCCCGAGACAGTCGCTGACGTCACCGACGAAGAGATCGATGGGGGACGTGAGTCTGGTGGCGAGCGATGAGGCATATGCGGATAGCGTCATTAGTAGCAAGAAGCCCAGATTTTGTGAGGTGCAGCGGTACTCAATGTATAGTTTGGGTGCTAATACTTGTTTAGCGCCGACCGGAGATTATCCTCCGACCTAGTCCAACATTCCTCCTGCTCAAGACTTTACACAACACGCTCCCATGTGATTCATGAACCGCCAATCTCGTCCTCATCATCTCCCAAACACGCCATCATTCCAGTCAACTCCATGCATAATATCCGTCGATCACATATCCCGCCTCACCAACTCTTCATCGCCTGTATATTATTGCAGTCGTCGGGCTGTTCGTCGTCAGCATCTCGACCAAAACTTCGTCATCGATATCATATCCCGCCGCTTGCGCGCCCACGCCAGCGTGCCACTGCATCCTACTCCCCACCTCCGCTTCCCTTTACCCTTCACTTAATTCAGCGTTTTTGTTTGCGCCAAAACCACCACTCGCAACAGCATCACTGACGAACGTCCTTCCGGACCCTTTCAGCTCTCTTTCCGCCTCCCGCAATAACACGACTCCGCGGTCATCGCTTCCGCGCGCAGGTCAAGGAATGCTCAGAGGATAACAGGTACGTGCGAAAAGGATAGCTGACGGAATCACACATTCAACCCATTTTCCTTCCTTGTGCAAAGCCTTGTCTCTCCTGGCTGGGGACGTCTTGATGAATTATGTGCATTCATGGCTTTGACGATGTATTTGTGCATAAACCTGTTGCCATGGCCACGTACAGTGTCAGATTGTCCATTGCCGCCCGCTCGATGATCAGGTGGCCCCGCCACTTTCGTCGCTCCCCAATCCTTTGGACACCCATATATCGATCTCTCGACCAGCCAGTCTTGCGCGTAGCCATTCCACAATCTCCCCAATGCTCTGCGAGGTACTGAATGAGCATTGGGGAGAATCGATATCTTGCTTTTCTTGCTCTGCCCATCTTGCTCGTTGATTTCCGCGCGGACAGCATCTGCGATCTTGAAGCCTGGTTCGCCTCGATACACACTCCGAATCTCCCTACCCACTTGCGCTCCCCCGGACCCTTCGCTCTTCTCCTGCTTCGAATCCGAGATCTCGTCTCTCTCCCAATCGATACCAATCGTGAGTGCATCTTTATAAGCGCTGTGGTATTCCTGATGGCAGGCACGGCTGCCCCTCGGCCGACATGTCCCTCTCCTTCCTCTCCAAGACCGAGCAACTCCAATTCGCGCTCAACGAGTCCCTCTCGCTCCAAGAATCCCCCGCACGTAACATCTCCAGGGACGCCCGAGTCCAAGCAGCAACGAACCGTCGCGGAGCCGAACGAGCGAGGGGGAATCCGCGCCGTCCTTCAACCCAGCCAACTCAGGCTGCTCCCCCTACGACGACGACTGCCACGGTCGTGACAAGGACTTCTACGTCTACCCCAAGCTCCGGCAGGAGTCGTACGAGTCGGATCGAGGCTGCTCAAATCGCTCAAGCCAAAGCCGAATTGATCAAGTTCGAGGCAGAGCGCCTTCGTCGGGAGTACGAGGCGGACGAACGTGCGGCGCGTCATGCTCGAGCGAGAGAAGAGGAGAGGAGGAGGGCGAAAGGGCAGGAGGCAGAGATGAGGAGGTATCAGGAAATTCGGGAGATGGGAGCGAGGAAGCAGTATGAGAGCGAGAGGGAGAAGAAGCGGGAGATGGAGAGGCAGATGCAGATGCAGATGGAGAAGCAGAAGGAGAGGGAGAAGAGGAACCGACACGAATCCAATGATTTGGCGAAAGCGATGCTGGCGTCCGTCAAGTCCGAAGAAGCCCGCATCCATCGATCAACCACTGTCGAGGATAGGCACCGCGAGATTGAGAAGAGCCGAGCGAGTGGGTCACATCGCACCGCCGAGGTGAACGGGGGGCCGGTGGTGTCGGAGAAGAAGGTCCATTGGTGGAGCGTGGCGAAGCCTCGGAAGGAGGTGAAGGAGCTGGGCGACAAGTTTCGGTATGCGAGTCAGCGTGCGTGTCCAGAGGGCTGGGCGGCCTGGACGAGGAGCAAGAAGAAGAGGTGGTTGGAGAGGGCGTGTGAGGGTAATGAGCGGGAGTCGAGGGCGGAGGTAAAACGGATTGACGGTCTTGGCGAAGGTGTGTCAATATTGTTGGTTGTGCTGCTTTGAAACGTCTTGAGGTATGTCGAGTACAAAGAACGAGAAGATAGAAAGCACGGCGAAGGATTCTAGATTGAAATTCTGTTGTTCTTGACGATGTATCGGATGACTTGAGGAAGCCTGCTTCTCGGCATCATCTGTACTACGATGCCAACCCTCATCGCCACGATCAATGTTTCGGTTGAAGCATACGAGAAGACCTAAGATGGCATGAGAAGTGAGCCATCTTGGCGGGAAGCAGACGGTTCAGGGCTAAAGATCTGGATGGCTTGATCGTTAGCGACGAATCCGCTGCCTCAAAGTTTCATGTCGCAGCATCATAACAAAATTTGCCTCGTCAATCGCTTCGGAGCGATTTTGTTTTGCGCGGTTTGCCCTCCTCCTCATACCTGCAGTCTCTCTAGGTCTCAAATTTGCAGGGTAGAGACGCGGGCTCTCAAAAGCAAGGAGTTTTATGCTGGGATCATTGGGGCACGAACAGCCTCCGAGGCGAGTCGGATCGCCCAGGTCAGCCTGATATTGCACTCAGCATTCACGGTCAAAATTGAGATCCGGATCGCTCACTCGTAAGTTTTCGTAGCGTCCTCGAAGGACGACAGGACGATTTCGTCCGGTCCACCCTCGATGCGGTCGATGAAGCTTGACACTTCGGAGAAGAAAGGGTCATCGTCGGCGAAGACGTGGCGTTCTTCCTGATCGTCTCCGGGACGACTGGATTCGCAAGTCAGTTAGAGTCGAAGGATAGAATGGCAAGGAGACACACCGGACGTATAGTGTAGGAGTGTTGTAGGGGTCGATGAGCCTGTCAGACGTCATATGAGCCATCTCACAAAACCGTATGGTCATTTGCTGACCTCATGTGGTACCCATCCGCCCACACGTCAAGCTCGCAATCGTACGCGACGCCTTGCAATCCCACGATGTGAGTGAAAGTACCGACAGCACCGTTCTCGTATTTCCTGCAAAGCTTCAATGACGGTGCAGACAGATCATGGTCCGTCTTACCAGATCGAGCTGGTCACGCGAGGGATGCGAAGTTCTTCAGGGATCTTGGATTCGTCGAATGCAATCTTGGACAGCTTGCCCGGCTTCTCGTAGTACTCGACGGAACGAGCCCTGTGGACCATCAGCTGAGTCCCGAGCTGGTCATTATGTGTGGACCCACGCCACGGAATCAACATTGACGTCTCCGCCAAGGTACCGCGATAGATCGCAGAGATGGGTACCTTGCTCGATGACCGGGCCCATGTCGAGGCCTTTGTTCCACCAGGCCTTCTTTTCGATGCCCTCGTAAGCGCAGGACTATGAGGTCTGAGCTCAGCGTCCGAAAGCGTCAAAGTACGACTCACGAAGCGCGCAGCCGTCGCCATAACTGTGAGTTTGTTCTCGTCGACGATCTGCTTCATCTTCTGTACACACTGCAGATACCGTAGCATGTATCCGACCGACACTACATTGCCGTTTTGGAGGAGGTGGTGAGTGACCTGTCTCGCCGCTTCGACAGTGCCAGTGCCGACGGGCTGAGATTGTTAGCCCAGGATACAGCCATGTGACCCGCACCGACCTTCTCAATAAAGTATGCAGTTTTGGGGAACAGCTTGATCAACTGGATCTCCAGGTCGGTCCCCTTAGTTGTACCGCCGCGGTACGCTGGTGGGCAGCCAACAATGATGGCACTGTGGTCATCAGGATAGACTTTCTCCATAGATCACAGTGACTCACTCAGGGGGAGTAGCACTCCCTTGCGAATGCAGATGACTGTGGTAATCCTCGATGGTCTTGAAGACCTGGGTATCTCGATATGCAGGCTCAACGAAACTCTTGCGCTTCTCTGCCAATACATGGTCGGCCCGAGCTCTGGAAGGGTCGATGAGAGCGACCACCCTGAGTCGAGGACCGAGTTTGTGCTCGAAGCGGAACGAATGGCTGAATGGCGACGTCAACAACGAGAACGTGAGATTTTTCGCTGTCTCAAACGTACTTCCAAGGTCCCGTAGGGGATCCAAACATGATATTCTTGTATGGTTGTTAGCACCGCGATCTTGTGAAAGCAACAAAGGCTCACGCCTGCTCCAATCATGACAACGTTGAAGTCATTAGCCGTTCGGAGTTCAGGATTCCCTGAGCTGGCCACCGGGGAGTGAATGGCGACACCGCGGGATGGGGTAGTGCGAGGTAGCTGGAGCAGTAAGAGAGGGTTCGATCGAAAAACTCTGGCGGAAGTGAGGCGGGTGCAGGACAATCTCGAACCCGTCGCAGCAGGGAAAAGGGGCATGCTGGTGGCGAAGTGCCGGACTGCTGGGCGGGTTAGAGGAATGAGCGGAGGCAGGGGTGCGTTTGTAATGGTGCGAAGGTTCGGATGCATGTTTACAGAGATCAGTGGTGTTTGTAGGTCTTGTCGTTCGTCTTGGAGATTCAAGCGAGAGATAGCGCAATGAAGTGAGAGTCAAGAGTCGGCTGAGCCGTCCCCGCACGGTTATATCCCAACCGAGGGCGGGGCAACGCCAATGGAGAATCCTCGATCGCCCGGCGGTCGTCTCGGCTAAGGAGTTGAGGGGAAACGGAGATGAAAGGTATGCGAGGGATAAAGGAAGTGAGGGGACCCAGAGGGATCCGTTTGAGGGGCACCAGTGGGGTACGAGAGGAGCAGCCAAGAGCCGATGTGGCGGGCAGGAGTCAAATAGTTGAGCCGAAACAAGGGATAATATGGCAGGAGTCGTGATTGTGAAAGGAGGGTCCGTCACGATCAAAGAAGCGGGGCGATGAAGTCATATCGACCCAGTGAGGAGAGCGGAAGGAGTCCGTTCGTTGATTTCCATTTGGTATCGACATTACGCCGTGGTCGTCAGTGAGGCACGAAACAGGGTCGGATTCAAGAAGGATCAAAGGGAGCAGGAGACCAGAGACTGTCAGCGTCATTCCAAGCCTTGCTCTTCCCGGAGGGGGACCATATACAACACCGCAAACAATCGCCCCACGTGACACCTTCACACCAAACCAAGGCAACTCACGTGTTGTTCAGAGTTTCGACCTCTTCTCTAGTCCTGCCGTTTTCTGATTCACCCTTTGCTGGTCTGGTCCCCTCGGAGCTGAACGGTCGAGAATAGGAGTAACGATCCTCAAGACTGATGTTGGGAGCGAGGACGCCAAGACGAAGGACTTGATCTTGTGGATATGGATGGACACAATAGGCGTGCTGGAGTGGATAATGATGAAAATGGTGATATCGTGACAGAGCTGATGGCGGATGAGATGCGGGGAGTAAGGGTTCGAAATGACTGATCCAGCTTCCATCAGCTTGACGCTCGCAGTTCACGCAATGCCAGGATGCTAAGAAACAGGAGATTCAACTCACCACAGCAGCTTGAATGGGGGTCGAAGCTGCAACGCGTTATACCCAGCATCCTTGCACCATGGCAGAAGTACTTACCCCTTGAACAGCTCGCAGTCTGGTTCTATGATCCAAGTCAATTGTGCTTGGTCTCGATGCCGCCAAGTGAAAACGCTTTGAGAAGTCCCACACAGCTCGTTTTTGCTGAGGATTATCACATTCACGTGGTATAGCCGTAAGACCGTATACATGCCCCCGATATTTACCCGCCTGGACCATCCCACAGCTTACATAAGCCCATAAATCAATAGCGTCTCTCGCGGCGTCAATACTGACACATGGCCAAAAAGGACTTTTGCGTCGAGATTATCACCTGCAGTGTACGACATGATTCTCCTGATACTCGCACAGGAGATCTCCCATCGCCTAGCAATCTTCCTCCCCTCACACCGATCCTTTCATCGTGATCACCGCCCATGTGTCACGTCCCGCTCCTCGAGCATGTCCCATCACCCACCTTGTGTCCCCCTTATGCGACGCGACGATGTCATCCTTTGTCACTCCTGACACACCCTCTTTTCATGAGACGGAGACGGGGTTGGCGTTGATCATACTGATCCCTGGCCTCGGGTGCCGAAGGCTGATTTCCGTCTCAGCTTACATCCACCACTCATTGCATGTTTTCTGCATAGATTTGCTGAATCACCCATCGCATTGCATCACTCTTCCACCTACATTGTGAGTCTACCCCGAGCCTAGTGACCACTGCTGACCAAGACTAATTCAGACCATTCCCACCCAGTATGTCCTTTCATCGCTACATCGTCCCACCCCCCCTGGCGCTCGCCGTCCACCCCGCTCCGCCACAAAAGTCTTACTCTCGGAAACACGACAAGAAGGATGACAAGAAAGACGACAAAAAGGACGCCAAGGAAGACGACAAGGATGAAGACAAGAAGGACGGCAAGCGAGACGACGAGAAGGAGAAGAAGGGCGCGAATGGAGGCATGGAGAAACCGGTAGCTGATCCCAAAACGCCCGCCGGTGCCGCCCCTTCCCCAGTTCCACCTACACCAGCGTCACCAGGCTCGATGTTTCCCGAACCCCCTACTCCCGACACCGACACACCTCCCACTCCTGCTCCTGAGCCGAAGAAGGATGACACCATTCCCCTTGTCCCCGGTCCAACTCTCGCCACACCGAAGGGCGAGTCCAAGAAGGAAACCAACGCGAAAGGTGACAAGGCGAAAGGCGCTTCCGACGAAACCGCTGAAGAAGAGAAAACCCCTGAGCCAGAACCACTGAGACTCCTCGGTCCTGCTCCTCATCGTTCCCTTCGTACACGCCTAGACCTGAATGCTGCCAACCCCTATCCGCCCATCCAGACCGACCCTCGCGGTGCTTATCACCATTACGCCCAAGCCATCCGTGGCGAGATGATCTACATCGACGTCACCAAGGACGGGTGGCTCGCGGACCAATGGCGTGAGAAACCCGAGCGAGAGGCTCTGGCGAGACTGAGGGGTGAGACGGAGGAGCGGAAGGAGAGGGAGATCGAGGCGGTTCGGAAGAGCAGGGAGAAGAGGAAAGCACCGAAGACAAGTGGAGGGGTTTTGGTGGATCTGTGGAACGATCTGGCCGAGACGACGAATCAGGAGGTATGTGCAGTATCCTGCGCGAGCGACCTGGCTGACTGGGATACAGTTACACGCAAACTATTTCTGGTCGCGTTACGATTGGTCCGACGCTGATGCTCAAGCCCATCTGCTTGACGTGAAGAAAGGTGAAGATGGCACGATCCCGAAGCTTGAGGGGGACGACATCGAATGGACGCGCGAAGGGTTCGAAGAGATCCTCGCGACCGTCGGAGTGCAGTGCATCTACAATACCGAGGTCAGATCCCATCGCACCTTACCCTCCAAACTTGCTGACATTGTGAATGCCGGGATAGAAACCGATCCCGCGGCAATGGACGGAGCCCGCCGGCGCCTACCTCGTCATGGCGCACGGATTCTTCATGCTCCGCATCGAAGAGCTTCTCCAATGGAAGCCCAAGGAGTCTGCCAACAAGTTCGAACTCCTCGTCACGTCCAGTCACGATCGGGTCTTTGGCGGCATGGTGAGGGCCCAACATGCGGAGGAGAGGAAGAAGAAGGAGATTGCGTATCGGGAGAGGAAGGCGGAGGAGGAGAAGGAGAATGGGGGAAAGCCAAAGGAGGCAAAGGAGGGGAAGGAGGGGAAGGGTGAGGAGAAGGAGAAGAAGGATGATGAGAAGAAGGACGTCAACAAAAGGGGCGATCAGAAGGAGGGCGAGGGAAAGAAGGAGGGCGAGAAGAAGGTAGACAGAAGGAACGGAAAGGACGACAGGGAGAAGGAGGGAGACGCCACCAAGGAGACGATCAGCGACAAGCCCGACAAGGCTCACCTCGCAGTCACGCGAGCCGCTCTCGCTATTGGAACCCCTGCGCCAGACTCGCCAGGCAGCAATGTCAAAGTCAGGGACGGCGAGGAGATCCACCCCTCCCAATCACCTATGGTGGCCGCGGTCAACAACGACGGCGAGCATGCGATCGTCGCCGTTCCCGTCCCCGCCCAGGGCAAAGTGAACGAGGAGGCTGAGGATAACAAGCACGAGGTCGAAATTGTTGCTGCTGCTCCAGAGAAGAAGAAAGATGAACCTACCGATGACAATGAGAGGAAGAAGGACGAACCCGACGCGAAGGGGAAAGAGAAGAAGGCGAAAGAGCGGAAAGAGGCTCGAGAGGAATTCGATCCGATGCGAGATGCGGAATTACTAGTCAAGATGCTCCAAGCTTCTGGTGGAGGACCGGACGGACCGCTGGGGATGGAGGATATCAAGATTGCTTTCAAGGCGCTTGAGCGAGCTGCGGAGTCTGGTATGGCTAGACCTGGGGGTGATCCGAAGAAGGATAAAGGACCGCTTATCTGGTGTTGGGGGGACTCGTGTGAGCGATGGAGATGGAAGAATTTTGAGGCCGGGGTTCATGATGTCAATGCGGGAGGGTGGGAGGAGAGGGATTGGAAGGTGTTTGCGGATGATCGGGGTTGTGATGAATTTGATGAGGATATGGAGGTCTTGGAGATCGAGGAGGAGGATGTGCATGATTGGTCGTGCTGAGCCACATCCTACTATACAGACTAGATGCCCTTGATGCATATAGCATAACCTACAATCTATCGTGCGCTAGACGTAATTCCCTCGCTTGGGTTGCGACTGCGGCTTGCTCATCCCACCCCGGTTCCATCGCTGGATCAGGAGATTCACCGGCTGCTGCTTCTCCGGACTATCCTGTGCTTCTGAGCTCTTCGGCGACTTGGGATCGTTCCGCCTGACTGCCGCGTTCGGCTCAACGTGGTCGGCCGTCGCCGACACTGAGGGCTTGGCAGACGGAGTGGGCATGGTGATAGGGAATGACCGGCCCGAGGACGATCGTGAGAAGCCTGCGGGCGCGGGAGTCTGGCCGTACTGCACTGGCTTTGGAGCGACGGTGACAGGACCTTCAATCTTCTTCGGCAACATGAAAGAGGGGGATTGGGAGATGACCTCGGTCGTCAGCTTGCGCAATGCCGCGGGCTTGGCAGCAACCCATGGCTTCCTCGACAGCCCATTTGACGATCCGTTGGCAGTGGGCGTCACAGGGGAGTTCATGCTTTCGAACCGGGATACCATGTCCGTGATCGAACCTTGACGACCATGGGACGGTCGCTGTGGCTCGGCGGATTGCGGAACTGACGCGTCCGTTCCTGACTGCGACGGTCCACTGGTAGTCGTTACGTACATTGACTGCGGTCGATTCCGCTCCGTCGTTGGCAATCTACGAGCCGCGGGCCGCTCCTTGCTGTTCTCAACCGGCAGAGGGGTCGTAGCTGCTTTGGATGGCAGCTTGCTGGGCGACCTCTCCTTCTCTTTGCCACTTTGGCCGGCTTTCGGGGCTGCCCACTTGCCATCCGCTGCAGGGAGTGCCGAGGCTCCCTGTGAAGGGAAATCCGGTCGACGGTATATTGCAGAAGCCGACTCCGGTCCAGCTTCCTCATCCGATGAGTCGGGTTTTACCTTCTCCGGGGACTTCGCGTCCGGCGAAGTGACAATCTCCTCTACTTGCATCCCCTTAAGAGGTGGCCGTTGAGGCTGAGTGTTGTCGTTCGACTTGGACGAGTTGACATGAGCGAGCAATGGCCTTGACTCCCCAGATTGAGAGCCGGATGCTGGTGGCTGACCCATCGACTTCGGCCTAAGCCGTATTCCATTCGCTGAGGTCATAGTGGACATCGCTGGCCGCATCGACGCCATAAGTAGCTCGCCCGACTCATCACCGGTCATCAGATCCTGGGGCATGGGCGACTTTGTGGCCCCCGCAGCGGTTGCTGGCGATGCTCTGCCATTTTGAGAGGTAAGATCAAAGTATCCCGTCTGTGACTGAGCAGTTGGAGGGGACAACATCCCGCCCTGAATGCTTTTGAAGGCGGTGCCTGTAACGTGCGTGGAATGAGGTTGCGGTGCGCGATCGGCCTTGGAGCTCGAAGCTTGATGATCTGAGAGGGTTTCGCCACCAGTCAGACTGCCCATGATGGACTGCTGCCTCGGCCCGGACTTCGGTCGCTTCGTAGGCGGACAGGTGATAGGGGAAATCAGGGTTTGAGGTTGGTTCGATTGCGGACGAGATGTAGGTGCGGCTGTGGGAAGAGGTGGCGAGAAAGCGTCTCCTGATGACAGTGCTTCAATGGAAGGGAAGCGAGTCTCAAAGCTGAGCTCGCCGTCTGGGATGGAAGATGAGGGATCGAGCGTCCTCTTGGCTGTGGGTGCCGGTGAAATTCCCTTTGATGCTTCGAAAGAGGTAGGGAAGTTATACGATGACGAAGTCGCTAGACCGGACTTAGGCTGTGACGCGGATATGCTCGTTGACCGGATACCGCGGAGGGAGGGATCAAGACCAGAGCTTGGTCTCTGAAGGTTCGCTCCGAACCTTGATACTCTCGCTCCGAACGAGTCTTCGAAGCCTTCTTCAGATTTCGGGGTCGCTATCGGGATTGACGGCATGCCAAACGTATCGAGATTCTGGGGAGGTTTCGGGGAACTTTGGGTCTCCTTGGCTTCGCCAGTGACCTGCAAGAGAGGAGCGGCGGAGGCCAGATTGTCGGCGACATTGGGTGGTTTGGGATGATGCAACACGGGTGGTTGGGGCATTTCGGGGAACTTGCTAGAAGGTAGTTGGCTCCTACTCGGCTCCCTTGTCGGTCGTCCTCGTCGACCAGGCTGTACAGAGGGCACGAGCGGGGCCTGTCGTATTTGCGAGTCATGATTTGAGGTTGACGACGTGAAGTCCAGTAGATTTGAGGAAAACGCGGTCGCCTTCGGCATCGAAGGTTGAGCAGGCTGGGCGAATGCCGGAATGGAGCGGGACGGGCTCGGCTGGAGTGATAATCAGTGTGACTCGAAGCACAGAGAATGTAGACTGACATAGTTCACTTCTGGCTTGGTTCCGCTCATGCCGTGAGCCATTTTTAGAACTTCGAATATCGACGGTCGTCGAATGGGCTGTTCCACTAGCATAGCGGCTGCAAGCATCACGTCAATTCAGTATATTATTGAGACTGCGAGATACAACTCGCCGATAAGATGCTGTAGTCGTGGAGAATACACGGGGTACTGCGGGAAGGTGTATTTGGCATTGACGATAGCCAAGGTGCCGTGTTCTTCGAAGGGAGTGGTATAATAGCACAGCTTGTACAGCAGCACGCCTAAGGCCCAGACGTCTACCCAAGCATAAGCTCAGCACCCCACGACGGTAGACAGCGAGGCGTACCGCTCGGCAATCCAACAGCCCAACCGAGCATAGGCTCCACCATCTCAGGACTCCGATACTGGAGCGTTGTATGCTTATTCAGGTCCAAGGACAGCGAGTCCACCTCAAGTTTCGTAGATGGGGGACGAGAGGCGGGATAGGTGGTCGAGCCGAAATCGCAGAGCTTGAAGAGGAGTGGGGTAGGCCGTTCTGGTGCTGGTGGTGAGGATGTAGGTTGGGATAGCACGTTCTCGATCTGCCCTTGTGTCAAGATGACGGACTGTGCGCCTATGAGATGACATACCTTGAGATCTCGGTGCAGGAGCGGTCGAGATAAGGCATGCATCGCTGCGACAGCCTGTGCAGGATGGCGTCAGCATGTGACCGGATTACAAGTGGATGGAGCTCTTGGCTTACCTCGCACACATCGGTGAATATGTTGAGTATCTCAATCTCTTTCAGCCTGTCCCTTAACCGCTTGTTCAGCAGATCAATGATGCCGCCGCCTGTGGGATGACGAAATGATCAGCGTATCGTCCCACGTGATGGTCTGAAGCAAGAACAGAACTGAGAGCTCACCTGCGCAGAACTCCATGAGGATGAAAACCTCATGGCTGCCATTGGGTGATCGAGAATGTGCGGACCCAAGATACTGCGTCAGATGAGGATTCGGGGGCAATGCTTTCTGGTGACTAAGAGGTCAGACCGCTCGGAGCGGAGATCTGATGATCACAAGGACTCACCATGACCTCGATCTCCTTCTTCACATCCGCCCAAACCGCCTCGTCCTCGAACGCGATCCTCTTCAGACAGTGTTGTCTGTACCCTTTCTCCCCCCATCTTCCCTTCTTCTCCCCCTTGATTGGCGGGTAGATAGGTTCCTCCGAAGTAGTAAGGTAAACATGCGCATACCCTCCTTCCGAAAGATACCGCTCTATCCGGACTGAATGGATGCCAACCTGGATGATCTTGCCGGGAGCGAGAGTGCCCTTATGCCGTGCCGGTGGGAGCTGCTGAGGTTGTTGTGGGTATGATGGTGAAGCCGTATATCGGTTTGGATTGGATCGGCTGTACTGCTGGGAAGGCGAGTATTGGTTATACCGTGATTGGCTCGAGGGCATGGGGGAGAAGCCCTTGGCAGCAGGGGCAACGGGAGGTGGGGAGAAAGCTCCGCTGTGTGGCTGTCGAGGACTGATGAAGATTGGAGAAGTACCATAGGGATCAGTTGGAGGAGATGTGCAAGGCTGAGGGGGAGGTGAGGTGTAGCTGGCCTGATACATCGTGAAGGAACTGCCGGCTGAGCCGTCAGTGTTGTCCAGCTGGGTCGAGCTCGTTTCAGCTGCTCATACGATTCTCACTGCCCAAGATCGGATTACGTCCGCTCTGCAGAACCGGCAGTGGCCGATCAGGCCGACCGAGATCGTAACCGCAAGCCAGGTGTTTTGACGAGCAGAAAGCTACTTCTCTCTGCACAAAAGCTCACCCCCTTGGAAACCCCCTTTGCATTGATACCGATATCCCGGAGTGACGTGGGGACTACCGGGGATCCTGTGATCCAAGGGCCAATATCATCCGGTTTGACATTGGATCAGAGGATTATAAGCAGAGGACGATGGCCTGTGCGGAGCAGACGACTCTGGCAGAAGCTCATAAAATCCGAGAGCACGCGAAGGATCATCAGTACATCGTAGCTGCCGATGAGGAGGAGTTTGACCGATAGAACACGCAGCATCGCTAGTTTCAAGCTTCAATCGGCAACCGCAATTACCTGGCTCCTCTGCACGACATCCTAAGACAGGATGGCTCCGGCAAGACACTTCTTGAGGTAGGAAATGGGACTGGAGTCTGGGCGATTGAGACTGCCGAAGAGTTTCCGAAGGCCAAGATCATTGGCGCCGATGTGATGGTATCCAAGCCAATGGGCCCCGTTCCCTCGAATGTTAGCTTCACCTTTGCCGATGCGAACAAGACTCTTCCTTTCGCTGATAAGACACTTCGACCTGGTCTACGTCCGGATAGTCATCATCGGGATTTCCGACTGGCAGCATACAAGAAAGGAGATGATCCGTGTCGCCAAGCCCGGTGGGGATGGTGTACAGCGCGGAGATCAGTCTTCCCTGGCCCATCTATGATGTCAGCTCGGAGCACACGGCGGCGGGAAACGATCCCGAGGGTCATGGGAACGAACCCGGCACTACGTGACGTGCAGACAGTCCCGAGCTATATGCCATTTGGGCATGGAGCGAGGATCCCAATCTAAAACACGCTGGCGAAATCGGTCTTCCTCATGCTAAAGAGATCCCCGAGACACTCAAGAAGCTCTTTATGGAGAATATGCCCGGGATCAGGGATCTAGAAGACTTGCGACGTCCTGGCGCGCACTCAGGGGCGGCGTCTGACATACTTGGGGCTACAAGGTGTGAGCGCAGCTATAAATCAGGAAGTAGAACGCGGGGACTGGTAGAACGAGTTCGCATACAGCACATAGTAAATGGGACGCGGACCTGATGAACGAGCGATAGGATTTGATGCACTCCTTTGGGTGGAACCCTTCTCGAGCCTTCCAGAGGCGGATTTGGACGCGTAATCGGGGTGCTAACGAGCTCTAACCTACTCGAGGAGGTGTACTATGGTCTCGACTCTGATCAGTTGAGGTATCCCACGTCTTAAAAAATGGCCGCAAAACCCTCTACTTCCCCTGTTCTCGGCCCTCCGCCGAACTCGATTTTCGCCCTCATACACGAGCTTTCCTCCTCCATCACGGGCGCAATAGACACGTCCTTGACTTGTGAACAGCTGCACTCTCCCCCAATCAACTACACCCTCGTCCGACCCATTGTCGAGCGCTTTGCCCTAAAGTTCCAGGATGAGAAAGGGCCAAGCAGTGGGAGCGGTCTGCTCACGGTCCCGAGGTCGGGAGATGGCGGAGAGTCGGGTGCAGCGAAGATTCCAGATCAGGTGGGGAGGACAACTACGCCTCGGTGGGGTGCTGTACGCTCTGATGGCCAATCGGTATGTGCGAGCTTGGATTATGTGGCTGTCATCTTTCGGAACCTATGGCTGACCCAAGGAGAACAGGATACATTTCATCAATCTCGCGACGGGCGACATGAGCTATGCGCCTCTCCAGACAAGCCGAGCGGCTTTTTGCGAGTTGCTAGCCAGTCAGTAGTCTCGTTACCACTTCGCTCCCCGTAATGACCGTCACAGTAAAGATATTTCGCACCTTCCCCCATCCTGAGGACGAAGCGGATCTCGTCGGCGAGCTCGTGCGAGACTGGTGCGCCTTCCAGGGTGCATCCGATGACGTCTGGGCGAGCATAGGCTTGGGCTTCATGCTCGATGAATTGGCTGCATCGAAAGAGCATGGATGGACAGGTGAGGCTTCTCTACAATCCGCAGCACATCCAAGCTCACCGTTTCTTCTAGTATACGCTGCCAATGTGAGTCTGGAATTTAAGACCTGAAGCGCTGTTCGCTGAAAGTGGTCAGGCCTGGAACGCTTTCGACCTGGCATATATCGTCATCTTCCTTTTCTACCTCTGTCTCCGCATCTTCGCCCTCGCTTCGCACTCCCTTGCCACCTCAGATCTGGCCTTCGACATCCTGGCATGTGGCGCGTGCATCTTGTTTCCGCGGCTGGTCTTTCTCTTGATCAAGGATAATGTCGTCATCCTGGCCGTACGCAAAGCACTGTCCTTGCTGACCCAATGCTGAAGTCGGACTAGCTGAGGGCTATGATGACGCGGTTCGTGGGCTTTATGTGTCTTTCCTGTTGGTCATGCTCTCGTCTGCTCGACGCTGTCCGCTGAAGGACCTGGCGGTCGTGGCATTCACTAGGATTTTGTTCTGTTTGTGGACGCTTGGGCGGCAGACGTGGACAATCAGGCAGATTGTCTGGCTCATGCTGTGAGTCGCGCAAGCTCCGGCTGTTGCATCCTCTAACCCCGAATCTAGGCAGATCTGGGTACGTTGGCAACATCACGCAGGCCGACTGACTGACTGTAACCCCCTCAGTTTGGCTCATCTTATCTTGGTACGTCTTCGTATAGCTCTCATGAGCCTGTGCTGATCAGTCTTCACGTAGGCTTCAACGCAAGCGAATCGTTCCATCCCGTCTTCGGACCTATCGTTCTGATCTCATATGCGTGAGCCTTGTCAATTCATGATGACCTCGTGCTCATGAATCCATTAGTGCATTATGCAATACCTTGCTCATCACCATTCTCATCTCCATCCTCTCGAACAAGTTCGCCGAGATCAACCAGAACGCTCAGGAAGAGGTGGGTCCCCCGCCCGTTCCTATCAGATTCTGGCTGAGACGAGAACAGCACCTGTTCCAACGAGTCGTTAAGACCGTGGAAGGCGTCAAATCCGATGCGGTCTTCTCGTACCTACCGCCAATCAACCTTCTTGCTTTCATCGTACTCCTACCGCTTAGCTGGCTCTCCTCACCTCGAACTCTGCATCGTATCAATGTTTTATCCATCCGTCTCACTGTAGGTTCACTTACCAAGGTTGACCGGCTCCTTTACTTCGTCTGCAGAGCTTCCCCATACTCATAGCGATCTCGGCATACGAGCGATGGCACTATCACATCAAGCAGCGAGGTGTCCAATTGCGGCGCTCGTCTCTTGGCCTTGTTGTCGATCGTATCCAGCGGCCCAGCTTGTTCGAGTGAGCTTTCGTGAGGTCCGTCTTAGGCTGAGTTGATCGGAGCAGCTCCTTTCTCGGCGCTGGATCCGAAGTCCTCATCGCCTGAGTCTTCGAAGCCGGTCCTCCGCCTTTGCTCCTGGCACGTTCCGGTACCACCACTCCGCTCAAAGCCTTAACTCTCCGGACGACGGCGAAGACTCCGAAGAGGGCTTCCGGCAGAAAGCACGGAGATTCGATAGTCCCCTCGCCAGATTATTCGGCAAGACGTCAGCTATGCCAATACCGACGAATGACACGAGGTCAGAGGTGGATGTGCTGAAGGGCGAGATCAAGGAGATGAGGGAGAGTCAGCTGAGGATGGAGGAGCTGTTGTCAAAGGTGCTTTCTGCGAGTGGGAAATGATGAAACGCTCCATGGGCAGGGCAAACGAGACACTCTGATGCGCTTCATCCATCTGTCATAAATGTCTGCTCAATGATAATAGGATTCATCAGTCCTCCGACCTGGCGCGTCCGCGGTTCTCAAGACAGTCAGAGGAGTGACATGAACGGTCCAAACGGGCAGAGGGACGAGAAAATTCACCTTCCTCAGTCGATACGGCCAGCAGGGCGTAATATCATCGGCATGTCTCGATGGTTGGCATGCCTCGGTGATTAACATTGAGTGGCGGTTCACGGTATTTTTGACATGCCGATGAGAAACGTTGCCCCAGGTATGGCCCCTGGTATGAGTATGATAATACGTGCGCTATATACTGCACGACAAAACGTTGGTACTTGTTGATGATCCCTTAACGAATCAATCTAGAATAATTGCTCCTCACCACCCATCATCCTTGCTGTGGGGACCCAATCCTCACACTGCCCTTCTAGTTGATCATTTCCCGGTTGGCGGTGGTCCAGGCGGGGGCAGGTATCCTCTGGTCCCGGTATTGTCGGTCGCTAACCCACCAACGGATCAGCTCGCTCTCCCGATCAATCTTGGACACCCACCCTGACCGGTTCCAACCTCATAACCAGGCGGTGCCTGTGTCTTGGCCGTCCTCTCCTGTTCCCTAGCCTGCTGCCACTCATACCCATGTTCGTGCTCCCCTTCGCCCATCCCCGTCTCCGATCCCGGCCCTGCTCCCGCAGTAGCCTTGGGAGCACCATACTGCCCGGCCATGCTAGGCTGGTAAGTCTGGGCCGGTGGCGGCGGGTTTCTCCCATACTGGTTGTTGTTCCAGCTCGACGCCTGGGGTGGCGGCGGATTATTGGCGTATGGGGTGGATGATTCGTTGTTGTTGGATGTGAATGGGAGTGCCGGGGGTCGGTACTTGGCGAATCGTTTTTTCAACGATCTAGGAGAGGGGGGATGTCCAAGTCAGCGGGAGGATAAACGGATGGACAAAGGATAGGACGGGAGTGAGAGGATCGCGGAGAGAATTAGGGAAAAGACTTGCCGCCTGCGCCAGTATGAGATGAGGAGGATGACAGCGAGGACAGCGACGGCGATACCAACTCCGATACCGATTCGGGCGCCGGAACCCAGCCCTTCTGCATTGCAATAGCCTGAACAGGATGATCATCAGCTCAATGAACGATAGGTAGATGTAGTTGAGTGTGCGTTCGCAAGTAACTCACCGTAACCGCCGTAGCAATACCTCGACATGATTTGCAGATCTCGGAAAAAATTCCGGGTGAGATGGAAGAAGAGTCGTTTATATCGAGAGCGGCGCAGATCGCGCCAAAATACGTCATGGGCCTCTCACTCCGGGTAAGATTTTCGGACTTTGTGGCGTCAAACCCCGCAAAGTTCCTGTCCCAAACACAGTAATGTTTTCATGACACCTAGCAGATGACTATGCATCAGGCTGCCGGCGCCAATGGTGACGTGAACAGCTCTGGGCTCAATATTGAAGATAAACAGACGATTTTATATTGGAGGAATTCCGCTCAGTGAGAGGCGGAGGTCCATGAGCCTATGCTACTGTAGTTCCGGTCTAGTACACCGGCAGAACCGGCTGAATCCTCAAGACACGACTGACTTCAATCGTTTCCCTTTCAACAATTTCACAAGAACCGTTGCGGGGTTGTTTAATAAGTGCAACAAAAAATCCGCCCATGCCTCTAAGGCAATTGCAAAAATGCCAGGGTCTATCTCTGCCCGCAAATGGTGTCTCACATGGATCCTTCCTGTCTGCCGTTCAACAGTGTTGATATTGAGCTCAGATGACCAGCTCACCAATGCTATTCTTTTCGTCATGAAAGCATATGCATGTGAAGGGCAATGAAAGTTTGAAAAGGGGCATCTGTGGTGTGAAAAGTGGCTTCGTCCAGGGAGTTTCCTGACCCACGAATAACGCGTACTCACGGTATGAAGACTAAGGAAATGAACGATGACTCACTCAAGCTGACATGGTCATTGCAAATGGTCAAATGGCAAGATGATCCATGTCAACATACACGGGTCCCGCTCTCGTCCCGCTCCCGCTCTCGTGTATGAACGGAACGACCCGAGATCCAATCATCTCATGAACTCCTTCCTCCTCCTCGTACACCTTTGCCTCCGTCTAGTTATACAGCGTCTCCCCGACATCTCTCTCAGCCGAGGCTATCACATGTGTTGTCTCGTGTCGAGTCGTATCGTACATATCGGCTTCCAATGGAATCGAAGTGTGTCGTCATAAATCTTTCGGTCCGTAGTCGTCCTCGTCCTACATCAGTCCGGGCTCAGATGATTGATCCTCCATCCTCCATCGTCACCCGTCCTACCGTCAGCGCCACCACCACGCTTCGCGCGTGCGAGCTGCTGTTTCGCCTCCCTTCTGACCTGAGCAGCGGCTGTTGCGTAGTTGAGCATCATGCTCGACGTATTCCAGTCGGATAGATGTCCCGACGCCGACGGTGAGCTGGGTGTACCGTAGCCGAACACCGCAGTGGGCGCGGCGATTGTGTTTGGGTAGATGGGCTCGTTTTGCCCGAAGGGCGAAGGCCACCATTGCGTGGCTCCCTCGTCGTCTTCGCCCTCTGCGTCGAGATCAGTGGAAGGACAGGTGAACTCGAGTCCGAGCTGGTTGCCGTGTAGTTCTCCGACCGAGTCATCGTCCTCGATGTCCGGGGAGAGAGCGGCGACTTTTGGCCGCTTTGATGAGGGGAGAGCGGGATGGTTGACGGAATGTCGTCGAGCTCTGGGCTTGAGTTCACCTTCCTGGGGCTTACTCGGACCGCGTTGACGAAGAGGGTTGGAGAAGTCGCATTTGAAAGTACGCTTGACGCAGCGATTACACGGGTTGCCTCCGAAGCACTGATATTTCACATCAAAGGAGAGCCCGGTGGGATGGGTCGAGAAAGTACTTACCCTGGCCTTGCGGATCCGACACTTATCGCACGCCTGCGCCGTTCGCGATCTCTTCCTTCCCTCGCCACTCGCTTCCAACTCAAGCAGTTCAGGCGATACAGGCGCCTCGATCACCTCCAACTTGCCAGTGTATCCATACACATCGTTGTGAAGTCCGTTCGGAAGGATGACGGGCAGAGGAGCGGTTCGCATCGTCGTTGGTATTATCACATCGGGCGACATGGCGTGGTCGAGAGCGGTGATATCGAGAAGGGGTGTGTGCGCGAGCATCGAGTCGACGGAGGACATTGGTGAGGCGTAGACAGTGGCTGGAAGGCAGTCTGGTATGAGTTCTGGTGATTGACCGGAAGGACCTAGGAGGAGTGATGGAGCGAGACAACGTTGGGTAGGTGGTTGTTGACGGGAATTGAGAAGACTTTGTTGGTAGAAAGGCCATTGGTAGGACGAGAACGGTCGGGTGAGGTCATTCTGGGGAGGAGGATACGCGTAGTTCGAGCACATCCCGGGTGATGGGGTATTGAATGGACCTGCTGGGTTTGGGTAGTAACCATAGGGAGTCATGGGAAAGGATGATTGAGGGTAGTAGGGAAGTTGAGGGGAAACCTGGTCGGTTGACGACAAGTTGGACGAAGGTGATGAATCATAGCTTTCCTGAGACAAGGTCAAGTCCATGGCGCTATAGAAAGTCATCTGAGGAGTATGCTCGAATCAAGTTGAATTGATGGATTGGGCTGAGAAGCAAATGAGGCGATTTGGGCGCAGATCAATTGGAGTCGTGGTAAGATTGATCGTCGTCAGCAGGTGTATTGGCTTACCCAAAGGACAGGGCCAGGGGTGGTTCAATAACTGCGCCGGCAAATTTACTTCGATTGCCTTTGGGCGGTCATCGCCGAAACGACCGAGGGGGTATTATGACGAATCACTCACCAGAAGAATTCTGGAATTGGGGTTACGTAGCCGACGCATGCACGACTCGATCTGAACCAACACCCACCCCGGCTCGTGACCTTTCTTAGCCGGCTTTTGGAACAGGCCAGAGCCGCAGAAGAACGGAGGTTTAGCGGGCCGAGAGGGGGAAAAGCATCCGGAACTTCGCATCCGCATGACGTTCCTGACAGCGGGGGGCACAGACAAGGTTTTTTTGGGTGGAGTTTCTTAACCACAAAGGTCCCTGGCGGTATGCCAAGGTTTTCGTCCAGTGACGTCGATATCTTTTGCACGTCGAGTTCCATTCGCCGGGACTCTCTGTTCGGACGCCACAGGCACCCAGCTGGTATCTGGTATACCGTAGTTACGCCAAGTCGAGGCTCTGAGTGATTATTTTCCTTGCCCTGAGTTCGTCAGCGGCGGTCACAGTACTGACGACGTCTTTTCCACCGCGCTTGTAACGGTCATTTTCGGATCTGCATCCGATGATCCCCAATCAGTCCAAATCTCGGTTCAATTTAACGATGTATGGGGAACACCGTGCGTCCTTGAGCCGTCGTCCTTCAATCTCGGCCAATAGTCATCGACACTCCCTCTCAGCAAGAGCAACGGTGAACCGCTTTGAAACTGGCGCCTGGCTGGTATCACGTGATCAGATATTTGCATCTTCCGCACACAGATTTGGACCATAGATCGTGTATATATTCCCAGCACAACGCGATTATAAACATCCTCCTCCCTCGGGTATGAGTAGAACGATGCTGAGACGAGGTGAAATGTGGTGTTGGAGTCAAGAGTCAGATGAAGTGGGAGCCAACTAGCTGTGACCGGGGTTCTTAATCGCCAAGAGTTTGACCTCCCTCTCACGCTACGCATATCAGCTCTGCACCAAACAACATCGGTAAGACTCACATCATCTGCCGCCTTCTGCCCGCGCATATCGTCACATTGCTGCATGAGGTCCGCGACCTGAGCCGTGAGGCCTGCGGCATGGTCTCGCCTCTCCTCGTAGTCGTTCTCCGCGTTCCTCAGATCGCCTTCGACCTTCTCATACCTCTCCTTCTCCTTGAGGAAGCGCAGTCTTGCCTTGTGCTCCTTGGTCGTCCACTTGGAGAGGCGGAGCTGCGACTTGCGCTCGGCATGGGCGGCTTCTTTCTGAAGACGCGAGATGCGCTCGAGCTCTTTGATGGAGCCCTTGACGGCAGCGGTCTCGGCCTTGCCTTCGCTCTTGATTATCTTGGCAAGGCGACTGGCATCCTTCTTTTCTAGATGGGATTCAGTAAAACGTCTCTTCTAACGATACAGAGGAACTGACCCAAGTTGGAGAGGCGGCGCAAGGTCGAGTCATCCAGGATGCGCTCAGTCAGCTCGGCCCGCGTGTGGATATCGCTACACCCTAGGTCAGTGGCTCTTACTGGACGTCGAGATTTGACTCACTCCCTCCCAAGTACCTCCTCAGGCTGAGTACCGATGCTGGCACCAGCACCGCGACCGAAGGCTCCGCGCCTGCTGCCGACCGTACCTCCATTCTGGGCGCGAGAGAGGTTGCCGTTCCTGCCCATGGTATTGGCGCGACTGATAACCGTTCCGTTTCGGTTGAGCATCCCACCTCCCCTGTCCCTTTGATCGAAACGGCTCTCGCGGCCGTCCTCGGCGACAGACATAAGATTTGGCGCAGGGCGATGGCCAAACGGCGACATGGGTCGCGGGGATGCAGCGCGCTCAGGTTCGTCGAATGTGGTGTTGCGGTCTCGTGCAACGTGGCCCTGGTCGTTCAGAGAGGTGCGGCTATGGCCAGCCGGGCCAAGAGGATGCACGTTGTTGGGCTGTACATTGTTCCGCTGCTGAAGCTCACGCTGGCGCTGAGGGGTCAGAACTTGTCCGAGACCGGTACCACTGGCTGCGCCGGCGACACCGCCGTCATCCGTCGAGTCTCGGTTCCGAACGGATGCGGCGACTGAGGGCGGTCGCTTGATTGTCGCAGCCTTGGTGGAAGGTGCCTTGACAGAGGCAGGCTTGCTGGTCGGGAGGCGGGTCACGGTCGGCGCTCGAAGCGAGCCTTCATCAACGGAACCCCGTTTGACGGTGGGTGCCTTAGTTGAGCCAGCGACAGACTTATGCTTGTCGACAGGAGTGGTCTTGATCGAAGCACTGTCAGTGGCTGGGTCCTGCTCGTAGCTTTCATAGGTTGTGACGATGGGCATCGCCTTGGTGTTTAGGTAAGAACGGGAAGGCTCGTCGCGCATACTGATGGTCAAAATGAGTTCAGTGATGCAGCTCTGATAAGATACCACTCACGTTGGCCGAGTAGCTCCGGTCCGGTTGGTAACGCCCGTCCGATTTGTGATGCCAGTACGAGTTGTCGCGCCAGTACGAGTGGACATGGCGTCACCGTTCGGGTGATCCTCCTCCATCCCTTGCACCTCCCTTGATTCGTTCATCTCCGCAGGATCCGTGGCGAGAGCCGATCCGAGCGCCATTTTCGAGTCGTCGTTGGGCCCAAGAGCGTGTCCTCGAAACTCCTCATCGACGTTGTCATGGCCCGACATAGCCTGCTCGCCGTCTGGGAGGTCGTTTTGCTCGCTATAGATGGATGCCTCGGTAGCGTTTAGGTCCCTCTCGTTACTGGGGAGGTTCTTGAGGAGAGCTGGGTGCATCCCGCGTCCTTGGGTGTCGAGGTTGTTAATCTCGCCCTCATTAGTCTCGCCAGGAGCCATGCCCTCATCGTTGTGGGCGGTTTCATCCATTTCCGGCTTGTCAGTCTCGGATGTCTGCATCTCCCGCTGAGGGTTTTCCGCAGTATCCATGCCAAGGCGACCTTCCTTGAGGGACATCTTCTCCGCCTGCCGCGATAAGGTCTCATCGGCTACGGAGAGGTTGCCCTCTGGACCCAACACGATCGTCCTCCTCGCAGTGGTGGTGGTCATACTGATCGGGTGGACGCCAGTGCCAGAGTATGGAGCTGGCAGATGTTGATTATCGATCTGGTGCGGCTTCGGGTTTTGAAAGAGGGTAGGTGGTCCGGGAGAGGTAGGAATGTGAGTATTGGATGAGATCGGGGATATCAACTCGGTATCGGGAGGCGTCGAGTTGGAATCTGAAGTGGTGGTGACGTTGAGTTCGGAGGGGAACACGGCTTTGATGACTGGCCGGGTCAGGAGAGATACAAGGCCAATTTGAATAGCTTCAGACGCCGTTGTGATTAAATTTATGCTGGTCAGATGCGGGAAACCTGGCTGTCGATGGAGCGGGTAGTGAGAGAGCGAAAGAGCGAAAAGAGAGAGGAGGATTATGAGGGAAGCATATCCAGCGGGAAGCCCAGGGCAACGCTGACGTCCGGATACGGGGCACTTTCCTCTTCTAGCAGGATATGAAATGACGTCAAGGTCAAGAACATACCAATCCGGAGCCTTTTCGGAGTTACGGCATAAACGGCAGTGGCAGAATGCTTCTGGGTGTGCAGCTAGCTATTCGAGAATCATGCTGCTAGCCTACTTATCAGACTTTCATTCAAGTGGTTCCTTTGTCTGCCTTACCCAGAATCATTCTAGATTGCTGTGAGCGACATGGACTACCTCCCAGCCACCATTCTGACGTGGCTAGATGGTCGCATCGTGAGATAGCCTACCAGTGACTAGGATCTAAAGTTGACAGTCTTCAGGACCCCTACTCCCAACACCTTATCGAGACGTACACCCAGACATATTTACTTGTTCTTACTGTGAGTTCTCCTCTATCCCTCGTCCTCCTCCATTCCTCTTCTATGTTCAGGGCATGTTGACTGATGCTGAAATCAACAGGCTATTTCGTTCCTCGCATCTTACATGTCAAGCTCGGTCCTGGTCGCGCTCCAGATCTTCACAGCCGGCTTTATACTCCTTCTCCTCGTGCGTTCCCGATCTCGAAAAGCTATCAGGTGACATGTATTGACGAGTGCTGCGTATAGTCTGTGGTTCCTCCGTGGCCATTCCTCTTGCGACAACCAATCAAATTCCTTCCCGTCAGAACAGCACCGAAGACATGATTACCTTGAGATCTGGAACGACCTTTGACGATCACGAATATAATGACGAGCCACAACTGAATGTATCATTTGTCAACTTGCTGATGGTTGCTAGCTTGTCCGCAGGCAAGCAGGGGCAAGGATCCCACAGTCTGCGGCGAAGACGGAATTCAGACCGTACTGATATCATCTATCAAGGATCAGAGACCTCTCGGACACCCTCGGCCTCACTTGCGTCCTGTCTTTCCGTTCATCGGTTAGCAAATTATTGCTCAATACCATGACATCCTCGGGCGCCAGAACAGGATCTATCCCTTGTGCTACTGCGCTCCTTTCCGTCTTGACTTCTCCGAGATGCTGATGAGGTCGATCTACGCTTTACGTCAAGCGCTTGCGGACGTCATGGAGAGGATTCTCCAAGTAGCTTAATAGTCCGCTTCGTTCCGGTGAGATAGGTAAAGCATGCTCCGTCCGTAACCATTCCATGCATAGTGATTAGGGGATTTGGATGCATGAAATCCAAGTCCTCGGCTAGAGTCAATTTCCGCGGGTATCGGGCGACTGCTTTCAGCCGGACCACTCAAAGGCCTGCCTCCACATTTTTATGTCTGTTCATCGACATGCCCACCAGATTTCAGTAGCCATGCTTACCAGAGGCGGTATCCTGATCGTGCGACATGCTAGACAGAGGTCCTACCGGTGGCATGCAAGACAGCTGTCCAGCACAACATCGACTGTCGATCGGCCCCTGGCTGGGATCAAGATTGTTGACTTGACTAGGGTACTCGCTGGACCGCTGTGTACGATGATGCTGGTGAGCTCTCTCTCTCTCCCCCCCCCCCCTCTCTCTCTCTCTGCCTAACGATGCCTCCGCTGACGGGGGACAGTCAGATCTTGGAGGTGAGGGTGGGGATAAGCTGTTTAAGCTACGCTGACGAGCGACCTCATTTAGCGGACGTCATCAAGGTAAATCAATCCTCGCACTGTAACGTCCCGGAGAGCCAATGTCGGTCACCCAGATAGAGTCACCAAAACACGGCGACGATACTCGAAGTTGGTTACCCCCATCCGCCCCTTTCCCCTCGTCCTCATCGCCATCCCCCTCATACCCTCGCCCAGACCTACCTCCAGAATCGGCTTACTTCCTGCAAGCTAACCGAAATAAGCGGTCGTACGTCCGTCATCTACGATCGCGATCTGATCATGCTGACTGAAGGTACAGACTGACGTTGAACCTGAAGAGCCAAAAGGGACAGGAAGTTGCGAGAAGGCTTGTGGAACGAGCGGACGTGTTGGTCGAGAATTAGTAGGTCCTCTGTTCTACTTGGGGTACGAGTATTGATATGCATGGGGTAGTGTGCCCGGCAAGCTAGACGAATTTGGGCTAGGGTACGAGGGAGTGAAGAAGATCAACGCGAGGATGGTCTACTGCTCCATCACTGGTCAGTATCGCTGCTATACTCCTTGTTGGGATCATTCCGAGACTGATCTCGACTTTAGGTTACGGCTCAAGCGGACCGTGGGCCAAGTCTCCAGGCTACGATGTCGTCATCGAAGCCGAAGCGGGTTTGTTGCACATTACTGGCGAGAAGGGAGGTACGCCTGTCAAGGTACGAGCTAAGCGAGCCCGAGTGAAGCTTGAGGACTGAATAGTCACAGGTCGGCGTAGCTGTCACCGACATCTTGACGGGTCACTATGCGATGTCTGGGATCCTCGCCGCGCTTCTTAAGCGCGGCCAGACTGGACAGGGGTCCCGAGTAGAAGCCAGCCTCTTTGAAAGTCAGGTAGTTTGTCCTGTAGCTCCGGCTTGGTACAGCTGATTCGGTTAGATCGCATCTCTGGCAAACATCGGCAGCAATTACCTAATAGCCGGCCAAGAAGCCACCCGACAAGGCACCTCTCATCCCTCGATAGTGCCCTATCAGGTCTTCCCGACGAGAGACTCCTTCATCATGGTCTCGGCTGGCAACGACACGCAATTCGCGGTCCTGTGTTCCCCGGAGATTTTCGATCGAACAGAGTGGACGAATGATGCGAGATTCAGTACGAATCGGGTGAGGGTGGAGAATCGGGAGGAGATGGTACGATTGATCGAGGAGGTTTTGGCGGAGAAAACGACGGCCGACTGGGGTGAGAAATTGACTGGGAAGGGGTGAGTATGCTCATCGAGCTTACGAGCATGCGAGGCTGATGTACCGCTATCAAGACTGCCTTTCGCGTGAGTAGCTTCCTAGCTTGAGTGATGTTATTGACTGGAGTTCAGACCTATCAACAATATCGCACAGACCTTCGCGCACCCTCAAGCAATAGCTCGCGAGGTCGTCGAGGAGGTCGAGGTGGGTCTCACGTAACTAATTCCGTCATAGCAGCTGAAGATAGTATGTATTCAGCACCCAAGAGCCGGGAAAATAAAGCTCGCAGCTCCCGCAGTATCGTACGATGGATCGAAGATGAAGGTAGGCTCATCCTCATTAGGCCGAGATACAGCTCTGATACCCGTCCAGATCTACCGGCCTCCGCCATTCTTGGGTCAACATACCGACGAAGTGCTCGGTGAGCTGGGGTACGGCGACGTGGAGATCGAGAAGATGAAGCAGGACGGAATTGTATAGCAGCGCAGACTGACCGACAGTAGGGTCATGTATCTACCCGAAGGATCTTGCATGGCCAGCACCCGATATAGAATCTAGCATATCTTGCATGAACCCGGTATTTTGAGGCATGCCACTTTAGCTGTCGGTGGAGGTAGTCCACCAGACGAAATTGGATCACTGCTCCTCCATCTCTTTTTCAATCCCTCAGCGATAGCAACAGCAGATTCTCGCCTTTTGGTTCTTCATACCCTCCCACGCCATCATTGGCTTCGTTCGTGGGCTTAAGCGATGACGACTTCAGCTCCATATGTGAGTCTCGCTTGACATCCGAAGCCTCTCTTTGCCCATGTCACTACGATCGGCATTCAACATTGTCCTTCACCATCTCCTTCCCTCATTTCCTCGCCCTCGTGTCCTCGTGAATCTGGTGAGATAATGGTGCCATCTGCTGAATATCAACCCAGCACGACCAAGCTTCCTTGGCGCCAGACATGTATCATCCAGTAAGCCCTCTACCTGCTCCCTATCCCATCGCCTAAGGGTCGCCCCTTGCAGCCCTTCTCGACCGACCCTTCCCCACAGCTTGCCTACTCTCCCCAAATCCGTACTCCGGTCCAGGCGATGGAGGTTGAGGAAGCTCAAGTCAGGTCGACAGGCCGGGCCATACATCTCCAGGACGTGAGTGATTGGTCTTGTCATCCGTCACGGATGGAATGGCTGTGTCGACATATGGTAGTGCTGACTCGTACGTCTTTTAGGCTCTACCATATGATCTTCCGGCTATATTGAAGGGTCGCACCATGCCTTTCACCGAGAATTCGAATACTAGGGGGTTTGGGGAGGGTCCGATTCAGTTCGGCGGTCCGCTCTATCGCGGTTCTTACACCCTCGGGATAAGCGATCTCCATTGGGTGGGTCTGGTATATCTTTTCCACCTCATCGAGCTAAAGACACGTGACGGACAGTGGACAAACCCGGATGATCTGGTCGAAGCCGCCGCGAAAGCTGGGGTACATGTCGAGCGCAAGGACATCACCTTTACGGAGCATAAGGTGAATGGGAAGACCAAGGGGTAATGCTTTGTGTAATTACCTTTTCTGATACCGCGCAGATCCGTCATGATCGACTGCCGATCGATGGATAATGCCAGCAGGATCGTGCAGTGGTTCCACCTCAAGTTGGTTTGATATCAAGCATTGAAATGCGCTGATGGGCTTTAGCGATTTCCAGGGGAAGAGGCTTTCCCCGTCCTACATCAATCCAAACTCCACGCACCCCCCGCTCAAGTCCGCTCCCAATATTACGTTCCCCTGTCGTTGGTGATGAGTGTTCTGATATCAAGGCAGTGTCGGCTCCTCGTCCGTACGGTACCAATGCCCTCCTCGCTCACGGCCCGACGAACGCTCATGGCGGCATCAATTTCAACCGAGTTCGTCCGAATTCACGCGCAGCTATCGGCTTGGGATTAGGCTGGCCAATGAGTAACAGCGGTGCTGGTGCTAGGTATCCGCAGAGCCATTCAGCGGCGCCAGAAAGTCAGTTGGACTTCGAGGCCAGATACACGACGCTGATGAAGATGTAAGGCGGCTCTCTGCCAGTCATAGATTGGGGAGCAAGGCAACTGTACTCTCCTTCTGGTCTCCGTGAGTGTGCGGCAATTGGTTGCCTTGGTCGGTATTTGCCTACTGCCATCACTGATGGACTGGTGGCCCAGAGACTGGTGGCCCAGAACCGCATGCTCATCCGTTCGTCCCCGGGAATAGCGGGATGCAGTCGATCAGTCCGGGTGTGTAGGCTCCCGTACTAGTGCCACTGATGTCGTACAGGCCTCCTCCCTCAGCATATGTACGACTTCCAAGACGACTACGTCCACTAAGGACGCCTCACATCGACCAGATGCTATCGTCACGAACCCATCACCCACCGCACGCCTTACATTTTTCACAATCATGTCCCCAATGCGCTCTCACGATTTATGTCCGAAAACTGCGTCAAGTCCTTTGATGCACCTCATGCCATGTGCCACTCGTGCAAGTCTCGCCCGAAACCAAATCAAGGGATGTCTCGGTGTATCAAAGTCCAAGTCGGCGCACGTTACCCCATTCTCTCCTTTGTTCACTCTCCCTCATGTCCATCGCCATCCTTTGAGACCCATCTCCTCGGGTCAGACGGGGTGATGCCGATCTCACATTCTCTCTCCATTCATCCTCCTCAGTACTTATCCTTTCATGCTCCGCTGTCAAGCGTCTCATATCATCGGGATTGGCAAAGAGGTGCCGTGGGTTTATAAGTACGACGCACCCGATCAAGACTCTGGTCTTTTCTCTCTATCACGAATCAAGCCGTACTCGTCAAAGATCATCAGACGATTTCAAATAACCTCATCAACATGCGTATCCAGTCAACCATCCTCCTCTCCGCCCTACTCTCCGTCCTCTCCGTCCTCGCCCAAAACCCGGGTGACACCGGCGGTGCGGGCGGTGCCGGCAACTCCTCCGCCTCGAACTCCACCACTGGCGGCGCCGACGGTTCGTCAAACTCGACCACCTCGAACAGCGGCGGGGGCACCAAGTGAGTCAATCCCTCCCCCACATTCTTCCACGAAGCTGACGAGACGAAGCGGTAGTTCGCCCGGTGCTGGTGCTGGTGGAGTCAGTGGAGGGGACAATACCCGCACCTCCACCGGGCTCACCACCGCCTCCGGCTCAGGCTCGGACAGCTCCCCCAGTTCTGTCTTAGTCCCTTCCTCGTCAGCGTCCGGCCGCTCATCGGCGTCGTCCTCGGGGTCAGCCAGTGGTAGCAGCTCCAGAGCCACTGCCACCAAGTCCGGAGCGGGGTCGCCGCGCGCCATCGTCGGGATGCCTGTGACGATCGGTCTCATTGCGGGGCCGGTTCTGGCGCTGGTCGGTGCGGCGGGGGCGGGGGCGGGGCTCGCTCTGTTCTTGTAGGCTAGATGGGAGGAGATGTCAATCAGATGAGGAAGATGCGAGACGCAGAGGGAAGGCGAAGGTGGGGAAGAATGTACATCAGAACTCGAACGTCAGACAGCCGATGAAACAACATTCAACAGACGTGAATGATACAGATACATTGCTACATAGATGATTGCGCATCTCGTATAGATCGTCAAATCGTCTGAAACATCTCCGTATACTTCTTCGTGCACGAGTACCTGGAGCGGCCGTAAGCACAATCGCTTTGGGAGCTAGTCACCGGACACACCATTCCCAATCAAAGTTGTGTCCGGGATCGCACCAGCACTTTCCACGGGCATGCGCGGCTCCTTGCGGGCAGTGCTGAGGCATTTTTAGCTAGACTCTGGTAAAAACGAAATCCATCACTCACCTGAAAAGGCTCATGTCGGTACCCGATGTCGTCGAAGAAGTGGATCTGGTCTTTCCTCGCGAACAAAGCCGCCCCGATCGAGTGGACAGGTGCATCGCCCCATCGCTCGTAGTAGAAACCGCCCGCTTTGTCCAGATGTTCGAAGAACTCCATATACGGTTGCGATCGCCAGAAGTTCAGGTCGCCTGATGGTCATCAATCCACTGAGCGTCGAGTGCGAGAAAATACCCACCGATTTCGAAGTTTGACCAGACTGAGGGAATTTGACGTCAGCGACTGCGGGCATGTGAAGGGGAATCAGCGTACAATGACATTTGTTGTAGGTTTTGCCATCATCGTCGCTCAAGAAGGCCAGGGCGTTGTCTTCCACGAGGTAGTCCGGATGCTCCGCGACAAATTCTGCGGCGAGCTCCGATCAACTTCTTTCATGAGAAGGAGGGGAGCGGGTGGTCACCTTTGACAGAGTCCCACAACGTGGGGATCGTCTCGATATACTCGAACAGCGATAATGTGAACCCATAGACCTTCTTCTCATCTTGCATGACCAAGAAGGGATCGTAAGCTATTGCTTCAGATCAGAATGCGTCCCAAGTTGTAGTCAAGGTGAGCTGACCCAGGTCACAGAAGAGCTTGATGGACGGCCTGCGCGATCGTGAGCTAGACTCCTCGGTCACCACAGACCTACTCTATCCGCCAATAATAGTCGTAATTCTCGAGCAATGGATGTCGGAAGAAGAACTACAGAAGCCTGTCAGCTTCGAGGCCAAGATTCCTCACCGAAATCCCGCCAACACGATCCGCTTCGAACCAAGATAGTAGGGTACTTACGCCTGAATTGTAGCGGCACATGTTGCGATACGGCACGGAATGCCCGTAGATCACTTTCTTCCGTATCATTTCCTCTCTCGCTTTCGTTGCTTTGTCTTCATCAATCCTGCGATATTAGGGGATGTTTAGCGACTGTTGCAAGAATGCTTGTGCGTATTGGGCAGCTCACCAGTCAGGCTGAACCCAATGATCTCGCTCGATCTTGCCGTAATGACATTGAGAAGAGGTAAGAGCTTGCGTGTGTCTGTGAAGAGGATCAGCGGAACCTACACCATGTGGCCTCGATATGGATACGGACTGTTTGAAGTCGTCTGTAAAGTCCTACAGACATTGATCAGTACGTAGAAGACTGATGTTCACTTACCTCGTCGTTCAGAAACACATAATCATACCCTGCCCAATGGTTGAAGCGGTCTTCCATTTGCTTCATCGACTCGACAAACGACCAGAGATCGGAATTACGTGCTGTGAGAGTCAACATGCAGCCACGATAATAGCAGAAATCCATCCGCAAGCGCAAAGGAGGGCTCTCCACTGCCGTGAGCGGTCCCGACGCTTGAAGGTCATCATAGCTTCGCCTGAAAAGTTCACGGCAGTGTATCGGAGGCTATCAATCATGGTGGCCATCCCGCAAACTCCACTCCGGCCAGCCTCAACGAAAAACATCACTCACCCAGCACGACAAACACCGCATTCGCCTTCCTCCTCCCTTCCAGATCTTCCGCATTCAGATTGCGTAGGTCCGGCACTGCCGACTCCGGCGGAGGTTGACCTCCTGACCAACCAGATGATGAGGGGAAGATGGACAAAAAGCCTGTGTTGCGGCGATACGTTGGGTGGATTGAGAGAAGCAGGTGAGTCAAGAGCTATCGATGTGATCATGTTAGTACTTGAAGGCTGCGAGATGACGTTGAGAGCCACGTACCAAAACACCTCCGGCTATACTGACGGTTTTCCATCTCGGGATGAGCATGTTGATGGTGGATCAATTGTCGAAGTCGCCGTTGCTGACGGGCATGGGGTAGACGGCAATGAAGGGAGGCGCGGATGGAATGCTTGAAGAGCTGGACAATATTGAAGTATGTGATGAGGGTATTCTCGGACTAAGAGGCAACAGCCGGGTGGTCAGCTTGAATATCGAATCGTATGAAGAGTGGACGGCAACAGGTGCCGAGCTCGTGGCTTCGCTGTAAAGTTCGCAGTGAGGCTAGTCATTTCTATGTGCGAACAGATAGTTTGCCAGAATTACCCGATTGGGCCATTTTTAAACGTACAACTTTCCCTTCGCTATACGCGACCGAGACGACCGTTTGAAAAACACCGTCTCGCACAACTCTCATATCTAGGCAATCATTGCAGTTAGCTTCTTGAGCTCTTGACATGGTGTAGCACACGCCTTCAGCTTCCTTCTAGCGGTATCGGACCTCAAGAAGAATCAGCAGATCGCGATCCATTGACCCCTGTACGGAGCCTCTGGATGCGATCGGTGTGGACGCGATCCTTCAGCTCCGCCGTCTACCCTCCCTATCCATCCAACCGTCAGAGCGGACGCGTAGTAAGAGGGCTACGCCGGTAGAGAACACCCAGACACACATATACAGAGCGAAAGACTGGCGTCGCGACGCTGAAGCTAGCGGTCCCTGCTCGCTAGACGTCTTGATGCTCTGGCTGGGGGAGGGAGACAACTTCAAAGTCTTCCAGCATGGCGGGAAAGGCAAGAAGAAGAGCGTAGCTGCCAGGATGGCATCCACATGGATGATGGCCAACGGGTGTCCAACTTACAGAGACGAAGACTCGATATTGGCCAAGGTGTGCACGATCCCTTCCAACCCTTCAGCTCTCAGCTGATCAACTTGCATTATGCGCTCTAGGTTCGTGGCCTACTTCGTGGATGGCGTGAGGCTCGAGACTAGCGTATGGCGACGGGCGAGGGCAAAGGGAAGACCATTATGGACACTGCAGAGAACGATGGGGACGAGCAAGCCATCGAGGACGCAGAGCATTACATTAAGGGTATGTACATCTACAGCACGCTCTATACTAAGTCCCTGTAGCCAAACTGCACCAAATATGCCCCGAGTGGGACCTAGTGAACGAGATCTTTGCCGAGAAGGACGGCGGCGACGAGGAATTACGTACAGGGACCAGTAACACCGCCGACATCACCCTCGGCGCTCTGCTCGACGGCGATGGCGTCGTCCGCGGTCGCGGTGACCGCGCGTTG
>JAABUK010001183.1_pt1 | contig 50726 bp, 34 predicted proteins | sample 5559141 | NCBI WGS metagenome assembly JAABUK01 (sample SAMN10711869, study PRJNA513367) | rock metagenome | isolation source: Antarctica rocks | place: Antarctica: Victoria Land, Pudding Butte nord | collected 2016-01-03 | reverse complement strand
AGGATGGAAGAATAATTTTCAGAATTTTGTTGTCAGGGTTCAGCATTTAATATACAGGTGTTCTGTCTGCAAAATTCTGAAAATTATTCTTCCATGCTGTGAATCCTGCTTCAAAATTCCTCTCAGAGCGTTTCAGTGCACCCTTACCTTCCTATCTCACCAACAAGCTCGTTCCCTTCTTTACATAAACACCTCCATCTAATCCCAGTCCTTCAAACACCCAAACGAAAGCCTGTGATTCCTGTAAAGAACCTTTGAATATGCCATCCCATCCTGGCTTATCTGTGGTGCTTTGGTATATTAGCTGTCCCCAGCGATTAAATATTTTAAAATAATGAATCTCTTTAATGCCTCTTAAAATCGGGTGCAGGTAATCGTTATTCCCATCGTGATTAGGAGTAAATGCAGTGGGAACATATATTTCAACCTGCTTTACAATTTTTACCTGTTGTGTATCGGTAGTAACGCATCCTGTGCTGGTCTTGATGTCTATTTTATACAATTGTTCCGATGTTCCCTTGAACAGGGGATTGAAACTGTTTATGCTGTCTAAACCAGTTCCGGGGTTCCATAAGATACTGGTACCTATTTGCCTTGCTTCTAAAGTAAGTGGCAGATTAATAACGGCATACTCAACAGTGTAAGAAATTCCTGGTTTTGGTTTGTCTACCACAAGCGTACGCTTCAGGGTATTGAGTGGGATAGGACACTGATTTGTATTAACGGATAAACTAACAGAATACGTTCCTGCAACTGAATATGTTTGGTCGGGTGGGGTACGGGTAATAGCCGTCTGACCATTACCTAATGTCCACATATAATTAACGGGCGACCCTATCGTATCAGCAGTATTATTAATAATCTTTGAAGATAAATTTATACAAACCGGCATAACATTAAAATCAGCAATGGCATTTTGATAAATGATAACATTAAAGAAGCTGCTATCTGCACAAACCGAACTGCTGTTTACCTGCATCTTTACCTTGTAGGTACCCGATCGTTTATAGGTATACGTGATATTCTTTGTTGATAATAAGTTCCCATCACCCATGTTCCAGCTATATTGCAAAGCACCCGCTTCGTTAGTGCTGGTATTTTTAAAAACAAGCTGGTTGCCAACCAGGCATTGATTAGGAAGTGCAGGACCAATAAATCCTGCAACGGGAATGGAAGCAATACTTACCTGCTGGGTTTTTGTGATTACATTACAGCCAGATTTGTTAAAAAGCTTAGCGTAGTAAATGCCTGTTTCTGTTACTCTGTATTCATTTTTATTAGCGCCCTTTATAGCAGTGTCGTTTCTAAACCATTGCGTACTATCGGTAAACTGCACTCTCAAAATAGAACTATCTCCCCTCCCTGAGCAATAATCTGCCTTGCCAATAAGCTTGATAGAATTATCAATAATACTTGCTTTCACCACCACAGAATCTGAAGTAATACATCCGCCGCCATCATGATTAGTCGTGACAACGTAAGTGGTTGTTGAATCCGGGCTTGCATAAGGATTAGCGATATTTGGATTGCTTAAACCCGCTGCCGGACTCCATCTGTAAACCAGGCCGGGCTTGGGGGGAGTACCGATTGGCACCGGACTTCGGTTGCAGGAGATAGTGTCTTCACCAGCATGTGCAACAACAGTCAGGGTATCTATCAGCTTGGCAAATAGTGTTTGTGGGCAGCCATAGCCATTATATGGAATCAGCTTTACTCCTACAACCGTACCCGCAGGAGGCGGTGGTTTAAATTTAAGAATTTGCTGGGTTCCCAGTACCTGTGTTAAGTTACTGTTGTACCACGTGTAACCCTGGTAACCATAAGGGGCTACAACGTTGATAGCAGTGTCTCCGGGACAATAAGTAGCTCCAACAAATGTTCCACTGCATTCGGAGTTAACATCAATATAAGCATAACCAAAATGCCTTCTAAAAGTGCAGTCGGCAGTTTTAAAGAAGAGCCTGATGGTTTTACCTGCATTGCCATCCAGGTTAACAGAAACCGCTGTCCAGTCTTTACACAGTACCGGAGTAGTTCCACCGGGATTAGGGGAAATTATAAATCCTGGCAGCGTGGAACCGTAAGGGAAAAAACTAAAAGAAGCACAGCTTATAACTGAGTTATCGGAAACATTTGTAACCTCAATTTCCATCCGTGGTTGCTCATTCTGCTGGTGATTAGGATCCTGGAATACTACGGCATAATTATAAATGAGGGTATAGGTATTTCTGTTGGCAGGGATGGTAAATTCATAAGAAATGCCCTCAGCCTCGCCGCCACCGGACGTGTTTCCTAATTTAATAGAATGGCCGCTACCGTTTGGACAGTTAACCGGGAAGCCACCAAAAGGATCTACTCCATTAACTGCACCTGCGGAAATCATAGTATGCCTGTCACCAACAGGGCCTCCTGCTGGATTAAGCGTTATTACATTCTGGCTGCCAACTGCAGCTACTGAGCCTGTGTAGCAGGTCCATCCGTTAAAGGTTCCATCTTCAAAATCAATATTTGGAGGACAGGTTTGTGCGTTGGCCGAAATGCAACCCAGGCTACATAAATGGAAGAATAATGGTAATGCAAAACCGTAAAACCAAATTTTATTTTTATAAAAGAGTTTGAAATTTGGCACCTGGATTATTTGTTGATTAAAGATAAAGCTTAATTAGATCGTTTTTATTAATGGTTTGGGTTTTCAGTTTTGATGTTTCAGTGTGGCTATCCGGCAGTCATTAAGTTAAGGAAATATTCAATATTCAACAAACAATATTCAATGTCAAAACAGATCCTTTATAGTAACAAGACGTAAATGGGGTAGTTAGTAATGGAACCACGGAGGCAGGAAGACACAAAGGAACACGGTTTTATATAATAACTACTCCGTGTTTCTCTGTGTCTCCCTGTCTCCGTGGTTTATTGGGTCGCGCTTATTAACTTATACAATTGAATATTGAAATTACCAGTCTGGTTGACAGCTAATAACCAAAAGCTCCAGCTTATTCCTATCTTACATCATTTTAAGTTACACTCTATGGCATTAAAGTTTGGTTTAATTAAAATGTATGCATTCATTGTTTGCATATCAGTTGGTTTTTATTCCTGTTATAACAACGCACACGGCGCTGATAATATTAACAAGAAATATTTAAATGATACCATTGATAATATAAAGCTTCAACTGGTAAGCGATCAAATTAAAGAACCCATTGATTTGCAAACATGCGATGGTCATAAAAATCGTTTTTATGTTTCAGATCTGAAAGGGAAGATTTTTATCTTAGACCATGGAAAATTACTGACTCAACCTTTTCTGGACGTTAGTAGCGTTATTGCTGCAAAAGAAAAAATCGCTCCTAAAAATAAGAATGAGAATATTTTATTTGGAATGGCTTTTCATCCGGACTTTACAAAAAATCATAAATTTTATATTTGCTATAAAGCACCTAATGATGAGCAGGGATTAAACAGGATGGTAGTCTCAGAATTTCTTACCAGTGTTAGCAATCGAAATATAACAGATCCTTCAACAGAAAGAATTGTTTTAGAGATACATGACAAGGTATTAAATGATGGAACAATTGCATTTGGATTGGACGGATACCTGTATTTAAATTTTGCGGATATGGATACCTTAGGGGGGAAGTTAAGAGCACAGGATCTCACTTACTTAGTGGGTAAAGTACTGCGAATTGACATCAACAAAATACCTTATGGTATTCCTTCAACCAATCCATACGCTACAAGTACAAATGACAGACCTGAAATCTGGGCTGCCGGTTTTCGTAAATTATGGAGGTTTTCTTTTGACCCTAAATCACAAATGATGCTGGGGGCTGATGTTGGTGATAAAAAACTGGAAGAAGTTGATATTATTAAAAAAGGCGGTAATTATGGATGGCCGATAGCGGAAGGTGACAGCGTGCATCCGGGAAATTACAAATTACTTGCCGCTAACTTTGTGCCGCCTATAAATACTTATCCGAGAACAGTCGGTATTTGCACAATTGGAGGATATGTTTACGAAGGAAAGGATTTGCCGGCGCTTCGTGATAAATATATTTTTGGGGATATGAATGGCAGCTTGTATGCGCTGAGTCCTGGAGCTAAGGGAAAGTGGACGCGTCAGGTGATAAAATTAAAGAACAAGCCGGCAGATCCATTATTGATATATAGTTTTGGTCGTGATGATAAGGGAGAAATTTATATTATAGGCCGGCTCAATGGTAAAACCGGGATGAAAGGAGAAATTTATAAGCTGGTGAAAGCTTAGTATTTTATAACCACGGAGGAAAAGCCGGAGGAGAAGAAGAGGTTACACAGAGAATGCCTCTGTGTAACCTCTTCTTCTCCTCCGGCTTTTCCTCCGTGGTTATAAAACACCAAAGCCTAATGATTTTTAAAAAGCTTTCTTAGTTGTCTTACTTGTACCCGTCATATAATCCAGCGTCAAATTGCAAAGCGCTTTCACACCGAGCGTTAAACCACTTTCATCTATAAAAAAATCAGGGGTATGATGTGATGGAGCTTTTAGTTTGTCTCCGCCTTTTGGCATTCCTCCTAAAAAGAAAAATAGTCCCGGTACCTTCTCCTGGTAAAAACTAAAATCTTCAGCACCTGTTACTGCGGGCTTTAACAGTACATGTGAAGCGCCTGCACTAGCCTGTAAGGATGGCAGCATCTTTTCAGTAAGAGAAGGGTCGTTGAATGTTACAGGGTAATGACTGCTGTATGGAATTTTTACTTCAGCAACCGCACCTGCTGCTTCGGCTGTTTTAGTAGCTACCTGCTTTACTCGTTGAATGATCATTTCTTCATCAGTCCTGCTCAGGGCACGTATTGTACCCAACATTTCAACAGACTCAGGGATGATATTGGAACGGTTACCGCCTTTTATAGCGCCAACAGTAACCACACCGGCATTTTGAGTAACGTCTAAATTGCGGCTGACAATGGTTTGAAGGGCATTAATAATCTGAGCAGACACTACAATAGGGTCAACACTCGACCATGGATACGCACCATGAGCGGATTTCCCTTTAACTATGATCTGCATATCATTTACGCCAGCCATAGTTCCACCCGGACGGTAAACAATGGTTCCCACTTCAGTTTGTGAGTTAATATGTAATCCGAATATCACATCAACTTTTGGATTGTCAAGCACGCCTTGCTTCACCATTTCCTCGGCACCGCCTTTTTCACCGGCAGGGACACCTTCTTCAGCCGGTTGAAAAATAAATACAACGGTACCGTTCAGGTCTTTTTTCATGGTAGAAAGAACCTCTGCTACGCCCATCAAAATAGCCATATGTGTATCGTGGCCGCATGCATGCATCACGCCTACTTCCTGTCCATTATACGTTGTTGTAACTTTTGAAGCAAATGGAACCGGTGTGCGTTCAATAACGGGCAATCCGTCCATATCCGCACGCAAAGCCACTACTGGGCCAGGTTTGCCACCTTTAAGTAGTCCGACAACTCCGGTTGTAGCAATGCCGGTTTTTACTTCGAGTCCAAGAGATTGAAGATACTTACCTATGATTCCTGAGGTTCTCACTTCGTGGTTTCCTAATTCAGGGTGCTCGTGAAAATCCCTTCTCCATGCAATAATCTTTGCTTCAAGAGCATCAGCTTTTTTGCTGATATCTGTTTTACTGTTGGCCTGGGCAAAAATTTGCAGGCAGGTAAATCCTGATAATATAATAAGCAGCGTTTGTTTCATAGTAATGTTTTGATAATTCTAAATATACGGAACTCTGCATATTTCAAATGTATATATAAATAGAGCACTATGTAAGGCTTGTTTATAACCACAGAGTCCTTGATGAATTTGCAAATTCAAACATCAGGTTAAGATAACTGATTAAGTCGCACTGCACATTAGTTATTTTTGAACCACGGAGACACGAAGGCACGAAGAGGCACAAAAATCTTGTTTATTTGTTTTACTCTTCAAAAAAAACTCTTTGTGCTTCTTTGTGCCTCCGTGTCTCCGTGGTTCAAAAACTCTTTGCGAACCTGAAGTTTAATTTGTTTTCGAATGTAGTTATATAGGAGTAAAGAAAAGAAAAAGAAGAGGTTACACAGAGACCTCCTCTGTGTAACCTCTTCTTTTTCTCTTGTATTTTCTCGGCGGTTATAAAAAAATTATACTCTACAGCCTGCTATCTTAAAAAATGTAGGATATTCAACCCTGAAATGTTGAGTGAAACAAACAAATTAATTAGTATACATGATAAAAAATCCAAATAGATTCTTCAATACCGTGTATTTATACCTCATACCCCATAGCTCATACCTCATACCTAAACTTCTTCTGATCGCAGCTATTTTATTCTGGGGTTGCAACCGGCAAACCGGTAATTCAATATCTGGCAGTCTGCAATCGGGCTTTCAGCATCCACCTGATTCTTCCAAACCAGGTGTTTACTGGTATTTTATGGATGGAAACATGTCAGGAGATAAAATGACTGAAGACCTTGAGTCTATGAAAAAAGCAGGTATTGGTAACGTGGTATTTCTTGAAGTAAATGTTGGAATACCGCGCGGACCAGTTGATTTTTTAAGCGACCAGTGGCAGGAACTTTTTAAACATGCAGTTCGTGAAGCGGAAAGGCTGGGCATTGCAATTACGCTGGGCACGGGTCCCGGCTGGACGGGCAGTGGTGGACCGTGGGTTACTCCTGCTCAATCTATGCAGGACTTGGTTTCCAGTTCAACGCAGGTATCCGGAACTGGTATACAGAAAATCACACTTCAAAAGCCGGCACCTAGGAAACCATATTTTGGTGAGGGTGGCTTTACTCCCGGATTGAAGAAGCAATGGGAGGAGTTTTATAAAGATGTAGCAGTGCTTGCATTTCCAACGCCATCAACGTCCAATAAGATAAATGATATTGATGAAAAAGCTTTGGTGTACCGTGCCCCATACAGTTCAGTGAAAAATGTGAAACAGTACCTTCCGTCACTTGTAGTATATCCTGAAGTTCCATCAACCGGCATCATTAAAAAAACAAGCATAATTGATCTCACTAATAAATTACAGGCTGATGGAACAATTAACTGGGACGTGCCTGCAGGCAGCTGGACCATCATGCGTTTTGGCAGCCGCAACAATGGAGCAGTTACCAGGCCGGCGCCGTATCCTGGATTGGGTTTCGAATCAGATAAATTTGACAGCGTTGCACTGGATGCTCACCTTGATGAGTTCATCGGAAAGCTGCTTCGTAAAATAGGCGGACTTAATACAAAGTCACCTGGAGGTTTAAAAATGCTCCACATGGATAGCTGGGAGATGGGAGCCCAAAACTGGACGCCAAAATTCAGGGTAGAATTTATGAAGCGAAGAGGATATGATCCGTTGCCATTCTATCCTGTTTATGCGGGAAATATTATTGAAAGCACTGAGATAAGTGAACGGTTCTTGTGGGACCTTAGGATGACTTCACAGGAGCTGATTCTTGAACAGCATGCATCACATCTAAAAAATTATGCTCACAGCAAAGGCTTACGGTTATCTATAGAGCCTTATGATATGAACCCCACAGCAGACCTGGAACTAGGTGCTATAGCGGATGTGCCTATGAGTGAGTTCTGGAGTAAAGATTACGGTTTCAATACTTCCTTCAGTGTTATAGAAGCAACATCTATTGCACATGTAAATGGAATTCCACTTGTGCCTGCTGAAGCTTTTACCGCAGAAAAAAATGAAGGTTGGAAGCAGCATCCCGCATCCATGAAAGAACAGGGCGACTGGGCTTTTGCCGCTGGTATCAACCGCTTTGTATATCATACTTTCCAGCACCAGGAATTGAATGATTCTTTAAGACCCGGAATGACGATGGGGCCTTATGGAATACATTGGGACAGGGGTCAAACCTGGTGGCCTATGGTAGGCGCTTATCACGATTATATTTCAAGATGCCAGTTTATGTTGCAGCAAGGTAGAACCGTTGCAGATATTCTATACCTTACACCTGAAGGTGCACCACATGTTTTTCGTCCGCCTGCTTCAGCGATGAAAGGTGATGTTTTTATTCCTGATAGAAAGGGATATAATTTTGACGGATGTTCACCCGGACAGTTGTATAATGCTACAGTAAAAAATAACAGGATTGTTTTTCCGGGCGGCGCGTCTTACCGTTTACTTATATTACCTGCCGTTGAAACTATGACACCCAACTTGTTGGAGAAAATCCGCTCCCTTGTAAACGATGGTGCTATTGTAGTGGGAGCGGCACCAAAAAAATCACCCAGCTTATCGGGTTTTCCTGAATGCGATAACAAAGTTCAATCCTTAGCCGCACAGCTTTGGGGTGCTACTAAAAACATCAGTCAAAAAAATGAACATGTTTATGGAAAAGGAAAAATAATTAACAGCGGAGATATAAATCTTAACAAAGACAGTTCTCTTTATCCGGCCTACGATATTACCGCTGCTTTGTTACATGAGATGGGTGTAGCAGAAGATTTTAAAAGTACCGCATCTATTCGTTACACACATCGTACCACTGATGAAAGGGATGTTTATTTTGTAGCTAACGGTACCGCACAGCCTATAATGGCTGACTGTGAGTTTCGTAGTGATAAGGGAGCTCCCGAACTATGGGATCCTATTACGGGAAAAACCAGGATGCTTCCTGAATATTCTGCCAGTAATGGAAGCACCAAAGTTTCATTGCAATTTGATTCTTATCAAAGCTTCTTCATTGTATTTTCTAAACAACCTACCTCACTTAAATCCAACGGTAAAAATTTTCCTGGTAACACGTTAGTAATTGAATTAAAAGCTCCCTGGACCGTATCATTCGATACCAGGTGGGGTGGTCCTGCAAAAATTGAATTCAGTAAATTGGATGACTGGACTACAAGGCCTGAAAGCGGAATAAAGTATTACTCCGGTATAGCAACTTACAAACAAAGTTTTGATTTATTGCCAAACACCGGCACTGGTAAAAATCTTTATCTTAACCTGGGCGAGGTAAAGAATATTGCAAGGGTTAAACTTAACGGAAAAGATCTGGGAGTTGTTTGGACAGCTCCATGGACAGTTGATATTACCGGTGTTGTAAAACAGCGGGATAACCAACTGGAAGTAGAAGTGGCCAACCTCTGGCCAAACAGGTTGATAGGTGATGAGCAATTGCCGGATGATGGCATTAAAAATGGCAAGTGGCCTGACTGGCTTTTACAAGGCACACCAAGAACCAGTGGCAGGTATACTTTTACCACTTACCGCCATTATAAAAAAGATTCGCCTCTTCTAAGTTCAGGCCTGTTAGGACCTGTAACGATTCATCAAAAGAAAGAATAGCTTGAAATTCACGTTAAAGATGTAAAATCTGACTCAGGTTGCTGCTAACATTTTATTCATTAATTTCAACTTCATTAATAATCTAACAAACAATCAACGGCTTATGAAAAAAACTTCTTTTATTATAGTAATGCAATGTATTTGTTTTATGTTTTTTGCTCAGGCTATGTCACAGGAGATAAGCATTATTCCCGAGCCGGTATCAATAGTAAAAAACAGCGGTCAGTTTGTTTTACCGCCAAGTGTAACTATAGAAACCGGCAACGATGCAGCGGTAAGGAAAATTGCTGATTCATTATTAAAGCAATTATCCGGTGCCACAGGATATAATATTTCTTTGAGTACACAAGGGAATGTTGCCAATACTATCCGGTTGTTATTAAATACTACTGCTGATAAAAGTATCGGTGATGAAGGATATATTGTAGAAGTTACTTCTAACAACGTAATAATGAAAGCAAATAAGCCAGCAGGATTATTTTATGCTGTGCAAACTTTTCTTCAATTATTACCAAAAGAAATTTCATCAAAGACTATCGCTAAAAATACACAATGGCAATCACCTTGTGTTACTATAACGGACTATCCGCGATTCGGCTGGAGGGGATTAATGTTTGATGTATCCCGTCATTTCTTTACCAAACAGGATGTAAAGGATTTTATTGATGAAATGGTGAGATATAAATTTAACCTGCTTCATATGCACCTGACCGATGATGAAGGCTGGCGCATTGAAATAAAAGCACTTCCCAAACTTACTGAAGTAGGTGCGTGGAATGTGCGCAAAACAGGAACCTTTGGTAATTTTTCTGTTCCTGTTGCAGATGAACCACGCAACTATGGCGGCTTTTATACTCAGGATGATATAAGGGAGATTGTACGTTATGCTAAAGAAAAATTTGTAAATATTCTTCCTGAAGTAGATGTTCCCGGGCATAGCCTTGCTGCAGTTGCTTCTTATCCTGATCTGTCATGTACGGCCGGTTCGGAGAACTACCGGGTACGGTCAGGCGAAAAGATTATGGATTGGAATCCTGGCGGAATTAAAGCGCTTGTTGACAATACGCTTTGCCCGGCTAATGACAAAGTATATATGTTTTTAGACAAAGTGTTTACAGAACTTGCAGGCCTTTTTCCTTTTGAATACATTCATATAGGCGGTGATGAGTGCGCTAAAAATTTCTGGGAGAAAAGCGATGCTGTTAAAAAACTGATGCAAAAAGAAGGATTGAAAAACATGGAAGAAGTACAAAGCTATTTTGAAAAGCGTGTTGAGAAGATCGTAGCATCAAAAGGGAAAAAAGTAATCGGGTGGGATGAGATACTCGAAGGCGGCCTTGCTCCGAATGCAGCCGTGATGAGCTGGCGTGGAATTAAAGGTGGTATAGAGGCTGCTAAGCTGGGCCACGATGTAGTGATGAGTCCTACAACATTTGCTTACCTTGATTATATGCAGGGTGATGCACTGATTGAACCTCCGGTTTATGCAACACTGCGACTAAATACTGCTTATTCCTTCGAACCTGTTCCTGATGGTGTGGACGCTAAATTTATAAAAGGGGGACAGGGGAATTTATGGACCGAGCAGGTTTATAACACACGTCACATGCAATATTTGTTATGGCCCCGTAGCCTTGCCATCGCTGAATGCCTCTGGACACCAAAAGAAAAAAAGAACTGGAATAGTTTTGCAAAAAGGGTGGAAATAAATTTTGACAGGATGGATGTTCGACAGGTAAAATATGCCAGGTCTATGTTTGATCCAATTGTTTCTGTTAAGAGAGACACTAAGGATTCTATCCAGGTAGCGCTGTCTACCGAAATTCAGGGACTTGATATTTATTATAGCTTCGACAATTCAAACCCTGATAATTTTTATCCTAAGTATACCAATGTCTTATCTATCCCTAAAGATGCTTCGATGCTTAAGGTAATAACTTATCGTGATAACAAACTTGTTGGCCAGCAGTTAAATATTCCTATTGCTGAATTACGTAAGCGAAAAAAATAAACTGATCAAGTTCAATGGTTAGAACTGACTAGAATGTATGCCACCTTCAACCTCATACCGTATTGCCAGCATTGATATTCTTCGTGGAATTGTTATGATCATCATGGCACTCGATCATACAAGAGATTTCTTTCACAGCACTGCAATGATTGCTGATCCTTTGGATCCTGGTACTACTACTACTGCTATTTTTTTTACCCGTTGGATTACACATTTTTGCGCACCTGTTTTTGTTATGTTATCCGGAGTATCCGCTTATCTATCTTCACAAAATAAATCTGATAGCGAAGCCTGTCTTTTTCTGATTAAAAGGGGATTTTGGTTGATTGTAGTGGAAATTACGCTGGTAACACTTGGACTAACATTTAATCCTTTCTTTAATTTTATTATTCTACAGGTAATATGGGCTATAGGCTGGAGCATGGTGATACTTGGGCTACTTAGAAGGTTTTCTTTTTATGCTGTATTAATAACAGGTGTTATTTTATTTGCCGGGCACAATGCGGTTGATTATGCTATCCTTCCTGATAAAGGTACCGCTGCTTATTTATGGCCTGTATTATTAACTTCCAGAGGTGCAGTGTTTTCTTTGAATTCCAATCATTTTGTAGGAGCTTTTTATGCTATATTACCCTGGACTGGAATTATTTTATTGGGATATTGCATGGGTGCCTGGTTTAAAAAAGATTTTTCCCCTGAAAGAAGAAAGCGTTTATTGATGATTACCGGTTCATCACTTTTCGTGTTGTTTATTGTACTTCGACTTTTGAAAGGATATGGGGATCCCGGAGTGTTTAGTACTGATAAAAACACACTATTTTCATTTCTGAACACCAGCAAGTATCCTCCTTCTTTGCAATATGCCGGCATGACATTAGGTCCGGCATTGATTATACTTGCATTGCTGGAGAACATCCAGTCAGGCTTCACAAAGGTCGTATCGGTTTACGGCAGGGTTCCTTTCTTTTATTATATACTTCATTTTTATATCCTGCACAGCTTACTGGTGGTAGTATTCTTTGTATCAGGTCATAATGCTTCGCAGATTTCCGATCCAAATGTTCCTTTCTTATTCAGGCCAGTGCATTTCGGCTATGGGTTGGCGATAGTTTATATTATCTGGTTAAGTGTTGTCGCGATATTATACCTTCCTTGCCGCTGGTTTAACAATTATAAAATGCAACATCATTATTGGTGGCTGAGATATTTATAAGTATTCATATCCTGTAGAATCTATTATAAACTCTATGAAATAATAAACCGGTTTTCCTGACGGCTGATAGCTAAGGAATTTCAACCACTACATTCTTCCGCCTTATTTTATTAATATACTCATCAACCATCTGTTCCAGGATCTTTCCTGATTGGGTTTCAGAAGCTGTCAGGTCGTATAATGTAATCTGATCCAGCAACTTGTCCATCGTAAACTGTATCATCTGCCACAACGATCTGGCGGAGCACTCAACGGAATTAGTGCAAATTTTTGAAATGCCTGAATGAGTGCCGCAAAATTCATCACTGAAAAGCGCACCACCTAAAGCTTTTAATACTTTGTTTATATTAATTTCTTTAGGTGGTACTGCCAATAGATAGCCGCCTTTATAGCCGGGAGTGCTGTTTATAAATCCCTGCTGCCGAAGAATGCGCGTAAGCTTTGCTACATAAGCATTGCTCAAGCCTTCCGCCTCACTTAATTGTGGAATGCTCATTCCCTCTTGATTCAGACAGCGGCCAATACGTAAAAGGATACGCAAACCATATTCTTCCTGGGCGGTGATTTTCATAACTTAGTTTTAATGGGTGGATAACTGCTCCGGAACTGCCTGATATTTTTCAACAAGAAACTGCCGTAACTTTTCGGTAGTAGTCTGATTTTGTTCCGTAGTACAGATAGAATTATAGACGGTAGCCAGGTCATCAGCAATTTCACCTGCTTCCATTCTTTCTATCTGGTAACGATGCAGGATATGTGCTAATTGTCCATTTTTAAAAATAGCGATATTAGGAGATGAAGGGGTAATCCCGGCTAAATATTTTGTTCTGAAATGCGCAACCGCTTCTTTTTCCATTCCTGCAAAAATAGTAACCAGCATATCCGGGACTACCTTATTGAGTAATGATAAAATAGCACCTGGCCTTCCAACGCGCGCCGAACATCCGCAAACCGAATTAAGTATTACCAATACAACTTTATCATCCTTACGATCTAAAGCCTTATCTACTTCTTCTGGTGTCATCAATTGCTGGAAGCCGGTCTCTACAAGCTCTTCACGAAACGGTGCTACTATTGCTTCGGAATAGCTGGGACCTGATGTGCCCATGAGGCTATTTAAACTTATCTGTGCCATTGTTTATATATTTTTATATAGTTTCTAAATTTTTTTTGAACCACGGAGGCAGGGTGGCACGGAGATACACCGTGTTTCTTTGTGCCACCCTGTCTCCGTGGTTCAAGGAATTACATGTATCCAAGCTCTAACTGAGCTTCTTCAGACATCATGCTTTTATCCCATGCAGGAGTCCAGGTCACTGAAACGTGCACATCATTCACCCCCTCAATCATCCTTATTTTCTGATCCACTTCAACCGGAATGGATTGAGCAGCAGGACAACCCGGAGCTGTTAATGTCATAACAATCTGAACATTGTTCAGTGGCAAAACATCAATTTCATAGATTAATCCTAATGCATAAATACTCACCGGTATTTCCGGATCGAATATTGTTTGCAGGCAGTCTATTACTTTTTGTTTAAGTTCTTCCGGATTCATGATGCTGCTATTGCTGTGTTTTTTATTTTATAAGCCACCGCAAAATTTTTCATTTGTTTTACCATCGACAGCAGGCCATTAGAACGCGTTTGCGCAAGATGCGTGTTCATGCCGATCTTATTGATGAAATCGAGCTTTGCTTCAAGGATTTCATCCGTTGTATGACCAGATAAAACCCGTATCAGCATACTGATTAAACCTTTTACAATCACCGAATCGCTATCGGCCTTGAATAAGATTTTTCCTTCCCGGTAATCAGAAACCAGCCATACTGTTGACTGGCAACCGCGAACCCTGTTCTCATCTGATTTATACTGATCTTCAAGTGCAGGTAATTTCTTGCCAAGGTCTATGATATACTCATACTTATCATCCCAGGAATCAAAAAGGGAGAATTCCTCAATGATTTCATTTTCAGTAGCTGGTATAGAATTTAATTCATTCATTTAATTAGACAAAATTTTGATGGTCTTCTGTAAGCCAAATATAAATGCGTCTACCTCCTCCATTGTATTGTACACTGCAAAAGAAGCGCGTGAAGTGCCGGCAATACCAAACCTGTTCATTAATGGTTGTGTGCAATGGTGCCCGGTTCTAACGGCAATTCCCCTATTATCCAGTAAGATGCCAATATCCTGGGAGTGAATATTTTCTATAACAAAAGATACCACACTTATTTTTTCTTTGGCTTTACCGATAATTGTTAAACCAGGTAATTTTTCCAGCTGAGCTGTGGCGTAAGCCAGCAGTGATTCTTCGTGTTTCCTTATTTCTTTTTTGCCGATGTTGTTTATAAAATCAATGGCCGCTTTAAACGCAATGGTATCTGCGATATTAGGTGTGCCTGCTTCAAATTTGTAAGGAAGGTCGGCATAAGTTGTTTTATTGAAGCTCACTTCTTTTATCATCTCACCGCCACCCTGAAAAGGAGGCATTGTCTCTAACAGCTGTTTTTTGCCATACAACACACCTGTTCCCGTAGGACCATATAGCTTATGTGAAGAAAAAACAAAAAAATCACAATCCATATCCTGAACATCTATATCAAGGTGAACCGTAGATTGCGCGCCATCTACCAAAACCACGGCGCCAAACTCGTGGGCCTTATCTATAATTTTTTTAACAGGATTAACCGTTCCCAGTGCATTGGATACATGTATTATGGAAACAAGCTTGGTAGCATCACTCAATAGATTTTCATATTCATCCAGCAACAACTCACCATTATCATTGATAGGAATAATTTTAAGAACAGCGCCTTTTTCTTCACATAAAATCTGCCAGGGAACAATGTTGGAATGATGTTCCATAGTGGAAATGATTATTTCATCCCCGGCTTTTATGTTTTTTCTTCCCCACGTGTAGGCTACCAGGTTAATGCCTTCTGTAGTACCACGTGTAAAGATTATTTGTTCTCTTGATCCTGCATTAATAAATTTTTGAACTGTGTTACGGGTATCTTCAAACGCTGCTGTTGCTTCTTCCGCAAGGGTATGTATGCCGCGATGGATATTAGCATTTTCATTTGTATAATAATGCATGAGCGCATCCAATACCACCTGTGGTTTTTGAGTGGTTGCCGCATTATCAAGATATACTAAGGGATGGCCTTTTATCTTTCTTTCAAGAATCGGGAATTGTTCCCTTATAGCGTAAACATCCAGTTCCCTGGAGATGGTAGCGGTTTCAATCATAAAATATCAATTTGTAAACGGTCTGAGATTAATTTATTTACATACAAACGGATAGGTTCACACTTAATATTTTCAAGAATATCTTTTGCAAAAGCATGCAGCAACAATGACCTTGCCTTGTCTTTATCAACGCCTCTGGAACGCAGGTAAAATAAGGCTTCTTCGTCGAGGCTTCCTACTGTGCAGCCATGTGAACATTTAACATCATCTGCAAAAATTTCAAGCTGAGGCTTCGTGTTAACGGAAGCCCCTTCTGATAGCAGTATATTTTTGTTGGATTGATAAGCATTGGTTTTCTGCGCATCTTTACGAACAAAGATTTTGCCGTTAAAGATTCCCGTAGCAACATCATTCACTATTCCTTTATATAAAGTATTGCTTAAACAATGTGGTTTTATGTTGTCAACTATGGTATGATTATCAACATGGCTATGGCCATTCAAACAATACAGGCCATATAAATTCGATTCACAATGATCCGCATCAAATACTATATTAAGGTTATTACGAATGATATTTCCATCCAATGAAATAACTACGGTATTGGTAAAGCTTTTGCCAACTTGCCTAATATGAGTAGTGCTTACCTGGCTATTAACAGGGGAATCGTTTTGAATTTTGTAGTAATTAACCTTGGCATCCTTTTCCACCACTATTTCAATCACCTGGTTGGTAAAACTTTCTTCTCCGCCAATGGTTACAAAAGTTTCAGCAATTTCAAGCTCCGCATTTTCACTAACATGTACCAGGCTTCGTGGTTGTAAAAAAGTATTGCTAAAACGGGCATCAGACAAATGATATATATAAACGGGATGTTCTGTTACCTGTCCTCTTTTTACATGAATAAAAACAGCTCCATGTACGAATGCAGTATTCAATGCATTGATCCCATCATTTATATAACCTGAACTATGACCCAGGTGCGCTTTAATAATATTCTGATATTCGTTTCCGCCAGCTTCTTCAAGAGGCTGAACGATTAATTGGGAAGAACGTACGACAGATAAAGAGGATGAAAAAATTCCATTTACAAAAAATAATTCATTTGCCTGTTCATGACCGGGCATACGTACCGAATCAATTTCAGCAGCCGTAATAGAAGTGATTTCAGCGTTTACTGCAAACTGGTATTCTTTTTCAAATAACTTACCAATTCGTGTGTATTTCCATGCCTCCTGCTTTACTGTAGGAATACCCATCCTGTTAAAAGCATTAAAAGCATTTTGCCTGATTGTAGACAGGCTGCCATTCGCATCTGTCAACTGCAGGTTGTCAAAGTATTCTTTAAAATATGTAGTAGTGTTCATTCTATTTAGTTAATATTCAATCGATCTTGTTCACTTAAGAACTTGTAAAATCGGCAGCCTTCCCTTGTGCACCTTGTGGATTCTTTGTGCCCTTTGTGGTTAAATAAAGTCTAACATTCAAGGGGTTTTAACCACTAAGGGCACAAAGAATCCACAAGGTGCACTAAGGGTAACAAGTCAATAAGCTGCAGTCCGCGATATCATAACGCTTCCTGAAACTGCCCCATTTCATGCTTGATGAAATCGTAGCCTCTTTCTTCCAGTTCAAATGCCAGTTCTTTCGGTCCGGATTTTACAATACGCCCATTATATAATACATGTACAAAATCAGGAACAATGTAATCAAGCAAACGCTGGTAGTGAGTAACCAATAAAACGGCGTTGTCTTTATTACGTAATTTGTTAATACCGTTTGAAACGATACGTATGGCATCAATATCAAGGCCTGAATCCGTTTCATCCATTATGGCAAGTTTAGGTTGAAGCATCGCCATCTGAAAAACTTCATTACGCTTTTTCTCTCCACCTGAGAATCCTTCATTAAGCGAACGGCTGAGTAAAGATTGATCTATGTTTACCAATGCCATTTTTTCTTTCATCATACGTAAAAATGCAAGGGCATCAAGTGGTTCTTCACCCCGGTACTTACGTGCTTCATTCACGGCGGTTTTAATAAAGTTTGTGGTGCTCAATCCCGGAATTTCTACAGGATATTGAAAAGCAAGAAACAATCCTTCCTTAGCCCTGTCTTCAACTGAAAGTTCCAGTAAATCCTTTCCAAGATAATCAACTGATCCTCCCAATACTTCGTACGTTTCTCTGCCGGCTAACACAGAAGCAAGCGTACTCTTTCCTGATCCGTTAGGCCCCATTATAGCATGAACTTCACCGGCTTTTATTTCAAGGTTGATTCCTTTTAATATTTCCCGTCCTTCAATCCCGGCCCTTAAATTTTGAATTTTTAACATGATATTGTTTTTGTTATTTAAAAGCTTCAGCTATCACAAGCGTCAGCAATTATTATAAAGTTCAGTATCAGGGAAAGCAGCATATTTTTCCTGATACTTTACCATTAACCCACACTGCCTTCTAAACTTATAGCAAGCAATTTCTGAGCTTCTACAGCAAACTCCATAGGTAACTGGTTCAGCACTTCTTTTGCAAAGCCATTGATGATAAGCGCTACTGCAGACTCTGTATCAATACCTCTTTGGTTGCAATAAAAAATCTGGTCTTCACCAATTTTTGAAGTGGTAGCTTCATGCTCAACGATAGCAGAATTATTTTTGACTTCTATGTAAGGAAATGTATGCGCTCCGCATTTATCACCTAACAACAGGGAATCACATTGTGTGGAATTACGGGCATTTTCGGCTTTTCTATTTACCTGAACCAGTCCCCGGTAACTATTGTTGCTAAAACCTCCTGAAATACCTTTTGATACAATACGGCTCTTGGTATTTTTGCCAATATGAATCATTTTAGTACCAGTATCAGCCTGTTGATAGTTGTTGGTAACGGCAACAGAATAAAATTCGCCAATAGAATTATCTCCTTTTAAAATTACACTGGGATATTTCCAGGTAATGGAAGAACCTGTTTCTACCTGCGTCCAGGAAATTTTTGAATGCGCGCCGGAGCAGATACCACGTTTAGTAACAAAGTTATAAATTCCGCCTTTGCCCTGCTTATCTCCAGGATACCAGTTCTGAACAGTAGAATATTTAATTTCCGCCCTGTCTAAAGCCACCAGTTCAACTACAGCAGCATGCAACTGGTTTTTATCACGCATAGGGGCTGTACATCCTTCCAGGTAGCTGACATAACTTCCTTCTTCGGCAACGATCAATGTGCGTTCGAACTGGCCGGTATTTTCGGCATTTATCCTGAAATAAGTAGAAAGTTCCATAGGGCTGCGAACGCCCTTAGGGATATAACAAAAAGAACCATCAGTAAAAACCGCAGCGTTGAGTGCAGCAAAATAATTATCAGTATAAGGAACTACAGAACCCATGTATTTCTTAACAAGATCCGGATGCTTCTGTACAGCTTCGGTAATAGAGCAGAAAATGATACCGAGCTCAGCTAACTGGTCTTTAAAAGTAGTAGCAATAGATACGCTGTCAATTACAGCATCCATCGCAACACCCGAGAGACGTTTTTGTTCATTTAGTGAGATGCCTAATTTATCAAAGGTCTTTCTAAGTTCCGGATCAATTTCATCCAGGCTGTCAAGACTAATTTTTTGTTTAGGCGCGGAGTAATAAATAATATCCTGGTAATCAATAGGGGGATAGTGTACGTTGGGCCATTTAGGTTCTTCCATTTTAAGCCAGTGGCCATAAGCTTTCAGCCGGTAATCAAGCATCCATTGCGGCTCATTCTTTTTCTTGGAAATGAATCGTATAATGTTTTCATTCAATCCCTTCGGTGCTTCATCGGCAGCTATATCCGTAACGAAACCGTATTTATAATCACTAAGAACGGCTCTTTCTATAGTACTGAGTACTTCATTCATAACAATTCCTTTTTATCATTTTTATTCAAAAGCAAATTTACAGGTTATTTGTACTAATTAGTATAAACAGCAGAAAAGAATAATTGTTAACGGCCAGTGGTTAATTGTTAATGGTTAATTGTTAATTATAATTTATATTGATGCGCCGTTACCTTGCAGGTTTGAATTCCCGGTTCTTTGGTCTGAGAACCGGTTAATTTCTTTACACCAATTACTCAATAAGTAAACCGTATGAATGCAAGTTTTAAACTTAAAAAATCTCTTGCCTATGGCATATTTGCAGTGCTGATTTCCTGCAATGATTCATCACCAAAAAACGCAACAACAAAAACGGCAGATAGTTTGACAATTACAAAAAGAGGAAGCTATGGCTATGATGCTGAATTCTTAAAAAAGAATACTAACAAAGTATTGGAATTGATTGATCCTGATGGAACGGCAAAAGTTTTACTTTCCCCGGATTACCAGGGAAGGGTAATGACCAGCACTGCAACGGGAGATTCAGGTACCAGTATTGGCTGGTTGAATTATGATCTCATCGGTTCAAAAGAAAAGAAAAAACAATTCAACCCTGTTGGTGGTGAAGAACGTTTATGGTTAGGACCTGAAGGCGGTCAATACTCCATCTATTTCAAAGGTAAGGACAGTTTTAATTTTGCCCACTGGCAGGTGCCGCCTTTTATTGACACGGATAAATATGATATTACTCAGTCTGATAGGTCTACAGCTACTTTTTTAAAAAAAGCAACATTCACTAATTACAGTGGTACAAATTTCAGTATCAATATAGAAAGAAGGATAAGCCTGCTTACCAAAGAACAGCTAGGTAGTAAATTGCATGTGGATATTCCTGGTAACATTCATTTTGTAGGTTTTGAAACAACAAATAATATAACCAATACAGGTGAACAGGAATGGACAAAAGAAAAAGGGTTGCTGTCTATATGGTTGCTCGGTATGTTTACACCAGGCCCAAAAACAATGGTGATCATCCCTTTTCATCCCATTTCGAACGCCCGTGATTATATTACAGATAATTATTTTGGTAAAATTCCTGCGGAGCGTTTACAGGTCGGCGATAGTGTGTTATATTTTATGTGTGATGGAAAATACCGAAGCAAAATTGGATTGTCGCCACTTATTGCAAAACCAATGGCCGCAGGTTTTGATTTTGAAAAGAATGTATTAACCATACTGCTTCCATCAGTAAATAAAAACGGCTCTTATGTAAACGGCAAGTGGGAGATTCAAAAGGAACCATATAAGGGTGATGTAATCAATTCTTACAATGACGGGCCTTTGGCTGACGGAACACAAATGGGTCCGTTCTTTGAAATAGAATCATCCTCAGCAGCATTATCTTTAAAGAAGGGACAAACTGGTTCCTATGCTCAAACTACCTGTCATTTCCAGGGTGATTATCCTACCTTAAAAGAATTTACTAAAAAAGTATTGGGTGTTGATCTGGATACTATAAAAAAACAATAATATAAAATTGAATAGGATGCATTTATATAAAACATCAAAAGGCAATGTGGTCACGCACAACGATACATCATTTATAATCGAAGGTGATTGGGATAGTATTATTAATCAGGGAAATTTGTTTCAATATCTTCTTGATGCTATAAACAAATCAACTCTTATCACTGAAGGACAATCTGGTGAGATGCTTGAAAATTATATCCTGCCTCCGATAGGCAACCAGGAAGTTTGGGCGGCGGGTGTAACCTACCTGCGCAGCCGTGATGCACGAATGGAGGAGTCGGAAGATTCCGGCGCCGCCGATTGTTACTCAAGAGTATATGAAGCGGAACGGCCTGAATTGTTTTTTAAGTCGCTACCACACAGGGTTAAGGGACATAAACAGCAAGTGAGCATTCGTAAAGATTCTACTTGGAATGTTCCTGAACCTGAACTGGCATTATATATTAATTCAGGAGGAAGTATCCAGGCGTATACCATTGGAAACGATATGAGCTCAAGAAGTATTGAAGGAGAAAACCCTTTGTATTTACCTCAGGCTAAAATGTATGAGGGAAGCGCTGCGCTTGGTCCTTGTTTATACATACCTGGTACACCGATTCAGGCTGATACCACAATAAGAATGAATATCATCAGGAACAATGAAAAACTATTTGATGATGGAACTTCTATAAACAGGATGAAGCGTTCGCTTACAGAACTGGTACACTGGTTGTATCTGGAATTTGATTTTGCTTATGGATGTTTTTTGATGACGGGAACTTGTGTTGTGCCACCTAATGATTTTACCTTGCAAGAGAATGACGAAGTGAACATTGACATTGATAGAATAGGGAGGCTTACTAATTCTATTGGAGTTAAAAGATAAAATTTAATTTTTATGAGTAATACAAAACCATCAAAGAAGCTGGTACCACCACAGGAAGAAGGTTCAAAATCCGACACGGCTCATTCAGTTACCATGAAGACGGAGGATGAGGCCCGGGAATTATTTGATATGGCTAAAAACCGGTTGCTTGATATAGCTAACTGGGACAAACTTTGCGGATTGGTAACAGGAAAATTTCACTTAACGGATAGCCAGGGTAACCAGATAAATGGATTAGCAAAAGTAAATGATTATTTAAAAATAGATGTGCTGGGACCAGGCTCTGAAACCGGGCATGGCTTTGATTGGGTAAGAGTGGAAGCCATTGAAGAAGATAACCCTGATTCAGATTCAGAAGAACTTGTGATGAAAGTTCGTCCTGCTTCAAATCCCAATAATAAGGATGATAATACAGCTCATTTTTTTAAAGAGGAGGCTACCAGTACTTTTATTGTAAAGAGGGAAAAGAACATTGTATCGGCGGAAGTTCATGGCAGGAATGAGCATGCTAATGTAGAACAGGAGAGTCCTTTGGACAAGCTCAGAAATGCGCTTACAGCTTTATCTGCAATGCTTGGCTTTTCTTCTGCACAATGGAAGAAACTGGTGAAGGGGTTGGTTTCTTTGAAGAAGTTGAGGTAAGGAATTACATGTTGATAGTTTAACTCGATTATTAAAGATATTTATTGAAGCCTACTTTAAACGGGAAGTATTGCCGCATTTACCTGATGCCTGGATTGACCATGGTAAAACCAAAGTAGGTTACGAAATAAACTTTACGAAGTATTTCTATCAATACAAGCCTTTAAGAAGCTTGGATGATATAAGGGCTGACATCTTGAAGCTTGAAAAAGAAACGGATGGAATGATTGCAGAAGTGCTAAACTAAAAAACCCGGCTTCGTCACCAGCATCTTATCTGGGAAAGGAAGTACCGGGACAGCATTTTCCAGATATAATATTTTAGGTTATGGCAAAAACACTTTCATTACTTGTAAAAGGAATAACTATTACTGTTATCAAAGCAGGGAATGATGATTTCATCTCTTTAACAGATATCGCAAGAAATAAGAATGCAGATGAACCTAAAGATGTTGTAAGAAACTGGATGCGTTCCAGAACTACAATTGAGTTTCTAGGACTTTGGGAACAGTTAAACAATCCTGTTTTCAAAGGGATCGAATTCGACGCCTTTCTTTTTGAAGCAGGCAGTAATTCATTCACACTTTCGCCTGCAAAATGGATTGAAGCCACCAACGCTAAAGGTTTAGTTTCAAGGGCAGGCAATAATGGGGGCACCTATGCTCACAAAGACATTGCTTTCGAATTTGCATCATGGGTAAGTTCGGCTTTTAAATTGTACCTCATTAAGGAATTTCAACGGCTTAAAGAAGAAGAAAACGACCGCTTGCAATTAGACTGGAACCTGCAACGCACTTTAGCCAAGATTAACTACCGCATACATACCGATGCCATTAAGGAAAATTTAGTCCCTGCACAGATTACAAAACAGCAGGCCGGTTTTATTTACGCCTCTGAAGCAGATGTGCTGAACATGGCATTATTTGGTAAAACCGCTGCTGTATGGCGTACACAAAACCCAAAGGCAACCGGTAATATACGTGATGCAGCAACGTTAGAACAATTGGTAGTACTAAGCAACCTGGAAAGTATCAATGCCATGCTGCTGCACCAGCAAGTGCCCCCAGCAGAAAGACTGATAGAGCTTAACAAGATGGCCATCACCCAAATGAAATCTTTATTGCAAAACAGCCAACTTAAAAAGCTGAAATGATGAACCGATATGATAAATATAAACCAACAGATATTGAATGGATTGGCGAAATACCGGAGCATTGGGAATTAAAAAAGCTAAAATTTGTTGGAGAAGCAATCATTGGAATAACATATTCGCCAGATAATATTTCAAACGAGGAAAATGGAATTTTGGTATTGAGGTCGTCAAATATTCAAAATGGGAAACTAGATTTTGAAGATTGTGTTTTTGTTAATAAAGAGATTAAAAAGAAGCACTTTGTAAAAACTGAAGATATACTTTTATGTGCAAGAAATGGAAGCGCAAATTTGGTGGGCAAATGCGCAATTATAACTGATGAAAACACGAACGTAACTTTTGGGGCTTTTATGAGTGTGTTCAGGTCCTCAATAGGTAAATTTGCTTATCACTTTTTTAATTCTCAAATCTTTAAATCTCAAACAGTGCTTTTTTTCACAAGTACAATTAATCAATTAACTTCCGACACTCTGAATAATTTATTTGTTCCATTGCCTCCGGCAGAAGAACAAACTACCATTGCCAATTACTTAGATGAAAAAATAGCTCAGATAGATAAACCCATTGCAAATAAACAAACATTGATAGAACTGTTGAAAGAAGAAAGAACAGCTGTAATAAATAACATAGTTAATGATACAGGAAAAAATTGGGAAAGGAAGAAGTTGAAATATTTGGTTAAGGACAAATTAAAATATGGGGCAAACGAACCATCAGAATTCGAAAATGATAAAGACCCCCCGTTATATAAGAATAACTGATTTTGGAGATGATGGTAAATTAAGAAATGATACTTTTAAATCACTTCCATTTAAAACAGCCAAAGACTTTTTTTTAAAGGACGGTGATATTCTCTTTGCAAGAAGCGGAGCAACTGTTGGAAAAACTTTTCAATTTAAAGACTATAATGGTATTGCTTGTTTTGCAGGTTATTTAATTAGAGCAAGAATAGATGAAAAACAAATGATGACTGACTTTCTTTACTACTACACAAAATCAGGCATTTATGAAAATTGGAAGAGTAGTATTTTTATATAAGCAACAATACAAAATATTGGCGCAGACAAATATAGTTTATTAGAAATCCCTGTTCCAACTCTTAGCAAGCAAGCTGAAATAATAAAAAATATAGATAAAGCCCATCAAAGAATTAATAGTACTATAAACAAAATAGAAAATGAAATAGAACTTATAAAGGAATATAAAATATCATTAATAAGCGAGGTAGTAACAGGCAAACTAAAAATAACTGATATTACCTTAGACATTTCTATACCATCAATACAAGCTGTCCTGGCTGCAGAAATAATGAGCCAATTGTACGAAGAAAAATCTTTTGGCAGGGTAAAGTTTCAAAAGGTTTTGTATTTATGTGAGTATGTGTGTCATTTGGAAGGACTAGAATCAAATTACCACAAAGCAGCCGCTGGACCATTAGATGAAGCACTGCTTACTAAAATCGAAAAGGAACTCAGACAGCTGCAATGGATAGATACGGTTTCATCACCATCAAATAAATATAATGAACGCATTAGTTATGCCTCATTAAACAAATTAAATGATTATCAAAACTGGTATGATAAATACTGGGGAGACGAAAATGAAAACATACAACATCTGATCGGCTTACTTCGTTTTGCAAATACTGAAAAATGTGAAATGATTGCTACATTGTATGCAGCCTGGAATGACCTGATCATAAAAGGATTCACGGTTCCTGATGACAATTTAATCATAAAGGAAGTATTTGAATGGCATAAAAAGAAGAAGCGCCTAACAAAAGAGCAGTGGCAAAAAGAATTAAGTTTTATGCGAAAACAAAAACTAATTCCAAAGGGTTTTGGCAAACTTACATTGCATAATGAATAATAACATACATAATGAAGCCACATTTGAGGAAGCTATCGTCACGAGCTTAATAGATAACCGCTGGCACGCAGGCTATAGCACTGACTTTAGCCGTGATATGGCTCTTGACAAAAAAGCCGTCCTTTCATTCATACAAATCTCGCAACCCAAAGAATGGGCGAAACTTAATACCTATTATAAAGAAGATACTGAAAACAAATTTTTTCAACGATTATTTAAAGAGCTAGACCTAAGGGGCATGCTGGATGTGATAAGGCATGGTATTACGGATAGCGGCATTAAATTCAAACTGGCTTATTTTAAACCTGATAGCAACCTAAACCCTGATACAATTGAGCAATACAAATACAACAAGCTGTATGTAACCAGGCAGGTATATTTTTCATCAAAAACAAATAAAAGTATAGACCTGCTGTTATCCATTAATGGTTTACCCGTTGCTACTATTGAATTAAAAAATCATTTTACGGGACAAACGGTTACGGAAGCAATGGAGCAGTATAAAACTAGCCGTGATCCGAAAGAATTATTATTCCAATTTAAGAAAAGGGCTTTGGTGCATTTTACAGTTGACCCTGATGAGGTTTATTTAACTACCCGGTTAGACAGTTTTAATACCCGTTTCCTGCCCTTCAACCAGGGCTTTAGAAACGGCGCAGGAAATCCGCCTGCACAAGACTATAGCAGTTATCGAACTGCTTATTTTTATGAAAAAATTTTGCAGCCTGATAGCTGGCTTGAAATTATTGGAAGATTTCTTCACTTACAAAAAAAGGCTTATAAAATAGACGGCAAAGAATATTACAAAGAAGAAATGCTGTTTCCACGTTACCATCAGATTGATGTGGTAAGAAAGTTGAATGCTGATGCAAAAGCAAACGGCTCAGGTAAAAATTATTTGATACAACATTCAGCAGGCAGCGGTAAAAGCAATTCCATTGCATGGCTGGCTTACAGGTTAAGCAGCTTATACAACACGGCCGATAAAAAAATATTTGATTCCATAATCGTAATCACTGATAGAAATGTGCTAGACCAGCAATTGCAAAATACCATTTACCAGTTCGAGCATAAACAGGGTGTAGTGCTCCCTGTAGAAGATAACGCAGAACAATTGGCAAATGCGATCATATCAGGTGTAAATATCATCATAACTACTTTACAAAAATTTCCATTTGCATTAAAATATTTAGCAGATAGATCTGAAAAAAATTATGCAGTAATTATTGATGAAGCGCACAGCAGCCAGGGGGGGGAAGCCAGCCGTAAAATGTCGGAGGCATTGTCGGGTAAAAATGTTACACCTGAAGAAGCGGAACATATTGAAGCAGGTATAGAAAATGCAACTATAGATGAGGAAGACAATATCCGCGAAGTAATCAGGAAGAAAGGGCCGCAAAAAAATATCAGCATCTTCGCTTTTACCGCTACTCCTAAAACAAAAACACTGGAAGTTTTTGGCAATGAAGATATCGCAGGCAGGCCACAGCCATTTCATTTATATTCTATGCGACAAGCAATAGAAGAAGGATTTATTTTAGATGTGTTAAAAAACTATACTTCCTATAAAGAATATTATCGTTTTTCAAAAGCTATTGAAGATGATCCTGAACTGAATAAACGCAAAGCTTCAAAAGCCATTGGTCGTTTTGCTTCCTTACATCCTGTAAGCCTTACACAAAAAATAGAAGTTATGGTGGAACATTTCAGGCAGGTTACTATGAAAAAGATTGGCGGTAAGGCAAAGGCGATGGTAGTAACATCATCCCGTAAACATGCTTTACGATATTACATTGAATTTAAGGACTATATTAAAGAAAAAGGATACGACAGGGAACCAAACAGGATCAGCGCATTGGTAGCTTTCTCAGGTTCGGTTGTGGATGATTTCTATCCTGATGGAGTCACCGAAGTTGAATTGAATGGCTTTGGTGAAAGGGAATTGCCTGAAAAGTTTGGAACTGATGATTACCAGGTATTGCTGGTAGCAGATAAATATCAAACAGGTTTTGACCAACCCTTATTACATACTATGTATGTAGATAAAAAACTAAGTGGTGTAAAGGCGGTGCAAACGCTTTCCCGGCTTAACAGGACCTATCCTGGTAAAGAAGATACTTTCATTTTAGATTTTGCAAATGAAAGGGAAACGATCATAGAATCGTTCCAGCCTTATTATGAGCTAACAACGATGAATGAAAGAACAGACCCCAATCATCTATATGATTTAAAAGGGAAGCTGGATATGGCGAATGTATATTACCAGTCAGAGGTTGATGCGTTTGCGAAAGTTTTTTATAAAACAGGTAATACTTCTACAAAAGACCAGGGCAAGCTGTATGCTTATATTGATCCTGCTTCAGACAGGTTCAAGATATTAACCGAAGAGCTACAAGATGAATTTAAAAAAGGCATGACATCTTTTGTGCGGCTGTATTCTTTTCTTTCCCAAATAATGCCGTTTCAGGATGTTGACCTGGAAAAATTATATTCTTATGGCAGGCTATTGCTAAACAAACTTCCATCAAGTGACTATACGGAAAGACTAAAGTTAGATAATGAAGTTGCACTGGAATATTACCGGCTTCAGAAAATTGGTGAAGGAGATTTAGTGCTACAGGTGCAGAGCGAGCATAGTCTTGATCCGACCACGGAAGCGGGTATTAGCAGGCCTAAAGAAGAAAAAGACAGACTTTCAAATATCCTGAATGTCTTAAATGATAAATATAATACTGAGTTCACCGATGCGGACCGTTTGTATTTTGAGCAATTGGAGCAGGCTCTTTATGAAAACGATGACTTAAAACAAAGAGCGCAAAACAACCCGATTGAAAATTTCAAATATGCATTTGAAGAAGTTTTTATTCAAACCCTCATAGACCGGATGGATGCCAACCAGGAAATCTTTGATAAGATCATGGAAAATTCAGAATTCAAAAAAGACATTAAAGACTGGCTTAATAAAAAAATATATCAACGATTTAATTACAGTCAATAAACTGTAACCCCGGTCTTTGCTTGATAAACCGCATCCAGTAAACAGCGATACAATGACCTTTAATCCAGGATTTTTTTTCTTAAGAGATACCATTTTCCGGATTGTCATACTGTCTGTACCTGTAACCTGAAAACGGTTACCATTAAGCTGGCCAAAACAAAAAATAAGATTCGTAACCCTGGTGACATCATAATTATCCAGTGGAGCCGCGCTGCCATAATAGTAAGCAATTACCCGTATTGAATCTTCGGGGCGCTTATTCATAACTGTGATACTGTGATAACAAAAGCTCCGGTTGACGTGGTGGTGAGCCAATACAATAAAAACAATACAGACAATACTTTTTTGTGAAAAAACGTTTTGCATATTAATTGGCCTGGGTTACATATGTTCTCTTAATAGTATCGATTGTATCCAGCAACCCCCCGGTAAAAGTATCTTGCCCCAGGTGCCAGAACATGATCCCGCCCATCTTATGATCAATCACATACTTAGTTTTTGATTCGATGGAATGTTTATCATCATAGGTGTAAAATTGTTTGGTTGCTGGATTGTACAAAAACGGAGCCTTCGCCACATCATCCCAATGGTAAACAAAACCACTATCGGCAGATACCTGCAGCGGGATATTCTTATAAACTACAGTGCCCTTAAAATTACCGGGCATGTGTAGCCCATAATTTGTACTATCTACATTTTCAAAGATCTTTCCATAAAAAGCACCGCCGATAACCATTTTTTCAGTGGGTATACCCAGCCTTGTCAGGTATTGTAAAGCAAAATCAGCAGATCGTTCCTGTTCTGGTGAAGAATACAGTGCCGTATGATGACCAGTTATTGTAGAACCTGCGCCAACAAGGTCGTAGCTCATCAAATTCACATAATCAACTTTTTTCATTATTTTTTTCCAGTCAACAGCAGAGTCAAGGTACCTCTTTGAGCCCCCGGCTGCAAAGCTTAATTCATATTTGTAACCAAGCTTTCGGATTTGATAAACAAGCTTTGTAAAATGCTTTTTATCATCAGGCGAAAACTTATGACCTGGAAAACCAGAAACCGAAGGATATTCCCAGTCGAGGTCCAGGCCGTCTGTATGAAAATATTCATGCAGTGCTTTTACGGATCGCACAAATTGCCTTCTTCCTTTTCCAGAAGCAAAAACGTCTGAACATGTCTGGCATCCACCCCATCCGCCTAAAGATAATATTACTTTCAACTGAGGGTTAATAGCTTTTAAAGAAACCATTTTCTGAATAACCCCAGTATCCCGCGCATTTCTTATCTTAAATTTATTTCCATCCAGGTGCCCAAAGCAAAAAATGATGTGGGTCATCTGGTTTATATTAAAGCTATCCAGCGAAGCTGGTCCTCCGGAATAATAAGAAAGCACTTTAATATTATTCTGGGGAAATGAAGCTAATGAGATGGTTAACAATAGCAGCAATGCCGGGGCATTTTTTTTTAAAAATTTATGGTTCATTGTCTTGTAATTAAATTAAGTAGTTTAATTAACTGCTTTTGCTATCAGCTATTAACCTTCAGCCATCAGAAGGAAAACTTATCCCGCATTAATCGCCTGATAGCTGACGGCTAATAGCTGACAGCAAAAGCTATTGTTTATCCCACCAAACACGTCCGGTTAATAAGTCGCCTCCCGATACTGCATTGTGTGCAACAGTATAATTTGCAGGGTTAGTGCTTGCTTCCGCTACAGGATAGGGAAAACGGCGGGGTATGGTGCCATTGGTAACATTATTGGGAAATACAACTGGGGTAAGTGCAGGATAATCCGTTCTTCTCCAGTTACACCATGATTCGTAAAAGTTCAGTGAGGTATTACATAAAATCCAGAATTGATTGTTGATCATTTGTAAGCCATTTGAGGCAACATAAGGATTGGCGGCCAGGTAGGTATCCGCTGTTGCATCGGTGATAGCAATAGCCGCATCGTATTGACTCAAAGAGGTAATAGCAGCTTTTACTCCGTTATTGTAATGAACGGCAGCACTTGCAGTGCCGCCTGTACCCCATCGTTGCGCTGCATCTGCCAATAAAAATTCTGACTCGGCATAGGTTAGTATGAATGTAACCCCATCCCTTTTTATCATATAAGGATTTGGTGAAGAATAATCTGGAAAACTTGTATAAGTGGGATCAGTTGAAATACCACGGCCTGCAATAACCGTTAGGTCTTTGCCATTGGGCATGCCCTTTTGCCCGGCGGCTGTTGAGTTATAGTTGGCATTCTGAACGGTAGAAGTAGGAGTTAGATACAGCTGTGTTACAGCTACTTTTGATAACCTGGGATCGTTGGTTACCTTTAGCATGTCAATAAAGGTTTTTGACCATTTCACGTAATAAAATTCCTGGCCGCCGTCTCCCAAAAGTATCTGGCTGTTGCGATTCTGCGTTGTACGGGAACCGGTAGCATCGGCTTTTACAAGTGCGTTATCAGTATTGGCCGTCATGGTTTTGCCCTGCACCTTTGTTACATAAGCCTGTGCCGTGGCAGGATCAACTTTAGTTAACCGCATCGCTATTCTCAGCAGTAAAGAATTACCAAAGCGTTTCCATTGGTCAATATTGCCATTATAAAAAACATCACCTGAAGGTTTATCTCCAGCTGCATCCAACAGGTTAGAAGCTTCTTCCACTTCTTTCAGCAGGTCCATATAAATATCCTGCTGCTTATCGTATTTGGGAAAGAACTCGCTTGTGTAATAGCCAAGTCCTGCGCTGAAATAAGGAACATCCCCGTAAAGGTCGGTGATACGCTCCATGATCAATGCTCTCATAATACGGCCGACCTGATATAAGTTTTTATACTTAGGGTTATCTTTCGTAAACTGAACCATGTCTACAATAGGCTTTACCTGTTCCGGGTATGCTACTTGCCAGTAAGCAGTAGCATAAGCTGCATTGAGTGTGTATTTATCGCCTGCCCAATATGACAGGGTAGTTGCAAATCCCTGCATCATTACGGAAGAATAAATCAGGTTGCCGCGCCAGGTTTCATAAGCGAAGTCTGTACTACCGGTATAGGTTAACTGCGCACTTGTAAGCAAATAATTCGGGTCAAAGTTCGCTTGGGTGTATACAGTATTATTGGTATTGATTTCTTCAAATTTTTTTGTGCAACCGGTTAATAAAATGGCACATGCCATAATTTGAACGATGTATTTTAAAATGTTGCTTTTCATCTTCTAAGATTAAATAGTTTTAAAAAGAGCCGGCTAAAAGAATAAGTAAATTATAACTTAACATTCAGGTTTATACCGTATGTGCGGGAAGGTGGTACGCCACCTGCTTCCAGGCCCTGTGCACCTACGCTGTAACTGGCTTCAGGATCAATGTTTGTTGTTTTTTTCATCAGGATAAACAGGTTACGTCCAACCAAACTGAGGTTCATCCCTTTAATAACATTGTGGAACAATTTGGATGAAAAAGAATAGCCAAGTGCAAGCTGGCGGAATTTGATAAAGCTTGCATCCTGCACAAACATTTTTGAAACATTGCTCGCAAGCGTAGAATAATAAGTCTGCGCGTTCAGGTTATTTCCAAATACCCCCTCCCGGTTTTCCAATGTCGCCTGGTGGAGGCCCGATGTATAAGCAGTATAATCAGTTCCTGAAAATACCTTACCTCCGAACTTTCCATCTATTAAAAATGATAAATTTATTCTTTTATAGTTAAGATCGTTGCTCCATCCTCCGGACCACTTTCCAAAAGCCGGTCCCATTGGTATTAAACTGCCTTGCAAGGGAATTCCTGTTGCACCCAGCATGATTTTGCCGGTAGCATCATATTTATAATCAAAGGCCATTACCTGTATAGAAGGCAACCCAACAATGTTGCTGGTAAATCCCACGCCGGAACGGGCTATCCCGAATTGCAGCTGAGCTTGTCCGGCAGCCAGTGCAATCACCTTATTATTATTGAGCGCACCATTTACGGATGTTGTCCAGCTGAAATTTGCCGTCTTTACAGGTGTAAATGAAATCAACGCTTCAACACCTTCATTTTTTAACTGACCGATATTCAGCACTGCACCTGAATAGCCGGAAGTTGCTGAAGTAGGCGCGGACAAAATTTCATCGGTTGACTTTTTATTGTACCATGTTATATCTAAACCAACTTTGTTATTAAATAAACGCATCTCTGTACCTATTTCGAATTCACTTGCTTTCGAAGGCCTTAGTCCGGCATTAGGAATACTTGACCCAGAAATCTGGCCCAAGGGACGGCCATTTAATGTATAACCCATAAATCCATAAGTTAGCTGGGTTTGGTAAGGACTGGTTGCCTGGCCTACCACCGCATAGCCTGCTCTTAATTTTCCAAAGTTGAGCCAGCTGGTAGTGCTTAAGAGATCTGAAAAAACAAAAGAGGTACTGATAGAAGGATAAAATATATTCAGTTTATTGTCTTTATTAGGTGTGGCAAGAGTAGAAAACCAGTCGCTCCTGCCTGAACCGGTGATATAAATCAAGCTCTTATAGGTAAGTTCCAGTGTTCCGTATACGGACTGTGTTTCCTGGTTACTGATGCCATAGCTTGCAGATTTGTTTTTTGCATTTCCAAGGTTGTAAACGCCAAAAACAGCAAAATCAGAACCTGAATTGGTAATGGTTTCAGAATTGGTTTTTCGTAAGCTGGCGCCCAGGTTAGGAGTTATGGTAAAATCACTTCCTGCTTTAAAAGTCTTTCCCACTAATCCGTCCACGTTAATATCATTGAACTTGGAACTTTGTTCAGAAATATCTCCTGCCGGGCGGTAAGCGGTACCTGAAGGAGTAACCCTGGTTACCCGGGTGGTGTATGCATCGTTACCGGCCCGGAATTGTGCGAATAATCCATTCTCGAAATTATAACGGGCGCTAATAGACGATAACAGGCGGTTCCTGGAAGTGGCATTCACAAAACTGTATGCTGCAAACCATGGATTGGTAGCGAAGGTATTTGCCGTGTATGCATATTCAGAGCCATTATTATTAACCCTTTTCTTTAAAATAGCTACATCTACGCTGGTAGGTAAAAACATGACGTTATAATTTGCATTGCCTGAAAGGTCGCCGAGGATAGGCCGGTTGGTGGCATGCTCTAAGATGTAATTAGCCCTTGCATCAATCACCAGGTTTTTGATTGGATTGAATGTAGCTGACAGGTTAAATGTCTGCCTGGTTAATGTTGCGTTTGGTATGGGTGATTTATCACTCAGATTACTTGCTGATAACCGAATATTACCATCGGTAAAGCCCTGGTTAAAGGAGATGGTATTTGTGAAAGTGCCGCCTGTCTGGTAAAAATTTTTAATGTTATTTTTCTGAGCGATGTATGGACGGGAAACACCATCGAATTGAACTACGTTTGATCCGTCTAATTTAGCGCCCCAACTTGATCCGCCAGTTTGAAAGGCATCTGCCTGGCTGGCCGGTTTTAAGTTGTTCGAGCCCTGGCCGTAAACGTATTGAAAGTTGGTAAGGTCAAATACCTGTTCGCCAACATAATTTGAATTCAGTTCAATACCACCTCCCCTTCCTGTTTTTGTAGTAATCAAAATAACGCCGGCTTTGGCACGATAACCATATAATGCAGAAGCGGCCGCGCCTTTTAAAACCGAGATCGTTTCTATATCATCCGGATTCAGGTTTCCTACTGCATCCCCAAGATCAGATGCATTCTGGTACTGGCCAGAGCCGGTAGCTCCGGGCTGGCTTTCCATAGGCACCCCATTCACCACATACAATGGCTGCGTGTTGGGCGATAAGCTGGAAAGGCCGCGGATGATAACATTGGAAGATGCACCCGCACCGCCTGAAACGGTGCTGACGTTTAAACCCGCTACCTTACCTTCCAACGAACTTGCTACGTTCACTTCTCTTGCCTGTGTAAGTTCTTCGCCTTTAACTTCTGTAACGGAATACCCCAGGCTTTTACGCTCTCTCCTGATGCCAAGTGCGGTTACCACCACTTCATTCATTGACCCGCCTGTGGCAGTAAGGGTGATTTCAACAAATTTACTTTCTGTTACGGTGAACTCCCGGGTTCCATAACCAACATAAGACAGAACCAGCACATCTCCTCTTTTCGCATCAATTGTAAATTCGCCGGCCGCAGAAGATGAGGTACCCCGGTTACTGCCTTTTACTGAAATACTTACATTAGATAAAGCCCGTGCATCCGCGCCGGTTACTTTTCCCTTGAGTGTAAAGTTTGACTGTGAGAATGCCTTGCCACCCCATAGCAACAGCATACAAACCAAAAACAACAATATTTTTTTTGCTTTTAAATTTACCATAAGTCAGATTTGAAGTTTTTAAAAATATAAAAGACACCAGTATATTTTTATAAGATAGCGACTGTTAGACCTTAATAATTCAATAATTGCTGCTTATATAATTTTTTTAAAAAAAATAAAAGTAATAATGTTTCATTTCCTAACCATATTGCCTCGTAGACCGTAAAGATGCCTTGTAACCATTCATTCACCTGTTTCTAAGCGAACAAAGAACAATACGCATGTCTTTGAAATTGGGCTATCTGCTAATATTCTATTGAATATTATTTACAACACTACCGGCAATACTCGGCTTGCAGCATTTTCATAACCGGGCACAACATGTTCATTTTCGAACACTTTTACCCTCAAAGTTTTATTAAATCGTTACTCCATAAGGAATTGAGCATTGGCACAGGCATTGAGTCAAGGAACAGGTATTGTGTAAATACGCCGGGTTTAAAAAGCAATGTAAAAGAATTGTAAGCTATCTTATATGCAAGTGAAGCTTATGCATAAAGTTAAAGACAAGTGTTATGATTAACAATTATCTCAAAGTTATCTCCCGCAATCTTCTTAAAAATAAAGGCTATAGTTTTCTCAATATATTTGGATTAGCGATAGGTATAACCTGTGCCGGTTTAATTTTTTTATGGGTGGAAGATGAAGTTAATTTTGATAGTAATAATGTAAAGAAAAACAATCTATACCTGGTGAACATAAACAGCAATGTAGATGCCGGCATTTTTACACATTCTTCAACACCAGGCCCAATGGCTCCTGCAATTCAGGCGGAAATTCCGGGTGTTGCAAATACATGCCGGATAACAGAAAATGCAACATCACTGCTTTTCAATATTGGCGACAAAGCTGTATACGCCTCAGGCAATTTTACAGAACCGTCGATATTCAATATGTTCACGCTGCCTTTTGTGGAAGGCAATGCCAGCAATGTGTTCAGCCAGTTGTATTCTATTGTAATAACAAATAAAACTGCCAGGAAACTTTTTGGTAACGATAAAGATGTTGTTGGCAAAACAGTACGTATAAATAATGTGCAGGATTATGTTGTTACCGGTGTTCTGAAAGACCTGCGGGAAAACTCTTCTTTACAGTTTGAATGGCTAGCACCTTTTCAAATCTATTACCAGAAAAACCATGGTTTAGATAAATGGACAAATTTCGGCATCACTACTTATGTTGAATTAAAGCCTGGTGCTGATCCTTCAACTATTAACAGGCAATTGTACAATTATATCCAACTGAAGCAAGGCGCTGAAACATCTACTGTGCATGCGTTTTTGTTTAACATGAATGACTGGCATCTCTACGATAATTTTGAAAATGGAAAGCAAACTGGCGGCGGAAGAATTCAATATGTTCATTTGTTCTCCATAATCGCCTGGATCATTTTATTTATTGCCTGTATCAATTTTATGAATCTTGCTACTGCAAGCAGCGAAAAGCGTGCAAGAGAAGTTGGGGTACGAAAAGTATTGGGTGCAGGAAAGAAAAGATTGGTCATTCAATTTATAAGTGAAGCATTGTTAATGGCGTTTACCGGAGCTGTTGCAGCCATAATTATGATGTCTTTATCATTGCCTGCCTTTAATGCATTGGTGCAAAAAAATCTTTCTTTAGGGTTTAATAACCCATCGCATATAATTGTATTGGTATTTCTAGCATTAATCTGTGGCCTGGTTGCGGGCAGTTATCCTTCCATTTATTTATCATCATTCAATCCGGTATTTGTTTTAAAAGGAATTAAATTAAAAACAGGAAGCGCAGCATTTATCAGGAAAGCATTGGTAGTAGTTCAATTCACTGTTTCGATTATGCTTATAATCGGTACCATCATTATTTACCAGCAGATACGGCATGTAAAAAGCAGGGATCTTGGTTATAATAAAAACAACCTGATACAGCTTGACGCGCAGGGAAATATGATCAAAAATTTTTCGGTAATCAGGCAAGACTTAATAAATACAGGCACTGTAATCAATGCAGCGCTTGCTGATCATGAAACAATATCCGGTGGCAATAATACTACCGGTATTGATTGGAAGGGCAAAAATCCAAACAGTCTTATTGTTATTTCACAAAGACTGGTGAATACAGAATTTATGTCAACCACGGGTATGCATATTGTTGAAGGCAGGGATTTTCTACCATCTGACAGGGTTGAATTTGGCAGTAACCGCATGCCAATAGATTCAACGCAGGTTTTCAATGTAATCGTTTCAGCGTCGCTTCAAAAATTATTGGGAAAAGGAAGTGCAATAGGAAAAACAATGCAACGTGAAAGCGATAATGGAGTATTACATATGATTGTAGTAGGCGTTGTAAAAGATTATGTGTACGGAGATATGTACGGACAATCTGCCCCTGTAATGTTCTACAATGTACCACAGGCGGCAAGGATGATGTACGTACGAACCAATGCACAAAGCAATGTTGAAAACGCCCTCTCAAAAATAGAAGCAGTGATGAAAAAGGATAACCCTGCTTATCCTTTCTCTTACCAGTTTGTTGATGACCAGTTTAATGAAAAATTTTTAAGCGAAATGCTTATCAGTAAATTATCAAGAGTGTTTGCATCATTGGCAATTATCATTTCCTGCCTTGGTTTATTTGGACTTGCAGCCTATACTGCAGAGCGAAGAACAAGAGAAATAGGTGTGCGAAAAGTGCTGGGAGCAACCGTTCCAGGCATTGCAGGTTTACTTTCGAAAGATTTTTTGAAGCTGGTCATTGTCTCCTGCATTGTTGCCTTTCCGGTTTCATGGTGGATGATGCATGACTGGCTGCAAAATTATCAGTACCGCATTGAGATAAGTTGGTGGATATTTTTAATGGCAGGAATAATAGCTATTTTCATTGCATTATTAACTGTTAGCTTCCAGGCTATAAAAGCAGCAATTTCCAATCCGGTAAAGAGCTTAAGATCAGAATAGTGAAATGATGAATGATACATGTTTTTATGCGTGTTCAAAAGCAAAGTATAAGAATAAAATCACGTATTCAAGGGCTATCAGTCATCAGCAGATTACTGCCTGGCAGGTTTCCTCCTGGTAGCTGATAGCTGATAGCAAATGCTTTAATCTATAGTTAACTTAACACTAACACCTATGTTTAAAAATTATTTTAATGCTGCATTGCGCAACATGCTTAAAAACAAAATGTACAGCGTTATTAATATTACCGGACTGGCAATAGGACTGTCAGGTTTTATTATTATTTTATTGTACCTGAATTATGAACTGAGCTATGATACCTGGGATGCTTCCTTAAAACGGGTTTATAAAATTTCTGAACTTACCGATGAAGATATTCTTAAGCAGACACCTGCACCCCTTGGCGGCTTGTTAAGAGGAAATTCATCTGTAATAGAAGCCTCAACAACCATACAGCCTTCTGGTGATTTTAAAACTTTATTAAGTACTGGTGATAAAAAAATATATCAAACCGGCGGCATAGTAGCCGACTCTTCTTTTTTTAAAGTATTCCCCTATAAAATAGTGCAGGGGAATGCAGCCACCGCTTTAAATAAGCCAAATGCAATTGTGATAACAAGAGAACTCAGTCAAAAATTATTTGGCAATGATAACCCGTTGGGGAAAATAATTAAGTTATATAATGTATATCAAACTGAAGTAACCGCAGTAATGCAGACGCCGGATAAACCTTCTTATTTAAATGCGCAATTTATATGGCGCAGCTCATATGAAAAAGAAAGCATGTTCTGGGAAAATTATTCCTATATAACTTATGTAAAAACAAAACAGGTGTTGCCGGTTGAAAAGCTGGAGCAGGATGTTGACCGTATCTACTATAATAACCGTATTAAAAAAGATAACCAGTCGCTGGAGAGTTTTCGCAAAGCTGGTCATCAGGCCGGTTTGTTTGCCGATGCCATGCCTGACCTGCATAATTTTCCTAAACATGGCGAAAGTAACTTTGCAACGGTTTCCGTATTGCTGCTGCTGGCTGCATTGTTGCTACTGGCGGGTGCTATTAATTTCAGTAACCTTTCTATTGCAGCATCCATTAGAAGAGCGAAAGAAGTAGGCGTAAGAAAAGTATTAGGCTCCGGCCGCCGGCAGCTGCTTTGGCAATTCGTCAGTGAAATCGCATTGCAATGTTTTATCAGCTTATGTTTGGCGCTGCTGCTGGTAAATGTAATACTGCCTTATTTCAACAGCGAGTTCGGTATTAATCTTAGTTTTTTTCAATCAACCTATGTTGTATCATTGTCAGCACAAATTGCATTGTGCTTATTGATTGTAATTGTTCTTTCAGGTCTGTATCCTGCGGTTTTCCTGTCTCATTATAATATTATAAAAGTTTTAAAAGGTGATTACTCAAGAGGCACAAAAGGCGCTGTATTTCGTAATGCTTTGATAATAGTACAGTTTACAGTATCTGCATTGTTTATTATAGGCACTTTGATTATAAGCAGCCAGATGCATTACATGCAAACAAAAGATAAAGGTTTTTCAGGTGAGCAGGTAATGCGACTGGAAACTTCACAAAAAACACGTGATAAAGATTTTGATTTTACAAGAAATATCTTATTGAATATTCCCGGCGTCCAGTACGTATCTAAAACAACTACAGTGCCGGGAGATGCAGTGTCAGACACCTCTACAATACCTTATAAATACAGTGGTAAAGAATATCGTATGGCTTCTGTAAAAGTAAGCGCCGATTATTTTAACACGCTGCATATTGAGCTGCTGAAAGGCAGGTCTTTTAATAACGGCTATGCAGACCAAAATACCCGAAGCGCAGTTATTAATGAAGCGGCGGCAAAAAAACTGAATCTGTCACATCCTGCAGGCGCTTTTATTTCTTTTCCACACTGCGATAGTGTGCCGGTAGCAATAATAGGTGTTGTAAAAGATTTTAATGTTTCTGGTTTAGAAAATTTAGTGCAACCTGTTGTGTATACCATAGGCAATAAAGCATGCAGGTTTCAATCAGGCGGTGCTATACTGCTCATGCTTAATAGTGATCATATACAGCAACCTGTTGCAGCTATTGAAGAGGCATGGAAAAAAATTGAACCCGATTTTCCAATACGTTATACTTTCCTAGATGAAAACTTTAAAAAACTTTTTTCTTCTTATATACGACTGCAAAAGATTATAAACTTTTTTGGATTCGCCGCCATATTTATAGCGGTCATGGGTTTGTTTGCTTTAACGGCTTTTTTAACCAGCCAGCGTACAAAAGAAATTGGCATACGTAAAATATTGGGTGCTGGTATTGGCGATCTTGGTTTAATGTTAAGCAAAGATTTTATGCGTCTTATTTTAATTGCCGTAGTTATCGCAATTCCTATTGGATGGTTGGCGGCTAATAAGTGGCTGCAGGGTTTTGCCTACCGTATAAACGTAAGCTGGTGGATGTTTATAGTAGCCGCACTTATAGTAATGATAATAGCCATTTTTACAATTGGCATTCAAACTATTAAAGCAGCTGTTGCCAATCCTGTTAATAGTTTAAGAACGGAATAAAGAGTAGGTGCAAGTGAAGAAAAAACTGGAAGATATGCTATCAGGTGGAAACGTATACCATAGTGATATGTTATGCCTGATAGAAAAATGCGTCAATTTATAATGAACATAACATTAATAATAATTTCATTTTGTAATTGTTAAAGGTAAACAGACTCATTTCCATTTTATTCTTCTTCCAACCAAAACCTTAAAAACAAATCCATCTGTTGCTGGTGTTAACCCAAAACCTGGTCCTAGGTTTAGTTCCCACTTAGCATTATTTATTACATCTATTACCGCAAATATAGCATGGCTTTGTTCCGGACTATTATTAAACGCATTCAATGCACCTAAGTCACCATAGTATTCGATCCCTAAACTAGCATTCTTGAAAAAATTATAGCTTAATTTTATATTGGGTGCAAAAGCCGGTGCAGCAGGTTTTTCAATTCCTTTTAAAGTAACGCCTAATGTTGGGTTAAGCGATATATAAAGCTTGTTCCATTGTTTATCAATTATAGGACGTAATTCAAGGCTCCATGTTTCAGCACAATATCTTGGACTTTGATAACCTATTTCCGCTGATAAACTTAAACCTACAGGCAGCTTCCATTTCAAAGGCGCCATTATTCTAGGACGCAGATGTGTACCGATTATCTTAAAACCATAATCGGGCAAATAGTTTGTAAAAAGATAAAAACCTAATTCAAAATTATCAGTAAGTCCATGTGTTATCTCTATTGTTTCATGAAAAGCATGATAGGAGGGCCTTATATTTTTTATGATTTCTCTTTCTCCATCAAAAGTATAATTGCTGTGCAATTCAAAAATCGTACTGTTCCGCGCCTGGGTTTGAGAGCCATACACTTGTATCTCATAATTCTCCTGTCCCATGCCAACCAATGGTAACATTATAATACCTGCAACCAAAAGCATTGAAAAATTAACAACAGTGCATTTCATGTCAAGAAGTTTTGAATTGATTAGCTATTAACAACGCCGCTGTAGCTGCAATCGCCCCAATCATTACTACTATATGGCACCCGCTCATACAGGCTGCCTTGTAAATTTACTTTAAAAATATCCGAAATAAATAAACAATGTCATAACAGCAAAGGCATAAATCAACTCTTATAACAGGGCCTATAAAAAAAGGGTATTCTCTTGTAATAAAATTAACCAGGGATGTTATATTTAGTCCAAGGTCTGGGGCAGGCCTATACCACAAACCATTGTCCCTGCTCATCCTTTGAATAGGATAAGCCATTGCTCATGACATACACTTCCTTGTTTGTGTTCGGATCAACAAAATTTTTTTTCTCGTAAACCCTGATGTTATTATTCTCTCTTGAAAGATAAACAATCAAAGCATTGATTGTAGGCATCACTTCATGCAGCCATTGTTCCTCGCTTTCTTTTACAAATGCTGAGCTCATAATGTCAGATTAATTTTTTATATGCAAATAGCTTTACAGCATAAATGCCAGATTTATGTTATTATAGTTTAATCGTAAAGCTGACTGCTGATAGCCAGTTACTTCTTAGCAGCCACCCGCCATATCGTATTCCCCGCATCATCGGCAACCAGTAACGAGCCATCCTGAGTAAAGGCAACTCCTGCCGGTCTTCCAAAAACATCTTTATCCTGGCCTGTAATGAATCCGGTTAAAAAATCTTCCATTGGTCCGGTTGGCTTACCATTCTTAAATGGAACAAATACCACCTTATAGCCTGATAGTTGAGAACGATTCCAGGAACCATGTTGACCGATGAAAGCACCACCGGCATATTTACCCGGAAAGTTTTTCTTTTCATCAAAAGCAAGTCCTAAAGAAGCGGTATGAGCACCCAATGAAACATCCGGTACAATTGTTTTTTTTACCAGATCCGGTGCCTGGCCTTTCAAACGTGGATCTTCATGCGAGCCAAAGTAAGCATAAGGCCAGCCATAGAAGCCGCCTTCTTTCACACCTGTGAGGTAATCGGGTACCAACTCGTCGCCTAATTCGTCACGTTCATTAACCGAAGTCCATAACACGTTCGTACCTGGCGCATATTCAAGTCCGACAGGATTTCTAATACCACTGGCATAAATTTTTTCTCCGGTTCCATCCGGATTTATTTCCAGGATATTAGCGCGCCTGACTTCATTAGCTATGCCATGCTCCGCCACATTACTTCCGGAGCCTACTGTAATATAAATCTTTTTACCGTCTTTACCGGCGAGCAGGTTCCTCGTCCAATGATTATTATAGCCTCCTGCCGGAAGTTCCAATATTTTTTTCCCCTTGCCGGTGATACTGGTTTGTCCTTCCTTGTAGGGAAACTGCATCAACCCATCAGTATTGGCAACATAAAAAGAGTTATTCAATATCAACATACCCAGGGGCTGATTAAGGCCTGTAAGAAAAACATTTCTTACTTCAGGAATGCCGTTATGGTCGGTGTCCCTGAAAATTGTAATGCGATTGGCACTCGCTTCTGAGTTTTGAGATTTTGACTTGCCGCTTATTGCATTTTTAACTGCGCTCTTTATTCCCCCTTTTTCTGTGGAGGATTCGGCCACAAAAATATCTCCATTAGGACCAATATATATCCAGCGCGGATTTTTCAAAGTATCTGCAAATCTTGAAACTGTGAAACCAGCAGGTGCAACAGGTGTTTTATCCTGTGGCCATTCTTTAACATTGCTGAAATTTGCAGTGGATTTTGTTGCATAAGGTTCAGGTAATTGAACAGTATCCCTGGTTATAGTCGTTACGGTATCTGCCGGGGTAGTATTTTCTGCTTTTTTTGATTGGTTCGAATTACAGCTCCAGGCTATAGGTATAACCAGTCCTAAAATAAAATATGAATATTTAAATAGCATGTAAATTTTTTTACAAAGATATACCTGTAAATTTTTTTTATGTTTTAAAAATGAAAAGAAGTTTCGTTACCATTACTAAAGATGTAAACTAATAGTATTGTTAACCATGAGCTGATTAATGGATTGCTCTCAGCCGTCAGCTATCAGGTATCAGGAAGAAAGCTTTTCAGGTACTGATCTCCTGATAGCTGACGGCTGACTGCTGATAGCAATTAATCCGACATCTTATGCTTGACATTACACTAGTGTCCTGTCAACTGTAAAATAATGGTTAGCTATTAGGGTATTATTACCTAATACATTACCTCCTAATAGCTGATAGCTGTCGACTGATAGCAATTAACACGAAATTTTATGCTTGACATGATATTAGATTATCAACGTAATATGCAGCTATAATTCTATTATTCATGTCATCTGAATATGTTTGAACAAAAGTGCAGTTATTGCATTATAATATTTTCACCTGTTTTCACGTTAAAAATTGTTGATATATAGCAAGCCTGCTAACCGGTACAGAAATGTTATTGTACTTATATTAACAATTTTTTTAATTTTAAGATTCAGCATTAACGTATATAAATTGTCTGTAGATTGTAAGAGTAAAGATGTAGCAGTTCCAATAATCGCAATTCGGATATATAAGTGGCCGCCTGCAATGGATTAAGGCGCAAATAATAACCAAAACAGCACTATGAAAACATCATTGATTCCAAAATACATTCTTCTTCCAGTGGGTTTAAACAGTATTAACCGTTCTATTCCGGCCATCCTGTTTCTAATATTATCCGGATTACATCTTGCTGCTACTCCCAGGTCAGGTAAAACCTCCATTGATTGCCGAAACGAAGGGTTAACAAAAAAATTAGGAGTTACAAATGCCTGGAAAAATTTTGCTGTTTCTTATTTTCAACAAAAACTTCCTGCGGATACCGTGATCCGCGGAAGGGTAACTACAAAAGAGGGAGTTCCGCTTCAGGGAGTGTCAATAGTAGTTAAGGGTAAAAACAGGGGAACAACTACCAATGAAACAGGGGCATTTACTTTGTCAGGAGTTCTTCCTGCATCAACAGTTGTATTTAGCATAATAGGTTTTGAAAGCCAGGAAGTTAAACCTGCCGGAAGATCTTCATTAACTATTGCTTTAGAACCTGCTTCCAACACACTTACCGATGTGGTAGTAACCGGTTTCCAGAACATTGATAAAAAGAAATTTACCGGGGCTGCCGTTACTTTAAAAGCTGTTGATGTAAGAATGGATGGGTATACTGATGTAAGCCGGATGCTGGAAGGTAAAGCAGCGGGTGTTTCCATTCAAAATGTTTCCAGCACTTTTGGCAGTGCACCTAAAGTACGCATTCGCGGGGCTACCTCTATTAATGGTGATAACAAACCTTTATGGGTGGTTGATGGAGTAGTATTGGAAGATATCGTTAATATTTCCAATGACCAGTTATCAAGCGGTGACCCTACTACTTTACTGGGTTCCCCTGTTGCAGGGATCAATGCTAATGATGTTGAAAGTTTTGATATATTGAAAGATGCTGCCGCCACTGCGTTATATGGGGCAAGGGCTATGAATGGAGTGGTAGTGATCACTACAAAAAAAGGCCGTTCAGGTAAGCCTTCCATAAATTATACGGGAAATTTCAGCACCCAGTTAAAGCCCATGTATGCTGATTATAATATTATGAACTCGGCGCAGCAGATGTCGGTATTGGGAGAATTGGAAAGGAAGGGTATCTTAAGCTCAAATATTTTAAGCCAGTCGGACTATGGCGTATATGGCAAACTGTATTCCCTGCTTCTTCCTGATGCTAATGGAAATTTCCCTTTGCAGAATACCACGGAAGCAAGATCAGCTTATCTTAAAAGAGCAGCTCTTGCAAATACAGACTGGTTTGATGTGTTGTTTCGTAATAACCTGATGCAGGAACATTCTTTAAGCATTTCTTCAGGAACAGAAAGATCGCAGCACTTTTTTTCAACCAGCTATTATGGAGATAACGGATGGACAGTTGCCGATAAGGTAAAGCGTTATACGCTTAACTTCCGTAATAACTATAATTTTTCTGACCGTTTAAATGCAGGATTTCTAACAACGGGTTCTGTCAGGCAGCAGAGAGTACCCGGAACTGTAACCAGGGTTAGCAATCCTGTTTCAGGAGAATTCGACAGGGATTTTGATATCAATCCATTTAGTTATTCCCTGAACTCAAGCCGTACGCTGTCGGCTTATGATAGCGTTGGCAACCTGGAGTATTATCAACGAAATTATGCGCCTTTCAACATTTTAAAAGAGTTACAGAATAACTATATAGACATCAGTGTTATAGACCTGAAATTGCAGGGAGAGCTTGGTTACAAAATCACAAAAAATTTAAGGTTTGATTTTATCGGGGCACTGCGTTATGTAAATTCATCGCAGGAGCACCAGATCACCGAGAATTCTAATATGGCTAATGCTTACAGGGCTGCCGGTAGCTCCACAATCAGGGAAGGAAATAAATTTCTTTACCGCGATCCCGACGTTCCTGGCGCAGAGCCGGTAGTAGTATTGCCCTATGGTGGTTTTTATAACCGTACTGAAGATAAGCTGCTAAACTTCGACATAAGGAACAGCTTAACTTATACAAATACTATTGCGGAAAAACACAATGTAAACATCCTGCTTGGACAACAAATAAAATATGCTGACAGGCAGAACTTCTCTAATACCGGTTATGGATACCAGTATGATAACGGGGGCATACCTTTTGTGGATTATAGAATATTGAAACAAACCATTGAAGCCAATTTCCCCTATTATGGCATGACCAAAAACTATGACAGGTTCGCCGCTTTTTATTTAAACGCACAATATACTTATGATAAAAAGTATAATTTTTATGGTACCGTTCGGTATGATGGCTCCAACCAACTTGGTTCTTCCCGGACTGCACGCTGGCTGCCCACCTGGAGTTTTGGCGGTGCATGGAATATAGAAGAAGAACCGCTTATACAAAATGTTGATTGGATAGATGTACTTAAGCTAAGAGCAAGTTATGGTTTAACAGCCAGCCTGGGACCCGCTACCAATTCAAATATAGTTTTGAAAAGCGCCGTTACAAACAGAACATATCCTACAGAAAGAGAATCAGTTATTCAACTCATCAACCTTGAAAATTCTGACCTGACCTGGGAAAAGAATTATCAGACCAATATCGGTTTAGATGGGGTATTGTTTAAAGGAAAACTAAATTTCAGCCTTGATGTGTATCAGAGGAAAAGTTTTGACCTCATAAGTATTATTAAAACTTCAGGTATCGGTGGTGAAGCTTATAAAGCCGCTAACTATGCTGACATGACATCTCAGGGAGGAGAATTATTAATCGGAGGCCAGGTAATTAAAAGAAAGAACTGGGGATGGAGAACCAACCTGACAGTTGGGTATAACAAAACAAAGATTACCAATGTTAAAAACCAGCCTTTGATATTTGACCTGATAAAAGCCGAAGGTGGAAATACCGAGGGTTATCCCGTAAGCAGTTTGTTTTCTGTTAAATTTAGCGGATTGAATCATGCTACCGGCGTTCCTGAGTTTATCAATCAGGAAGGTAAATCAAGCAATGATGTTTACCTGCAGTCTGACAGTATACAATACCTGAAATATGAAGGTTCTATTGATCCAACTATCACCGGGGGATTTTCAAATACATTCAATTACAAGGCTTTTTCCCTGAATATCTTTATTACTTACCAGGCAGGTAACAAGATCAGGTTATACCCTGTATTTAAAACCAATTATTCAGACTTTAATGCATTACCTAAAGAATTTATTGACCGTTGGGAAATGCCAGGAGATGAGTTAACTACTAAAGTGCCATCAATTATTGATGCGTTTTATAAAACACGACTGGGAGGGGCATCTCCATACAATAATTATAATTATTCAACAGAACGAGTTGCTGATGGAGGGTTCATAAGATTAAAAACGGTGTCTCTTTCTTATGCTCTTGATGCCGCTCCTCTCAAGCGTATTGGTTTTACAGGTGCTTCTTTAACAGCCGCTGCCATCAATCCATGGTTGATTTATGCGGATCCGAAACTGAAAGGGCAGGATCCTGAATTTTTCAATTCAGGTGGTGTGGCACAGCCAATATCCAGACAATTTAATCTCTCTTTAAAACTTGGTTTATAAATAATTCAGCTATGAAACAATTAATCAGATGCTTCTGTTGCTGCTTGTTACTTTCAGCAGCCGGATGTAGTAAGTATCTTGAAAAAGTTCCAGATAACAGGGCTTTAATAAATACTCCCCAGAAAATTTCCCAGTTGCTGGCAACAGCCTATCCCCAGGGAAACTATATGGCTTTTGCTGAGGGTATGTCAGATAATATAACCGATATAGGAGATGGCGGTGTTGACAGAACTGTTTCCGATCCTTATATGTTTGCAGATAGTCATGAAAATGCTCAGGATTCACCGGAGAACTACTGGTTTTCCTGTTACGCGGCAATTGGTGCAGCAAACCAGGCATTGGCCTCCATCAGGGCTTCAGGTGATTCAGCTTCTTATTCAGCGCAGAAAGGAGAGGCTATGGTGGCAAGGGCATACTCACATTTTATGCTGGTAAATTTTTTCGCACCCTTTTATAATGAGGCTACAGCCGCTTCAGACCCTGGTATACCTTATGTTACAGAGCCCGAAACAGTGGTTATAAAGCAATATGAGCGCAAAACCGTTAAGTATGTTTATGATATGATTGAAGCGGATTTATTAAACGGGATGCCGTTGATTGAAGATAAGGCTTATACGATACCAAAATATCATTTTACTAAATCCGCGGCAAACGCTTTTGCAGCACGATTTTATTTATTTAAAAAGGATTACGCCAAAGTTATTCAGTATGCTAATCAATCGGTTCCCGCGAATAATTTTGCTTCTAATCTAAGACAATGGAACACTACTTACACTGACATCAGTGATGTTAACCAGCTTTTTAACATTTACGCGAAGGCTACTGAAAACGCTAATATATTATTGGTTGAAACTGTATCCTGGTGGGCAAGAAATTATTATCCCCTTCGTTACTGCATGGATGCCTCTATACAAAGCACACTTTTTAAAAGACCTGAACCGCTTACAGGAGGCACCTGGGCAATTAAATTGTATTCAGTAAATAATAACCATAAACTGGTTCCTAAAATCAACGAATATTTCGTTCGTGTTTCTGTAAATGCTGAAACCGGTAATGGTTACGTAATGGTTCCTTTGTTTACGGCTGAAGAAGTATTGTTCAACCGTGCGGAAGCTTATGCCTATACAGGTAATTCTGCCGCGGCGCTTGCAGATTTGAATACTTATGCTAGTACCCGCTTTCTGAATTATAATGCTTCAACAAATAATATAACTGCTGAAAAAATTATTAGCTATTACAGAACAACAAATATCAGGGATGGCCTTATCAGGGCAATACTTGATTATAAAAGAACTGAATTTGTACACGAGGGAATGCGCTGGTTCGATATACTCCGTTACCAGATTCCTGTAACGCATACAGTTTTTGGTGGACAAACTATAGTACTTACAGCTAATGATCGCCGCAAGGTATTACAGTTACCTACCACAGTAACGCTTTCAGGCTTGGCATTAAACCCAAGGTAATTAATTAAATTTTTTTTATGAAAATACAAAAAGCGGCTTTCTTCCTGCTTTTAATTGCAGGTATGGCATCCTGCAAAAAGGATGAGACCCTGGGAAACATTGATAATATTTCAGGACTTGGCGGTGATACCTGGGTTAAGGGGCCCATTGATAAGTGGATATACGATTCTCTGACAGTGCCTTACAACAGCACTGCCAAATACAAATATGACCAGTTTGAACTGTCGCTGAACAGAACGCTGGTACCAATGAAAGAAGAAAAAGTAGTGCCTATATTAAGTGCCTTCAAAAAGGTATGGATAGATCCTTATGTTGCAGAAGCAGGACTTAACTTTTTTAAAAAGTATGGAAACAAATTATTTGTTTTAGTTGGAAGCGGCTCTTACAACCCTAATTCTAATACGGTTAACTTAGGAAGTACTTCCGAAGATGGTACTAAAATAGTAGTTTATCAGCTCAATTATTTTAGCACTAAACTAACGCCGGGTTATGTGAAATCAGATTCTTTACTGGTAAAAGAAACCATCCATACTATTGAGCATGAATTTGCGCATGTACTGCACCGCAATGTTTTATATCCTTACGCATTTACACAGGTTGGATCAAAATTCTTTACTTCTGATTGGAATAACGTAGCAGAGTCTGATGCAGTAAGCGAAGGTTTTGTAAGCAGTTACGCTATGGCAAAAGCTGATGAAGATTTTGCTGAAATGGTTTCATTCATGCTTATCAATGGAAAAAGTGGTTTTGATAGTTTTGTAAATAGTATTAATTACACCGGTACTACTGCTAACGGCACCACTGCCGCTGTTGCTCAAAGCAGGTTACGTGAAAAAGAATCAATTATCGTCGGCTATTTTAAACAAGCCTGGAAAATTGATTTTTATAACCTTCAGACCAGGACCAGAACAGCCTTATCATTACTTCTCTGATTATTTGAATTAATAACTTCTGATTATGAATAAAGTTTTAATATATATCCTGGTGCTGGTTTCACTGATCTCTTCCTGCAGAAAGGATGATCAATCGGTTTTTAATCAATCGCCTGATGACAGGCTGAATGCTACCCTTGCCAAATACCAGGCTCAATTAACCGGTGCGCAGTATGGCTGGAAAGGAATTGTTTATCCTGACGGAGGGGGCGCTTACAGTTTTTACTTTAAATTCAACGATTCGAACCGTGTGAAAATGTATTCGGATTTCGATACAGTAACCGCTGTAACGCTTAAGGAAAGCAGCTACAGGTTAAAGGCGCTTCAACAACCAAGTCTGATCTTCGATACCTATTCTTATATTCATCTGTTGTCAGATCCTAATGAATATATTGGTGTAGTAGCAGATGTAAACGGTGGTCCGATCGGGGTGGGTTTGCAATCAGATTTTGAATTTTATTTTGATTCAACCACTGTTGATACTATCAAATTGGTGGGAAGATATAATGGCAGCAAAGCGGTCCTGATCCGGGCTACATCGCAGGAAGCTACGGCTTATAATAATGGCCAGTTAGCCGTAGGATTTTTATTGAACAGGTTCCTTACTTATTTCAAACGTTTAACTATCGGAACACAATTAATCGACGTTAAAATTACCCCGTCTGCTCATACATTTACTTTTACTTATCTTGATGCAGGCGGTGCCTCAAGAACTTTTACTACGGGGTATTACCTGACAGCGGGTGGTATTGTTTTTATAAATCCTTTGGTTATAGGTAATGTTACCATCATCGGTTTCAACAATATGCAGTGGATTGCTACCACGCAAACTATCAGCCTGACAGTTAATAATGTTGCCTCTACCATTACCGGAATA